>ERZ827423.3183-NODE-3183-length-11583-cov-2.905448_pt1 | contig 11583 bp, 8 predicted proteins | sample MGYA00519775_ERZ827423 | MGnify/ENA primary metagenome ERZ827423 (study PRJEB31778, sample SAMEA3449296) | human gut metagenome | biome: human gut; feature: human-associated habitat; material: faeces | place: United Kingdom | collected 2010/2012 ...
CGGCCTCCTCATAGGCGGCCTTCTCCCAGTACAGGCCGATCTCGGGATAGCCCTCGCGGTGGGCGACGCGGGCCATGGCCAGGTACATGCCCACCTCGGAGCACTCGCCCTCGAAGTTAGCGCGAAGGTCGTTCACGATGTCCTCGGAGACCTCGGGGAGCTTGCCAACGCCCACGATGTGCTCGGCGGCCCAGGTCATCTCGGTCTCGGACTGCTTGATGAAACGGTCGCCAGAGACGCCGCACTGCGGGCACTTGAAATCAGCGGGCAGCTCCTCGCCGTCGAACTCCTCAACGTAACCGCAAACGGGGCAAACAAACTTCATGGTGTACTCCTTCTTTTGCAGGCGATGCACGCCGACCCAAGTTTCCCCTCTGTGGGACGGTGCGCGGTACATCTCGATTATGACAAAATGTTGCTTGGATTGCTTCATATTGAGATTGATTCTCAAAAGTACGCACGACCTCCACAGTAAGTTTGATAAGGAGAACTCGGATGCGTCGTGCGTGTTGGCTATCGCGTGTTGGCGTCTCACACGCTTGCAGGTGACTAACAGCCTTCTTCAGTTCGGTACAAGTTGATACGCTCTATGATGAACGAGCTGTATTACAGTACGGGTAGGGGGTGGGGAATGATTCCGGACTTCGATAACGATGGCAGAATCGAGCAATGGGAGGGCACTGCTGCCGATGCATGGCAAAAGCATGCGCGGGGACGGTTGCGGGGCGATGGGTCCAGCGTGCCGACTGTCTCCGCAACCTCGAATGGGGGCAGCTTCTCCAGTCGTAGGGGCGCGGCTCGCAGTTCAAGTGCTTCAGGATGTGGATGCGGCAATGTTGTGCTTGGGTGTGGGCTTATTATTGGCGTGCTGCTCGCGCTGGCGATCGTAATCGTTGTTTTCGTCAATGCATTTAAATAGGGTGGCTCACATAGGAGTAGCCCACGTGTCCTTTTATGAGCGGTGGTTTGAAGATCCGTTGCGTGGGCGGTGCAGACGCTCTGTGTCTTCGCACCGCCCGCTGTGAAAAAACGATTCCCCTAGACCGTCATGCCGCCATCAACAGGCAAGACCGCGCCGGTAATATATGAAGCGAGGTCACTTGCAAGGAAGACGAAGGCGTTCGCCACGTCCTCGGGCTGTCCTACGCGCCTTATGGGGATGGCGTCTGCGATGGGCTTAATCATCTCTTCAGGTAGCGCCGCAACCATGTCGGTGGCAGTCACTCCAGGAGCTACGGCGTTTACTCGTATGCCGAGCGTCCCAAGCTCGCGGGCGAGGGAAACGGTAATTCCGTTCACTGCAAACTTGCTCATGGGGTAACCTACGCCCGAGGGCTGCCCATTCTTGCTCACCATTGAGCTGGTATTTAGGATTACGCCACCTTCACCGAGTGTGCGAGCCGCGGCTTGGCATCCATTGAGTACGCCTCTCACATTGGTATCGATGACGCGATCGAATTCTTCTGGCGTGTAGTCACCGAGAGGCGTGGATTGTGAGATGCCAGCGTTGTTCACTATGATGTCGAGACTGCCAAAGTGCCCGGCAACCTCTCGAAACGCTGCCTCAAGTTCGGATTCGTTGGTGATGTCAGGGGAAATGCCCATCACGGGCGCGTTGGGAATCTTGGCGAGAATGGCCTCAACCCCTTTCTGAGCGGTTTCGGGCCGACTTCCGCAAAGCGCGACATTTGCTCCTTCTTCCAGGAATCGCTTCACGATGGCCAGGCCGATGCCTCTTGATCCCCCTGTGACAACGGCGGTTTTGCCTTGAAGCAGCATAATTGCTCCTTTCATGTTCCCGGGCGATTCGCTGATGCTGCGCGGCGAGTTTCTATATCGCCTTTCGTGGCCCGGAAGATTGCCTGCAAAGACGGCGTACCCCGGAGGGGAGATTTGATACTGCGAGTTCGTTCGAGTTCGACGTGTGGCGACACGTGATTCGGTGGAGCGATGGGAGACTGGCTTGTTTGGGCAGCCCTGCCGCTTGGCCTTGTCTGCTGGAGCACGGGCTTGATCCACAGAGACCATATGAGCGATCGATACAATCATCGGATCGAACAAATGTTTGATCTTGGAGCAAACTATGCATGTTGAGCAGACTACCTACGATGCTTCATCAGTTGAATCAATCTTGCGGTACGCACGCCAGCTTGAGGGTACGACGTTGCGTGATGCATGCGAGATTGACGAGGTCGCCAATCCCAGGAAGCGTCGCGGTAGCTTCGGCAATGCGCTCGAGAAGTATTTCTTTCACTACGATATCAACAACAGTCCTGACGCGGATTTCAGGGAAGCAGAAACAGAGCTCAAGTCCACACCGCTTCGCAAAAAGAAAAATGGCGAGTTTTCGGCGAAGGAACGTCTCGTTATCAGCAAAATCAACTATATGACCGTGGTCGACGAGACATGGGAAACGAGCTCGTTGCAGAAGAAGCTCCATAAGATACTTCTGGTAGCGCGATGGGTGGGCTTAACAGATTATATTATTAGGAAGGTCGTTTCGCTTCCAATTGTGGAGCGATTTAGGAAGCGAAGGCAGGCTCGCCTCCTAAACGAATATCGCTCCAATCATTCGGCGGGGCGCCATGGCAAGCTCCGCTGCTCCCTGGAATTCTCGGATAGGTAGCTACAATCTCTAATATGTGGCTATAATAAGAGTGAGACAGCTAGGAGGCGATGTTATGGAACCGGTTATGGCCCCTGTGGGCGTGCGCGACGCGAAGAACAGGTTTAGCGAGCTGACACTTGCCGTGAATGAGACGGGTAGACCGTTGATAGTCTTGAAGAACAACAAGCCGTGGGTGACCATTCAGCCGGCAGATTCTGCGTTGGCGCGGCGAAGAGAGCGGCTTGAGCGGTTCAGGGAACTCACGCGGCAAATTGAATCAGAGATTGTGGAGGAGCCCGTATGGGACCAATCGGTTTCTGACCGAGAGCTGCTCAACGAAGAGCGGGTGAGGCGTTTTGGCTAGCGTCATCCTCGATACCAACATCATCATCGATTACTTGTCACCAACACGCGCCTTTCACTCGGATGCCGTTGATGTTCTTGAGGTGCTGTTGAGCTCTCCAGACAAGGAGCCGGTGGTTCTTGCAGCATGTCTTAAGGATGTGTATTACATCCTTTGCCGGCAGTATCACCATGAATCCGCTGTTCGTGATCGGCTTAACGGTTTCAGGCAGGTCGTGTCTGTCGCAGAACTAACAAACGAAGTGCTTGATCGTGCGTTCGGCTCGGACGAGCCGGATGTAGAAGATGGCATTGTTCGGGCAACAGCGGAATTGATGAGTGCGGAGGCAATCATTACTCGCGATGATGCTGCATATAAGACTTCGAGAGTTCCAAGTATGACGGCGCGAGAATACTGCATGTTGATGGACAAGGATAGCGAAGCGGTTACCTAGAGCGCGCGTCTGGGTACGGTGTGGTGGGTCTTTGGTGCGCTTGCGAAACGTACTCGAGCTTGTAAGGTTTGGTGGTGAAGCGGATGGATATCGTTTCTGCAAAAGTGGCGGCGGATAAGGCTATGGAGTACGTGAGCGAACTCGCTCCAGAGGCGAAGTGCATTGCGCTCGAAGGCATCGAGCTCAGCTCAAACAAAGACGTGGGGGAGGTCATCGTTGGCTATGCGCTGGCGAGTGATATTCCACAAATGGCGCTCGTAGCTGCAAACGTTGACATGCGGTCACGGAGAACGCATAAACGGCTTTTCATAGATGCGGAGACTCTCGAGTTGCGCAAGATGGAACCCTATGAAATCGCGGCATAGCATTGCGCTTGACAGCAACGTTCTCGCGCTGTTGATCGTCGGCATATTCGACCGCAGGCGCATAGCGGGGAATTGGAGCCTCGAGGCAGCGACTCGAGCTTCTGCTGTTTGGAGGAAGAGCTGCTTCCATCCCGCGTGGTAGTCGAAGAACCGTCTCATGGACGGCTTGGGTTGACGGATACGTCATTTGTGAAACTTGCTCAGCGGGGAATTCCCGTCGTTACGGCGGATGCGAGGCTTTACGCCCGCTTGGTTGAGTTTAACCAGTACTGTGTGAATTTCGACACCTATGCACTGAGCTGACAAAAGCGAGTGGCGCGTCTTGCGCGAGTGCCCATGCTGCGCAGCTGTCTGTGCAGCATGGGCACCGACATAACACTCCCCAAGCAAGCGTCTTCCTATCCCTGCTCCAGCAACTCCTCGATAAACCCGACGCGGTAGTTCTTGAACACGGCTTCGCTCTCCTCCTGCGTGGCGTCGAGGTCAACGTCGGCCATGATGCCGAAGTCGTGGTCGCCATCGCTGTCGTGAAAGATCTGGTGCACGTGCCACACGTGGCCGCCCTCGGCCGCAGGCTTGAGCTCGTCGGACTCGTCGATGGTGAAGAACGCCGTCGAGCGCGCATCGCCATCCACCAGCAGCTCCTCGTGCGCTTCGAAGAATGCATCAAGTGTGCGGCGCCAGCGAAGCTCGCCCATGCCCCACGCCTCGTCCAGCTCTCCCAGCTCGTCGGCGCGCTCGCGCGCGGCCAGGCTCACACGGCGGAACAGGGCATTGCGCACCAAGAGCGTCATGCCGCGGCGGTCTGCCACCACCACGTCCGCACCGCTCGGCGGCGCGGCGTCGAAAGCGGAATCCTCGCCCGCAGCGGCCCACTCATCTACCAGGCTCGAATCGACGCTCCGCACCACGAAGCCCAGCCACGAGATGATGTCATTCAGCTGGTCGTTGCGCTTCTCCAGCGGTACGGTGCGGTCGAGCGAGCGGAACGCCTCGGCAAGGTAGCGCAGCAAGATGCCCTCAGATCGCGCGATGCCGAGCTTCTGGATGTAGCCCTTGAAGTCCGCCGCGCTCTCCAGCATGTCGCGCAGCACGCTCTTGGGGGAGAGCTCGTAGTCCGCTGCCCACGGCACCTTGGTGCAGTATTGGGCAAATGCGGCATCGAGCAAGTCCTCAAGCGGCTTGGGGTAGGTAATGTCCTGCAGCCGTTCGAGCCGCTCCTCGTATTCCACGCCGTCGGCCTTCATGGCCGCCATCGCGGCATCGCGTGCCTGGCGCTCCTGCGCGCGCAGCACTTGCTTGGGGTCCTCGAGCGTTGCCTCCACCATGGAAATGAGATCGAAGGTGTACGTCTCGCTCTCCGGATCGAGCAGTTCCAGCGCCGCAAGCAGAAACGGCGAGAGCGGCTGGTCGAGGGCGAAGTCCTCAGGCAGGTCTACCGTGAGGGAGTATTCCACCCGCGGTGCTGCGTCCGTGGAGGCGCTCGTGCCGCCTGGTGCATCCGCGCCGCCGGGCGCGTCCACGCCGCTGGATGTACCAGCGCCGCTGGGGGCGCTCGTGTCGCTTGGTGCATCCACGCCGCTGGGGACCTCGTTGCGCACCACCACCCCGGTGTCGATGAGCGTGGCGAAGATCTCGCTCGCTCGCGCCTCGAGCTTGAGCTTCTCCTCCGGCGTCTGCAAGCTTGCTTCGATGAGTTCGCTCACGCGGGCACGCGCGTCGCCGCCGCGCTCCACCATGGACAGCACCATCGAATTGGTGATGCGAAGCCGTGGCTTGAGGGTTTCGGGCACCGCCTCGCAGAGGCGCTCGAAGGTTTGCTTATTCCAGGTTACGAAGCCCTCAGGTGGTTTTTTCTTCTTAAGCTTGCGCAGCTTCTTGGGGTCGTCGCCCGCCTTTGCGATAAGCTTGGCGTTCTCGATCTCGTATTCGGGCGCCTCGGCGATGACCATGCCCTCGGTATCAAAGCCCGCCCGCCCGGCGCGCCCGGCGATCTGGTGGAACTCGCGCGCGCGGAGGCGGCGCATCTTGTAGCCGTCGAATTTGGTGAGCGCCGTGAGCACCACGGTGTGGATGGGCACGTTGATGCCAACGCCGAGCGTGTCGGTGCCGCAGATGACCGGCAGGAGCCCCTGTTGGGCGAGGCGCTCCACCAAGAGGCGGTAGCGCGGTAGCATGCCAGCATGGTGCACGCCCACGCCGTTGGAGATGAGGCGCTTCAGGATCTTGCCGAACGCCGTGGTGAAGCGCGTGCCCTTGGCGGCTTCCTTCACGGCCCCGCGCTGCTCCTTGGTGGCGATGCCGAAGTTCGCGAGCGACTGCGCCGTAGCTAGTGCGGCGTCCTGCGAGAAGTGCACGATGTAGAGCGGGGCTTCGTCGCGGCGCAGCGCAAGTTCGACCGTGCCCTCAAGCGAGGTGTCCACGTACTCGTAGGCGAGCGGCACGGGTCGCGGCGCGTCGGTCACGCGGTCGACGATGCGTCCGGTGCGCTCTTCCAGCGCGTCGGCAATCTGCGTGACGTCGCCGAGCGTGGCGCTCATGAGCATGAACTGCGTGTGCGGCAAGGTGAGCAGCGGCACCTGCCAGGCCCAGCCGCGGTCGGGATCGGCGAAGTAGTGGAACTCGTCCATGGCGACCACGCCCACGTCCGTGTCCTCGCCCTCGCGGAGCGCCTGGTTGGCGAGGATCTCCGCCGTGCAGCAGATGACGGGCGCCTGCGTGTTGATGTGCGTATCGCCGGTGATCATGCCCACATTGTCGCGGCCGAGCACCTCGACCAGATCGAAGAACTTCTCCGAGACGAGTGCCTTGATGGGGGCGGTGTAGTACGCGCGGCGCCCCTGCGCCATGCCGAGGAACAGCATGCCGAGCGCCACGAGCGATTTGCCGGAGCCGGTTGGCGTGCCCAAGATCACGTGGTCGCCGGCGGCGAGGTCCATGAGGGCCTCCTCCTGGTGCCCCCAGAGCTCGATGCCGCGTTCGTCGCACCAACCGAGGAAGCGCTCAAAGGCCTCGTCCGCGGTGCACCAGGGTTCGGGTTCCTCGCCCTCTGCCGGCTCCCACCAGCTTGGCGAGAGCGCGCCGAGCGAGCCGTGCTCGCCGGTGCTGCCGGTGCCGGCGGCAAACGAGCTGGCAGAAGACCCGGCGGTGGGAGCGGCGGATGCGTTTGCAGTGTCTGCTGAGTTGGCCATGGAAATGATGCCCTTCGGTTTCGCGTTAGATGCGTCGTGCGTGGGGTGCTGCATCAATTATGGCAGATGGTGGGCGGAACGCCATGGAGCGGCTGCAGTGGGGAGGTGGCGCTCGGGCGATTTGTACCGAGCTGGCGGTCCGAGGCCCGTTTATTCATCAATCGCGCGCCCTCATGGCAGCCGAGTTGGCGCGGTCAAGCTATTCGTTCCACTTTTGGGAACATCTTTTTTGCTTTTCGCCCGCTATCACGTAATTGCGTTCCTCAATCCTGCGGTTTTGTTGAGACTGGACGGGTTTGTCGCTATGGTCTCGAAAAGATATTCCCAAAAGTGGAACGAACTTCCTGGGAGTTGGCGCGGCGTGCCTGCCCAGGGCACGCTTTGCATGTCTAGTGGTTATGCGCCTGTTCGTTTCGCTGGCGATTGCGCAGGTTGAGAACTGCGCCTTCCATACCAAGGGGGATGTACCCAATGGAATCGAGGTTTCGGGGAAGGTATGCGACGAGGCTCTGCTCAGCGTTGCGGCCGGCCTGAATTTGCTCCGGCGTCGGTTCTGGTCCCGGAGTGGCGCAGATGCCGTATACGGCGGCCCCTTGTTCGGCAAGACGACGCTCGTATTCTGTTTCCGGATGCTCGGGATGCTCCGCGCGCGTGTCGATCGATGCCCAGAGCACCCGGTAGCCAGCTGAGTCGAGTTGCGTAAGCGTATAGTCGTGCAGTGGTTGGCTGTCGGTCCTGAGCGTGACGGCGGCGCCCGGCGCGAGCACGCGCCGGTAGCTTAGCAGGTGGTCGACGCTGGTAAGGCGTTTGCGCGCGAACTTGCGCTTGGGGAACGGCGTGGGGAAGTTGAGCGTGATTCCAGCGAGCTCGCCCGGGCCAAAAAGGCGTTCGATTGAGTCCGCGCTGCGCGGCAGCACGATTGCGTTGGAAAGGCCCGTTTCAACGATGTTTTGTGCAGCGTAGGCGATGCAGATGGGTTCGGTGTCCATGCCGATGAAGAGCGCGCTCGGCTCGCGTTGGGCTCGGGCGACGAGGTAGGCGCCCTTGCCGCAGCCGAGATCGAGGTTGATCCGGCCAAAGCCGGGCGTGTAGCCGCGAGGCGCACTGCTGCAGGGCGTGTCGCCGCAGGCAGCGCCGCCGCGGGCAGCGTCGCCGCAGGGTGCGCACGCTTCTCCCCAGTGCCCGCGATAGATTTCCGGGCGCTGCTCGATGGCAGCGGCGTACCGCTCAAGGCGATCTTCGAGTACGAAGTTCTTCGGTGTGCGAATATGCGTGAGTCCCATGGTTGCTCTCTTGCCTGCGGACGAAGTCCATTGCCGTGCGCGGATGCTGCTTCGCGCGCCGAATCCGGTCCATTGTAGAGCAGCGCGGCTGCTTTCTGTGGATATGCATTCATCGTCCTGAAAATGACAGGTATATGCAATTCCAAGGAAACCGCCGCCATGCAGTTATTTGATACCTGTGGCTGAAATGGGGAATCTAGCACGGGGCGGGCGGACCGGGGAGGCGTTATGCCCCTCGCGCAAGTGCCCCTCGTGCAAGAACGAGATATCGGTTGAGCGCGCCGCTCTTGCCATCTGCAGAGAAGCGCGCGATTTCGTGCACGCCCTGTGCTTCGGCAATCTGCGCCAGCTCATCAAGCTCAGACTCTTCAAAGCTGTGGCAGTAGCGGTACCCGCCGGAAGCATGTTGCCAGCCAAGCAGGTAATCGTCGTTTTCAAGTTGGGCTGCATCAAAACCGGGAAACGGGGGGCGCACCTTCGCGCTCGCAGTTGCGCCCCGTGCTTTCGCGGCCAAGCGTTCATCGTGCATGAATTGCCAGAACGAGATGGCGGCGATGCCCCCTGGGCGCGTCGACTGGCAAAGCCGCTCCACGAGCGCCGCCCTAAGTTCGAAGCTGGGAACATGGTGCAGAAAGCCAAAGCAGCAGACCAAGTCATGCGCGCGGTCCGTATCTGGCGATGGCGGTGCGGGATGTTCTCCCAACAGGGGCTCCAGCACATCACGGGCGATGAAATGCGCATCGAGGTTGCCCAGCTCTTTGAGCAGGTCACAGGAATGGTCGGCGAGGTCTTCGCTTGCGTCGATGCCGGTATAGTCGATACGGGCGTAGGGGAACTCCTGTGCTAGAAACGGGGCAAGGCGCATGTTCCCGCAGGCGAGGTCCAGCACTCGAAGCCGGTGGGAACCGTCAAACGCTCTTGCCGGAAGCGCCACTCGCGCTTCCTTGGCAACGCGCTCCCATCCGGCCCACGGCGCCTGGCGCGTAGCCGAGAAGGACGACGCGTTCTCGCGGTAGAACCGGTTATTGAGCTCGATGAGCTGTCGTGCGAGTGCGCGGTTCACATTCCTCCTGTTTCGATGAGAACCAGTCCTGCTGCATCTTATCATCCATGGGATAGAATGCTGTTTCATGGAAGAGATTATTTTGCAGATACTCGACGCCCTGCGTCGTGGCGAGACGGTGGATGACCGTGCGCTCGTCAAGCTCGTGCATGCGCAAGCTCGGCGTGCGGGCGGCGACAAGCGCGCCTTCGCCAAGCGCCGGTTGCTGCCGTTTTACCAGCGGGTTAAGCGCGAAGATCCCGAGCGTTGGGCTCGCTGGGGCATCACGCCCGAGCTCGAGGAGGGTCTCATCAAGGTGCTTCGCATGAAGCCGCGCCGCTCTGCCTCGGGTGTGGCGACCATCACCGTCATCACGAAGCCATGGCCGTGCTCGGGTTCATGCATCTTCTGCCCGAGCGATGTGCGCATGCCCAAGAGCTATCTGGCCGACGAGCCCGCTTGCGCCCGCGCCGAGCAGGCCTGCTTTGACCCGTATCTACAGGTCTCGGCACGGTTGACGGCGCTTTCGCAGATGGGGCACGCCACGGACAAGATCGAGCTCATCGTGCTTGGCGGCACGTGGAGCGACTATCCGGTTGAGTACCAGATATGGTTCATGCGCGAGCTGTTCCGTGCGCTCAACGACGACGCGACGGTGAGCGAATCGGGTTCCTCTGCGCGCGTCGGTTCCAGCGATGAATCCGGCGCTGCATTTGCACCGTCCGGCTCGAGTGCTGCTCCTGCCTCGTTCGGGCGCGCCGTTGCCTCTGTGCCGCCCGGCTCCAGTGCTGCTTCCGCCTCGTTCGACCCCGCCGCCGCCCCCGCGCCGCTCGACCCTGTTGCTACCGAAGCTGTTCAGCGCGAGGTTACGGACGGTCATCTCTCATATAACCAGGCTGTCGCGCAGCTCTATGGGGAGAACGATGCATGGCGCGAGGCCGCGCGCGTACAGACCGCGACCATGGAGGAGCTCGAGTACGAGCAGCGCCGCAACGAGACCGCGCGCCACCGTGTGGTGGGCCTCGTGATCGAGACCAGGCCGGACGCCATCACGCCCGAGGCACTCGTGAACATCCGCCGCATGGGCGCCACGAAAATCCAGATGGGCGTGCAGAGCGTGGACCAGCGCGTGCTCGACGCAAATGGCCGTGGCATCCGGGTTGCGCAGATCGAGCGCGCCTTCTCGCTGCTGCGGCTCTTCGGCTTCAAGATCCACGCTCACTTCATGGTGAATCTCCTCGGCTCCACGCCGGAAGCCGATCGTCTCGACTACCAGCGCTTTGTCGCCGAGTTGGCGTTCCAGCCGGACGAGGTCAAGCTCTACCCCTGCGCGCTTATTGAAAGCTCGCGGCTGCGCGGTCGCTATGAAGCCGGGGAGTGGAGGCCGTACACCGAGGACGAGCTCGTGGGCGTGCTCATCGACGACGTGCTTGCAACGCCTGCATATTGCCGCGTCTCGCGCATGATTCGCGATTTCTCGTCCGGCGACATCATGGCGGGCAACAAGAAGCCCAACCTGCGGCAGATGGTGGAGAGCCGTCTGCATGTGCGGTGTGAGCAGACCGGGGAGCGCGTGCAGGAGATCCGGTTCCGCGAGATCGCGACATCGGAGGTGGACGTGCGGGCGCTCCGGCTCGAGGTGGTGCCGTACGAGACGCCTGCCACCAGCGAACGATTCTTGCAGTGGGTGACGCCGGAGGGACGCATCGCGGGGTTCCTGCGGCTTTCGCTGCCGAAGGCCGCGGCTGTGGAGGTGCTTGCGAGCGAGTCGCGCGCGGCGGGATGCGAGCCGCCGGTGCAGCCGGGTGAGGCCATGATTCGCGAGGTGCACGTCTATGGCATGGCGGCGCGCGTGGGCGAAGAGGGCGGTGCGGCGCAGCACCACGGGCTTGGGCGCAAGCTCGTTGAGCGGGCGTGCGAGCTCGCGCGCGAAGCGGGCTACGAGCGTATCAACGTGATCAGCGCGGTGGGCACGCGGGAGTACTACCGGCACCTAGGCTTCTACGACCACGGCCTCTACCAACAATGCAAAATCAGGACAGAGGGAATGTTGCATCATGGGTAATGGTGGCATTTCGCCGTATTCGGGCGGCTCTGGCTCGGGCGGTTCCGGTGGTGCAGGCGGCCCGAGCGGCTCCGGTGGCCGCAGCCCCCTCGAGGCGATGTATACGATTATCGCCGTTGCGATCGTGCTCGTCTTCGCGCTCATCGTCGAGCTGTGGAAATTCCCTTGGCAGGTCTGGGCTTTTTTCGCGGGCATCGGCATTCTTGGCTACCTTTGCATGCGGTTTTGGCCG
>ERZ827423.3186-NODE-3186-length-11577-cov-44.934300_pt1 | contig 11577 bp, 5 predicted proteins | sample MGYA00519775_ERZ827423 | MGnify/ENA primary metagenome ERZ827423 (study PRJEB31778, sample SAMEA3449296) | human gut metagenome | biome: human gut; feature: human-associated habitat; material: faeces | place: United Kingdom | collected 2010/2012 ...
CCCGGTTGAACAGGAAGATCATCACGCCGTTGCACAGCTCCGTCACGCCGTCGGCAAAGCCCAGCGGGATCAGACGCTTGTAGATGCTCCAGTCCATCCTGAACTTTACGAAGTGGAAGGTGTTGTGCCCGCCCAGAAAGTGGCGCAGATAGATGATGCACGTCAGAAGCTGGGAAAGGCCCGTGGCGAAGGCCGCGCCCCAAACGCCCCAGTCCAGAACGAAGATGGCCACGTAGTCCAGCACACAGTTGGCCAGACAGCCGGTGATGACCGTCAGAATGGCCAGACGGGGAAAGCCGTCGGTCTTGATCAGCACCTCCATGTTATAGGAGACGATGAAGCACACGGCGAAGGGCGCAAGGCCCTTGAGATAATCGATAGTATATTGATACGTTACGCCCTTTGCGCCCAGCAGTACGGCGAACGGCTCCAGAAATACGAAGACGAGGACAGTGATGGTCAGGCCGATACAGGTCAGCAGCACGATGTTCTGGGAGAACAGGCCATTGGCCTTCTCGCCCTGGTTTTGTCCCAGATAGATAGCGATGATGGTGCTGGTGCCGACGGCGAAGATGACGCCGATGGAGAACAGCACGTTGGTGAACGGCACCGCCAGATTTACCGCCGCCATGGCGTATTCGCCTACGCCCTTGGCCACCATCAGCCCGTCTACGATGGAATACAGGCTGAAAACCATGAGGGATGCCACCGTAGCGGCTGCAAAATGCAGGAATTGCGATAACAGACTGCGCTCATTGAGCATTTTGGATGAGGTTCCTTTCCTTTTTGATTTCCGTTTCGGATATATAATTCTATTCTAACGAAAAAGAGCCGTTCTGTCAAATACTCTTGTCATGAAAGGCGAGACAGTTTATAATGATCTTGATTAAAAAAACTGGGAGGTACGCCCTATGGAAGCCTATGTCATGGACGCTTTTTCCGCCCGCCTGTTCGGCGGCAATCAGGCCGGCGTGGTGCTGCCGGACCGCCCGCTGGACGACGGCGTGATGCAGCAGATCGCCGCCGAGTTCAAGCACTCCGAGACCGCTTTCGTTACCAGAAGCCCTGATGGCAGCGTGATCCTGCGCTACTTCACACCGGCGGGGGAGGTGGAGCTCTGCGGCCACGCCACCATCGCCTCCTTCGCGCTGCTGCGGGCGCTGGGGCGCATCGGTGACGGCGATATCACCGCCCACACCAAGGCCGCGGATCTGACCATCGGCGTTCGGGGCGATACGGTGTGGATGGATATGGCGCCGCCCCACTGGATACGGGAACTGACGGAGCCGGAGCTGCCGGAGCTGTACGAAGCCTACGGCCTGACTCCGGCGGATCGCCCCGACAGCCTGCTGCCCGCCATCGTGTCCACCGGCTTGGCCGACATCATGATGCCCGTCCGCGACCGCGATACGCTACTGCGTGCCGTCCAGAACGAGGCAGCGGTAACGGCGCTGTCCAAGAAGTATGACGTCACCGGCGTCCATATGTTCTGCCTCGGCGACGGCTGCACCGCCTATTGCAGCAACTATGCGCCGCTGTACGACATCCCGGAGGAGTGTGCCACCGGCACCAGCAACGGCGCATTGACCTACTACCTCTACCGCCACGGTATGGTGCAGCCGGAGCAGGAGAACGTATTTTTGCAGGGCGAACATATGCACCGTCCCTCGGAGATCCGCAGCCGCCTGTATGCAGACGGCGATACCGTCACCGTCCGCGTGGGCGGACGCGCTGTCATGAGTATGTCCTGCGACATCAAGCTGTAAAAACAGGGGAGCGGCACACGGGCCGCTCCCCTGTTTTCTATCCCTGACAACCTGAAGTTGCGCCGTTTTGGCCCAAAAACCACCAACGCAACGCAGAGTTGCTGGACACCAACCGCCGCGCCCTGCTATACTGACCCTGACCGTACCCGGACCTGATCTGTGAGAAAGGAGACTGTATGGAACACCGACACCCCTATACCGCCAGAGGCGTGCTGACCGCGCTGGGGAAATCCGCGTTGTACGTGCTGTTCTTTCTGGGAGTGCAGCTGTTGACCGGCGCGATCTACGCCGCCATCGCCATCGCCGGCTCCGCGCTGCGTCCCGGCGGCTTCGATCCCCAGAGCATCCTGGACGGCGCGGACACCGCCGCGCTGCTGGCCGATTTCTTCATCGCGGCGGGACTGCTGCTGTGGTTCAAAATACGCCAGACGCCGCTGTCGGAGGCCGTGTGCCTGCGCCGCTGCTCCGGTTGGACTGCCGGCTTCTGTTCCTTTGCCGGCATCGTGCTGTACGTCCTGACGGATCTGGCGCTGTCCCTCCTGCCGGAGGCGTGGATGGCCGCGTACAACGCGGATATGTCCGTCCTGACCTCCACCGGCCTGAACACGTTCCTGACCATGGCGGTGCTGGGCCCGCTGGCGGAGGAACTGACGTTTCGCGGCGTCATCCAGACCCGTCTGGAGCGTGCCATGCCGCCCTGGCTGGCTCTGGTATTACAGGCCGCCATCTTCGGCCTGGTCCATGGGACGCCCATCCAGATGGTCTACGCCTTCCTGATGGGTCTGGCCTTCGGCTTCCTCCGCCGCCGCACCGGCAGCATCCTGCCCGGCTTCGCCGCCCACGCCGCCTTCAACGCCATGAACGATCCGCTGGGACTGTTCAACGGCACCGGCGGCGTCGGAGCCGCGCTGGCCGCCATGGCGGCGGTGGGCGTGGCGGGCTGCGTGGTGTGCCGCAAGGGCCTGTCGGACTTCGCACCCCAGGACCCCGACCGCCGCGGCCCCATCCTGTGACCGCCCACATACGCAAAAAAGAGAACGGTTTCCGCCGTTCTCTTTATTTATGCGATTTTTCCGTTTTTGTAAAAAAACCTCGATACTATGCAGCCAGCTTATTGAAATCACACAAAAACAGGTGTATTCTATCGTTGTAATGACCTGCCGGCACATACCGGCGGAGATCATAAAGAAAAGGGGAGTTTCTGTGAAAAAACGTATCCTATCCATCCTGTTGGCGGTTCTCATGCTGCTCAGCGCCCTTCCGCTGGGCATGGTGGACACCGCCTACGCCGCCGAGACCTCAGGGGTCGCGGCGCAGAGCTACTATGTCGCCGGCGGCCAGTGCGGCGACGACCTGACCTGGACGCTGGACAGCAGCGGCACCCTGACCATCAGCGGCACCGGCCCCATGTACAACTACTCGCTGTGGGATAATCCCTGGTGTGATATTGCACTGCGAAGCTCGGGGATCAGCACCAGAGTGGTGAACGCGGTGGTTTCCTCCGGCGTTACGGCGTTGGGAGAACGTGCGCTCGCTGACTGCGGCTCAATGGTCAGCGTTTCCCTGCCGGAGACGTTACTGACGGTGGGAGAAAGTTGTTTCATGTCATCTGACGCGCTGCGCAGCATTACAATCCCGAACAGCGTCCGATCCATTGGGTTGGGAGCTTTTACCGCCTGCAAGAACCTGTCGCGTGTCACACTGGGCCGCGGCCTCCAGCGCATCGGAGGTCAGCCCTTCAGAGAGTGCAGCAGTCTCAGCAGCATCGTTATCCCTGATGGTGTCAAGAAGATTGAATATCTTACCTTTAGTGACTGCGCCAACCTGATGGAAATCACCATTCCGCATACGGTGACGGTTATTGAGAATCATGCCTTTGCAAACTGCAATATATTGTCCAGGGTGACTTTCACCGGCACGCGGGCGCAGTGGAATGCTATTGATATGGGCGATGACAATGACCCGCTGCTGAGTGCTAACATCACCTTTGCCGGCAGCGGTCCCGCCGCACCCACCGTCACCGCGGGCACCGACAGCCAAGGCCGTCCGACCCTGAAATGGAACGCCGTCACCGGCGCGGCCAAGTACGAGGTCTACCGTTCTTACAGCGAGAACGGCCCCTATACCAAGTACAGCACCGTCACCGGCACCACCTACACCAACACCGCCTATTTGGAAAACGGCACCACCTACTACTACAGGGTCCGCGCCCTGAACAGCAGCGGCGTCGCCGGTGCGTACAGCTCCGTGGTGTACGTCACCTATAAGCAGACCCTGTCCGCCCCCACCGTCACCGGCGGCAATGACAGTCAGGGCCGTCCGACCCTGAAATGGAACGCCGTGTCCGGCGCGGCCAGGTACGAGGTGTACCGCGCCCGCAGCCGCAGTGGTGAGTACATCAAGTATTCTACCGTCACCGGTACGTCCTACACCAACACCAGTTACATCGAGGACGGCAACACCTATTACTACAAGGTCCGCGCCTTGAAATCCGATGGCACGGCAGGTGCGTGGAGCAGCATCGTGTCCGTGACCTACCGCGCCGCTTCGACAGGCACACTGCCCGCCCCCACCGTCACCGGCGGCAACGACAGTCAGGGCCGTCCCACGCTGAAGTGGGACAAGGTCGCGGGTGCGGCTAAGTATGAGGTGTACCGTGCCCGCAGCAAGGACGGCGACTACATCAAGTATTCCACCGTCACCGGCACGTCCTACACCAACATCAGCTACATCGAAAACGGCAACACCTACTATTACAAGGTGCGCGCCCTGAAATCCGATGGCACAGCAGGCACGTGGAGCAGCATCGTGTCCGTGACCTACCGCGCCGCCTCGACAGGCACACTGTCTGCCCCCACCGTCACCGGCGGCAACGACAGTCAGGGCCGTCCGACCCTGAAATGGAACGCCGTCTCCGGCGCGGCCAAGTACGAGGTGTACCGCGCCCGCAGCAAGGACGGTGACTACATCAAGTATTCCACCGTCACCGGCACGTCCTACACCAACATCAGCTACATCGAAAACGGCAATACCTACTATTACAAGGTGCGCGCCCTGAAATCCGACGGCACAGCAGGCGCGTGGAGCAGCGTGGTCAGCGTCACCTACAAGCAGACTCTGTCCGCCCCCACTGTCACCGGCGGCAACGATGCGCAGGGCCGTCCTACCCTGACATGGAACGCCGTCTCCGGCGCAGCCAAGTACGAGGTGTACCGCGCCCGCAGCATGAACGGTGACTACATCAAGTATTCTACCGTCACCGGTACGTCCTACACCAACACCAGCTACATCGAAAACGGCAATACCTACTATTACAAGGTTCGCGCCCTGAAATCCGATGGCACGGCGGGCGCGTGGAGCAGCATCGTGTCCGTGACCTATAAGCAGACTCTGTCCGCTCCCACCGTCACCGGCGGCAATGACGCGCAGGGCCGCCCGACCCTGAAATGGAACGCCGTGTCCGGCGCAGCCAAGTACGAGGTGTACCGCGCCCGCAGCCTGAACGGCGACTACATCAAGTATTCCACCGTCACCGGTACGTCCTACACCAACACCAGCTACATCGAAAACGGCAATACCTATTACTACAAGGTTCGCGCCCTGAAATCCGACGGCACAGCGGGCGCGTGGAGCAGCATCGTGTCCGTGACTTACCGAAAGCCTGCCGCCGCTACGGTGGCCAGCGGCAAGTGCGGTGACAGCGCCAGCTGGAAGCTGGATGCCGAGGGTACTCTGACCATCAGCGGCTCCGGTGCGACCTATGACTTCTTCAACGATTATAACTGCACCGCCCCCTGGTATGACGCCGAGCTGCGTCTCCAGATCAAGAAGGCCGTGGTGAACAAGGGCATCACCTACGTCGGGACCTATGCGTTTAGAGACTGCGCTGAGCTGACCTCTGTCTCCCTGCCCGCGGGGCTGGAGGAAATGGGCAGCAGCGTGTTCAGATATTGCGAGAGCCTGACCTCCATCACTATCCCTGCCGGTGTGACGTCTATCGGCGGCGACTTCTTCTATGGCTGTGCGTCCCTGAAGTCCGTCACCCTGCCGGACAGCCTGTGGGATGCCGGCGGCTGCACCTTTATGGACTGCACCAGCCTGACCAGCGTCCGCCTGCCCGCGAATCTCAGAGATATCGCGTGGTGGATGTTTAAGGACTGCACCAGCCTGACCTCCGTCACCATTCCCCGCGGCACCGTGGAAGTCAAGAAGGAAGCCTTTGACGGCTGCACGTCCCTGAAGAACGTGACCTTCACCGGCAGCGCCGCCGACTGGAAGGGCGTGACGATCCGTCCCGGCAACACGGCTCTGACCAGCGCCGCCATCAAGTGTACCGGCAGCACCGTCCTCACCGCACCCACCCTGACCCTCAGCGTCAGCAAGAAGGGCCAGCCCACCCTGAAGTGGAGCGCCGTCAGCGGCGCGGCGGGCTATCAGCTCTGGTGCAGCTATGACGGCGGAGATGACTGTGATCCCTGCTATCGTTGGTATGCCAACAATGACAAGACCGCCACCAGCTACACCGTACCCGCGGACACCCTGAAGAAGGGCCAGACCTACACCTTCAAGGTCCGCGCCGTTACGTCAAGCGGCGCTGTGGGCTCCTTCAGCAAAGAGGTGATCTTCACCTATAACCCCGCCGCATCTCTGGCCGCACCCACCGTCACTGCCGGCCTTGACGATCAGGGCTATCCCGCCCTGACCTGGCCTGCCGTGCCTGATGCGGCCCGGTATGAGGTCTATCGCGCTGCCAGCGAGGACGGCAATTTCGCCCAGCTCGCCGCCGTCACCTCCAACAGTTACACCAACAGCGCCGTCCTGACGGACGGCGCTGCCTACTACTACAAGGTCCGCGCACTGGACAGCGACGGCGAGGCCGGCCCCTTCAGTGATGTGGTCTCCGTTACATACACCGCCCGGCCCGCTCTGGTGGCCAGCGGCAAGTGCGGCGACAGTGCCAGCTGGAAGCTGGATGCCGACGGCGTTCTGACCATCACCGGCGCCGGCCCCATGGCGGACTACGGCCAGCACGCTTCGGACAACTGCGCACCGTGGCGCACCTATGCCAACGACATCAAAAAGGTGGTGGTGCAGAAGGGCGTGACCGCCATCGGCAGCTATGCCTTTGCCAGTCTGGAGCGCGTTACCTCCGTGACCATCCCCGAGGGCGTCACCTCCATTGGGAGCAGCGCGTTTGAGAATTGCGGCCTTATGGCCTACGGCGGTCTGGGCGCGGTGACGCTGCCGGAGGGGCTGACCACCATCGGCAGCAGCGCCTTCAGCGGCTCCTATATGGACTCCCTGACCCTGCCGGAGAGCCTGCGTACCATCGGCGGCGCTGCTTTTGAGAAATCTCCTCTAAAGACCCTGACCATCCCCAGCGGCGTCACCTCCATTGGAAACGGCGCATTCAAAAGCTCGCACCTGACATCCATCCAACTGCCCGACGGTGCGCAGCTGGGAGCCATGCTGTTCTATCAGTGCTATGAGCTAACAGACGTGACTCTGCCCGCTGACCTGACAGTCATCGGAGACAGCATGTTCGAAAACTGCACCAAGCTGACCCATGTGACCATTCCCTCCGGCGTGACCCGTATTGAGCGGGAGGCCTTCACCATGTGCGGCGCGCTGGAGGAGATCCGGCTCCCTGAGGGCGTGGAGACCATTGGGGTTATTGCGTTCTCCGGCTGCGTCGCCATGACCGGAGTGTACCTGCCCCGCAGTCTCACCACTATTGAGAGTGGGGCGTTCAGCGCCTGCCGCAGCCTGACCGACGTGTACTACAGCGGCACGGCGGCGGAGTGGGCGGCCATCTCCGTGGCTGACCGCAACGACCCGCTGCTGAACGCGGCGCTCCACTGCACCGGCCAGTCCGCAAGCCGGCTGGATGTGCCCGCCATGACGCTGGGCGAGGATTGCAGCGACGGCAAGCCCACCGTCTGGTGGCCCGCCGTCACCGGTGCGGAGCGCTACGAGATCTGGCGCGCACAGGCCGCCTCCGACGGCAGCGCCCCTGCCGCTTCCGCCTATACCCTCATCGTGTCGGCGGACGTCACGTTCCACAAGGATACCACCGCCGAGGCCGACACCTGGTATTACTATAAGGTACGCGCCGTCAGCGGCAGCGCGTACAGCGACTTCAGTCAGGCGGCCCGCCAGTACTGCGAGGCGCCTCCCACCATGGACACGCCGGAGATCACGTCTCTGGAGCTGGACGACAGCGGCAAGCCGGTGCTGACCTGGCGCACCGTGGAGGGTGCCGCCCGCTATCAGGTGTTCCGCTCGGAGGATAACGGCTTCTCCTACTCTCCCATGGGCACGGTGCTTCCCACCGGCTCCGACACCATCACCTGGACGGACACCACCGCTGTCAGCGGCACCGGCTATTACTACGGCGTTGGCTGCTATGATGACAACGGCCATTACAGCAGCTTTGGCGGCGGTGAGTGGTGGGTTACGGCCCGCTGACCCAAGCCCCGCATACGCAAAAGGAGAACGGCGGAAGCCGTTCTCCTTTTGCGTATGCTTTCTTTTTTTACACGTACCGCTGGGAGCCCACATCGAACACGCCGCGGGTGGTGATGCGCAGCGTGGGGATCACCGGCAGCGCCATGAAGCTCAGGGTCATGAACGGGTCGATGCCCTCGGACACGCCCAGCGCGTAGGCGGCGGCCTTGGCGGCCTCCAGATCGCGGTTCACATTGACCAGGCTGTCATCGGACATGATGCCCGCGATGGCCAGCAGCACATCGCTCTTCACCTGACCGTCCTCCACCACGGTGATGCCGCCGTGGTTCTGCACGATGTGGTTGGCGGCGAAGGCCATGTCCTCCTCGTTGGTGCCCACCACGATGATGTTATGGCTGTCGTGGCTGATGCTGGTGGCCACCGCACCCTTCTTCAGACCGTAGCCCTTGATGTAGCCCAGACCGATGTGGTGGGTGTTCTTATGCCGCTCGATCACGGCGATCTTCAGAATGTCGTAATCCACGTCGATGCGGTCGGTGTAGCCGCCGTCGGTGGTGGTGATCTCGCCGCTGACCATGCCAATGACGGCGTGGGGGCGGCTGTCGGTGAAGTCCGCCGCAGTCAGCGGGGCCACATGGAACGTGTCATGGGCGTGCTTCACCAGATACGGGTCGATCTCCGGCGTGGGGAAGTCCTTCAGCACGCCGTCGCTGTACATCAGCTCGCCCTTCTTGAACACCTTCTCAATGTTGAAGTGCTCGAAGCTGTCGATGACAACGAAGTCCCCCAGATAGCCGGGGGCGATAGCGCCCCGGTTGTTCAGCAGGAAGTACCGCGCCGCGTTGTGGCAGGCGGCCTTGATGGCGGTGATGGGATCCGCGCCCAGTGCGATGGCCTTCTTGACGATGTAGTCGATATGCCCCTTTTCCAGCAGGTCGTTGGGGTGCTTGTCATCGGTGCAGAACATGCACCGCTCCACGTACTTGTCACACAGCAGGGGGACCAGCGCCTCCAGATTGCGGGCGGCGGTGCCCTCGCGGATCATGATGAACTGCCCCCGCTCCAGCTTGGCGATGGCGTCGGCCAGATCGTGGCACTCGTGGTCGGAGTACACGCCTGCTGCGATATAGGCGTTAAGGTCGTTGCCCTTCAGATCGGGGGCGTGACCGTCGATCTTCTTGTGGTGGGCCTGACTGGCCACGATCTTCTCTACCACCTGGGGGTCGCCGTTGATGGTGCCCACAAAGTTCATCATCTCCGCCAGACCCTGCACCCGGGGATGGTCGTAGAAGGAGTCAATGGCACGGTAGTCCAGGTTGGCGCCGGACTCATCCAGCGGCGTGGCCGGCACGCAGGAGGGCAGCATGAACCGCACATCCACCGGCAGATCCTCCGTGGCCTGAAGCATGTACTCGATGCCGTCGGTGCCCATGACGTTGGCGATCTCGTGGGGGTCTGTGATGACCGTGGTGGTGCCGTGAGGCAGCACAGCCTTGGCGAACTCCGTGGGGCTCACCAGCGAGCTCTCCAGATGGATGTGGGCATCCACGAACCCCGGCAGCACGATCTTGCCGGAGACATCCACCTCCACCGCACCGCTGTATTCGCCCATGCCCACGATGAGGCCCTCCGCCACGGCGATATCTCCGTGACACAGCTCATTGGAAAACACGTTGACATAGGTGGCGTTCTTCAGCACCAGATCCGCCGGCTCCCGACCGGCGGCCACGGCGATGACCCGCAGCTTCTTGTTGAGCTTGCGGTTGATTTTCCCGGCGTAGCTTTCCTTGACAGACATATGCAATAGACTCCTTTCCCGGTGCGGCCCTCCAAAGCCATTAGTTTTGTTAATTCTAAATATTACCACAGCTTATAAAGATTGTCCAGCCCTTCTGCTATAAAAAACGTGTGGCAGCCTGCGGGCTGCCACACGTTTTACTTATGTATGCGTTCTTAACGCTTTACTTCACGCTGCCGTCGGCATTGAACACCGGAAGGGGAGCCAGAAACTTGATGTCCTTGCGCGCCGCGGCATCGCCCTCGGCCAGCACGGACACGCGGCCGGCCACAATGCCGCCCGCCAGCTTCACCAGCTCCTCCATGGCGTGGATAGAGCCGCCGGTGGAGATGACATCGTCCATCAGCAGGATGCGCTTGCCGCGGATCATGTCGGCGTCGTCGCGGCCCAGATAGAGCTTCTGTACGCCGGCGGTGGTGATGGACTTATCCTCCACGTGGATGGGATCAGGCATGTATGCCTTGGGACCCTTGCGGGCGATGAAGTACTTGGCGGCGCCGCTCTGGCGGGCCATTTCGTGGATGAGGGGAATGGACTTGGCCTCGGCGGTCAGCATGTAGTCGTAGCTGTCCTGGTCCACCAGCTTCAGCATTTCCCGGGCACAGGCCACCGTCAGCTCTGCGTCGCCGAAACAGATAAAAGCGCCGATATACAGGTCGTCCGTGACCTTACAGATGGGCAGATCGCGCTGCAGACCGGCCACGGTGATGGGATAAACAGGCATGATTCAAAACTCCTTTTCAGGCGCGGCCGCCATATGGCCGTCTGCCGTCATAGTATGGTCGCACTGCACGAAACAGCAGCAAACCATCGATCAACAAGGGCAAACAGGACTGCCAGCGCGTCTTTCCGGCGCTTTTTGCCCTTTTCGCCTTGGCCTGCGTCAGCAAGCCTGCACCTCAAAAGCCAAAAAGCACCCGAAAATCCATCACTGACAGGTGCAAAGCAGCTTTGCCGGAGCAGAAGCGTGCCCGGGCGGGGAAAGACCGGAGGAGGGTACTTGCTGCATCCCCGAGAGTCTTGCCGCTGTATGGGCGTATCGCTGCCCGTCAAAGCCGTGCTTGTCTTTGTCGATCGACAGTGTACATTATATTAGCAGCCCAAAAAAAAGTCAAGATTCCGCCGCAATTTTACACGGAAAAGCGGTCATGCTTTGAAGTACGAAAGCACCGGCTGTTTTGTGAAAAATATATCAAATAAGCCGCCGCAGAGTGACGGATTTTTGCTGTGAGTCATTCAACAATATGCACAAAAAAAGCAGGTTTTTTTTTACGGCCCGAAAGGGAGAATTTGGCTGAACACCCCTTGAGAAAAAGGAAAATCGGTGTTATCATCGGGGCAGATGAAGGCGTGGGACACTGCGCCGACATGATTCCGAACGGAACACTTATTTGAGGAGGAATTTAGCTGTGAATAAGTATTTGGCAGACGTTCTGGAGAGCGTCAGAACCAAGCATGGCAACGAGCCTGAGTTCGTACAGACGGTTGAGGAGGTCCTGTCCTCTCTGGAGCCTGTGATCGAGAAGCACCCCGAGTATGAGAAGG
>ERZ827423.3195-NODE-3195-length-11558-cov-4.337999_pt1 | contig 11558 bp, 10 predicted proteins | sample MGYA00519775_ERZ827423 | MGnify/ENA primary metagenome ERZ827423 (study PRJEB31778, sample SAMEA3449296) | human gut metagenome | biome: human gut; feature: human-associated habitat; material: faeces | place: United Kingdom | collected 2010/2012 ...
CGTTTTTTCTCCCGCCCCCCGCAAAAACCCCCAATAAAATCTCTCCGCCCCCAAAATCCCACCCTTCCGTTGCAAAATAGCAACACCACCCCGCATTTTTCCCACCATATCCCCTGCAAAACCACCAACCATTCCCCATTATCTTTGTGTATCTGCAAAAATCCGTCCGTTGCAAAAATGCAGCAAGTTGCAAATCTGCAACAAACTTTGTTTGCAAAAATGCAACAAAACGGTATAATGATAACAGGAAACCCCACAATTCGATACCAACGGAGGAACTAATATGAAGTGGCTTGATACCATCGTCTATATCCTGTACGGCTGCGGCGCTTTGATCCTGCTGCTGTTCATCGCCAATCTCATCCTGGCCAAAACCCGCGGCACGGACTCCAAATGGGTGCGCCGTCTGCTGTATATCGTGGCCATCATCGCGGCCGTGCTCGGCACCATCCGCTCCAAATTCGTCTATTCCGAAACGGTTTTCTTCGCCGATATCCTGGTGGTGCTCTGCATCATCATCGCCTTCGTCCGCTCCGAAAAGCCCCCCGTCCCGATGGAGGATGACGAGCAATAATGCGCTTTCGGCGGCAGGCACGCCCCTTGCCCCCGCCGCCATCCTGCCGCTGCCGCAGGCTTCGGCCGCAGGCCCCGGCTGCGCCGGGGCGGCCTGCGGCCTCCCCTGCGAGTCGGCCTGCGGCCTCCCCTGCGAGTCGGCCTGCGGCCTCCCCTGCGAGTTGTCCTGCGGCCTCCCGCACAAACCCGCAAAAAAACAGCCCGCCGCCGCACCCATCCGGTGCCGGCCGCGAGCCGTCCCTCTGTTTCAAATTCAAATCATCACAGCCGCAGCTGCTCCTCCTGCGCCTGCGCCTCCTGCTTCTTCAGCCAGCGCAGCTTGATCCCGCGGGAGATCATCGCCACCACCGAGCCGATGGCGCCCAGCAGCCCCAGCCACCCGAAGAACATTCCGGCAGTGACCTCACCGGCCGGATCGTTGCCCCGGCACAGCAGCTCCATGCCGCCGAAAAGCAGCAGGCACCCCGCCAGAACCAGCGGGATCACATACGGCTTTGCGGTGGGCTTGCCGGTGGAAAAGCCCACGTCCAGCGTGACCAGCAGCAGGATGATACACAGGATCGTCCCTTGAGAAAGCAGCGTTCGGATCAGAAACATATCAATTCTCCTCCGTCTCTTTTTCTTCGGCAGGGGTCTCGGTTGTCAGCTTTCCGGCCAGCGCCGCCAGCTCCTCCGGCGAAAGGCTGTTGCGCAGCTGCTCCATCCGCTGCTCCAGGTCTCTCTGGGCCTCGGCGGCCGCATTTTTCGCCCGTTCTATGTTCTGCCTCTCGTATGCGCGCGCAAGGCCCTCGGCATATTCACGGCCGGTGGGGGCGGGCGCCACGGGGATCAAAGCCGTCAAACCGCAAAGCACCAGCACCAGCTTCAGGCAGGCGATGGCCGCCCCGTAGCTGGGGAATTCGGTATTCAGGGTAGAAAGATACATCGCCTTGTAGTCGGCAAACAGCACCACTGTGATGACGCACCAAACCAGAAAAACGCCGAATGCCAGGATGAGCTTTTTGCTGCTGTTAAGGCCGCGGCGGTTGCAGAACAGGATGCCCCCGATGACCAGCAGCGCCAGCATCACCAGCTCGATGATAAGGCAGGCGGGCCAGGTGGGCAGCCCCTGCGCCAAATAGTCCCGGCACAGCACCAGGTCGCCGATGACGACCGCAAGAAACAGGATAATGGCAGCAACGAACCGGGCACGGGGCGCTTTATTATTTTCCATATTTTACACCTCTTTCGTAGAATGACAGGCTCATTTGTAAACTTTTTGTTAAAAAATGTTGTTTTTTAACCTTTTCGATGCAAAAAACACCGGATTCGGCCGTATTAGTGGGGGGACTTTTTCCCACCCGGCATCCGCCGAATTCAGCAAAAGTGTAGCATATGTTTTCCCGGTTGGCAAGTTTTTTCCCGAATTCGGCTTTTATCGGCGGGGCATTTCGCCCCATCGTCAGCAAATAATTTACGGCGCCGGCCCCCTGCCGGACCGCCGGCTTTAAGGAGGATTTTCTCATGCAATGGGTTATTCGTATCGGTTATGCGGTGATGATCTTCGCCATCATCATGTGCTTTATTTTCAGCAAGCGGGGCGAAAAGGAAATGCGCCACATGATCGACCGCTTCGCACAGGCTTTCTGTAAGCTTTCCAACTACGTCCTGCCGGGCGGCCGTGCGCCCAAGGCGGTTCTCGTCACCCGCAAAAAAGAGGGCGTGATGCAGGCGCTGCCTGCCGCCGAGCAGCCCGAGGAGCTGCAAAAGCTGATGAAACGGGGCACCACCCGTCATCTGCGGGAGCTGTACGGTGAAATGGAGGAGGCCAGTGCCGAGCTGTGCTTCCGCTGCCGTAAAAACCGCCGCAACCGCGAGCTGTTTGCCGACCCCATCCGGGAGATCTGCTATGTGACCGACGTGTTCCTTTCCGGCTGCGAGGATGCAAAAACCATCAGCGACCAGAACCGCATCAATGCGTTCGAGAGCTTTTACACCGATCAGCTCAAGCACCGTGCCGCCCTGCTCAAGCGCATTGCCGGTGAAAATTCCGAGCCGTTCCTCGACCTGAACGCCGACTACGACCTGGCGACGGTGGAGAAGATGGAGATGGAGGCCCGCCGCAACCGCCTTAAAAACCAGCGGGAGGAGCAGAAGCGCAAAAAGGCCGAAAAGGCCGCCGCCAAGGCCGCCCAAAAGCAGGAGAAGCAGTGATCCTACCCCGCAGTAAATAACCCCCGAAGGCAAAAACAGCAAACACCCCCAACCGACCCGCCGATGCGGAAGTTCGGTTCGGGGTCACGGTAACAGTTCCCCCGGGAGGGAAAAGAAAAAACACCCCCAACCGCCCCGCCGATGCGGAAAACCGGCTTTGGGTCACGGCAACAGTTCCCCCGGGAGGGGAAAAGAAAAAATCCCCCAACCGCCGACCCATCAATGCGGAAAACCGGCTCTGGGTCACGGTAATCATCCCACGGGAGTGAAAAAACAGACAGGAGGAAAGGCATGGCCAAGCGACAGCCCAGCGTTCTGCGGATGCCGGAAAACGGGGCAGGCGACCCCTTTTTCGGGCGGCAGGGCAACTGGTTCGAGGTTATTTTCGAGTCGTCCTATGATGGCATCTACATCACCGACGGCAGCGCCATTACCCTGACGCTGAATAAAAGCTACGAAACGATCAGCGGTCTGCGCAAAGAGGAAATGGTGGGCCGCAGCATGACGGAGCTGGTGGAAAGCCGGGTCGTTTCGGCCTCCGGGACGCTGCTGGCACTGGAGCGCCGGGAGTCGGTGACGATGGAGCAGCAGTTCAAAACCGGCAAACGGGCCATCATCACCAGCACCCCCGTTTTTGATGCCCAGAGCAACATCGTCATGGTGGTCACCAATGTCCGTGACGTCACCGAGCTTTACGCCCTGAAGGAGCAGCTGGAGCAGAGCGAGGAGCGCAACCGTCAGGTCGCCGCCGAGCTGGAGGCCGCCCGCAACCATCAGGACCGCAATTTCGCCAGCCTGATTTTCCACGACAAAAATATGCACAACGTCATCAACCTGATGAACCGTGCCGCCCAGATGGAGGTCCCGGTGCTGCTGCAGGGCGAGGTCGGGGTGGGGAAGGGCGCCCTTGCGGGGTATATCCACAGCAAAAGCAAGCGCCGCAAGGAAAGCTTTGTCACCGTTCCCTGCGCCTCCCTCACCGAGGATACCATGGTCGCCGACCTGTTCGGGCTGGGGCCGGGGGTCTCCCCGGAATATCCGCAGGGCAAGATGGGGCTGCTGGAGCGAGCCAATAACGGCGTCGTCTTTTTGGATGAGGTGGAGCAGCTCAACCACGAAAGCCAGACCCGGCTGCTCTCGGTCATCCGGCGGCGGCAGCTAAAGCCGCTGGGGTACAGCGCCGATAAGCCCTGTGATATCCGCGTCATCGCCTCCACCAGCGCCGACCTGCTGGCTTTGGTGCGGGAAAAACGCTTCCGCGAGGATTTATATTATGCCTTGAGCGTCCTGCCGGTGAACGTGCCGCCGCTGCGGGAACGCCGGGAGGATATCCCTTATATCGTGACGGCATATGTGGCGGAGATGAATAAAAAATATCACCAGAAAAAGCGCTTCGCCCCGGAGACCATCATTTGCATGCAAAGCTACAACTGGCCGGGGAATATACGAGAGCTGCACAATGTCATCGAACGGATGATGATCATCTCCAAAAATAACGTCATCCAGCCGGAGGAGCTGCCCATCACCACCGATATCACCGTGAGCCAGAAGGAGGCCGAGGAATATTTTGAGCAGGTGAACCTGCACAAGCTGGTGGAGCAGCTGGAGATCTCCTACATCCGGCGGGCATACAGCCGCTACGGGAATGTGCGGGACGCCGCCCGCAGCCTCGGGATGGATGCCTCCACCTTCGTGCGCAAGCGCAAAAAGATCGAGCAATCGAGGGAGTAGTTGCAAAAATGCAACAATGCGCAAAAACGCAACAAACGGTTTTTGTTCAAAAAAATTTAACGATTTACGGAAAAACCTTTATTTCAAGCGGAAAATCGAAGGTAGATTTTTTGAAAAAATGAGCGCCTGTTGCAAAATAGCAACGGGCGTTCTAAAATTCACGCCGATTTCGCCGAAAAAAGCGGAAAAAATGACGAAAACCCCGAAAGACGCAAAAACAAAGTGAACAAACTCATTCGGGACAATATAACGCCCCCGCCAAACTTGCGCCCGGAAGGTTTACAAGCCGAAAATGCCCCGATATAATCGAATTGTAAGCGGATGTGCGCCGCTGTGCCGAAAAATGCGATCGGCGTGCCGCTTTACTGCAAACCGCCGGGGAACCGCCTGATTGGGACAGGGAACGGGGAGCCCGGCAGAGGCTAAAGTCATAAGAAATTCTGTAATGAGGAGGATGCTTCACATGACCGAAACCGAGAAAAAAGTTGCGGTACCGGAAGGTTTTATGACCGGTAAGTTCCCGCTGAAAAAGCGTGCTTACGGTGAAGAGCAGCCCGGTATCAAGGTAGGCCCCTTCAAGATCCGTCTCCCCCTGATCCACCACGAGTGGTCCTGGACCGAAATGGCTGCCGCCATGTTCCTGGGCGTTGCCTGCCTGGGCGCCGGCGTTACCACCACCATGACCACCTTTGGTCTGGACGATCCCGCCAACATTGCTGCCCTCGGCTTCACCGAGAACGGTGTGTTCCTGATGGCCCTGACCTTCGGCGTACTGAACGCCATCTGCTACTATCTGCCCTCCCTGTTGGGCGACCCCGTAGTTCCCGGCTGGATTACCCCGGCCCTGCCCCTGACGCTGAAATTCCTGCAGCAGTGGGATCTGCCGAACTACGCTACCGGACAAGTTGATCGTATCTACGCCATGATCGCCCTGCAGATGCTGGTTGCCTTGAGCTTCCTGATCATGGGCGCCACGGGTATCGGCCGTAAGCTGGTTGACGCCGTACCCATGGGTATCAAGGCCGGTATCGTTCTGGGCGCCGGCGTAACGGCTGCGGTAAACGTTTTCTCCGCCCGTATGCCCAAGGCCCCCTGGACCGTTGCCATCGCCGTACTGATGTCCTACTTCTTCCTGTTCAACCCCAGCTTTGCCCGCAAGGCTACCAAGAGCCGCTTCTGGAATGTAGTGCGTAACCAGGGCGTAGTTCCTGCCCAGCTGTTCGCCATCATTCTGGCTCCCGTGCTGCTGCACGAGATCCCCCTGCCCCAGATTCAGTGGGGCATGACCCCCTTGAGCTTCGGCTTTGTTATGGAGCACTTCACCATCTTCGGTCTGGGCTTCCCCGCTTGGAGCTTCTTCCTGGCGGCGATCCCCTCCGCGCTGGCTACCTACATCATCGCCTTCTCCGACTTCGTTCTGGCGAAGGAGGTTGTTGCCGAGGCTACCTCTTATCGTCCCGATGAGACCGTTATCTTCGATGCCAGCCGTTCCAACCTGGTGAGCTTCCTGCGTAACGCCATCATGTCCCTCTTTGCTCCCTGGGTTCCCATGTGCGGCCCGCTGTGGGCTTCCGGTCTGCTGACCATCACCGAGCGCTACAAGAGAGGCTACAAGACCATGCACACCTACTGGGATGGTGTATGTACCTTCCGTGCAGCTACCGTAATCTCCGTTCTCATCCTGCCGCTGGTTACCCTCATTAAGCCCGCGTTTGCCATCTTCTTCGGCATCACCATGGGCGTTCAGGCCTTCGCCTGCGGCAACATCGGTATCCGTATGTGCACCACCGCCAATGACCGCGGCGTTGCCTGCGTTATCGCCGGTGCTCTGACCTACTTCACCCCCGGCTGGGCTCTGCTCGTCGGTATCATCGTCTGGGTTGTCGTTGACGGCTCCGAGGCAGTTATCAACCTGAAGAACCGCAAGAAGACCCCCGGTGGCCCCACTCCCGAGGAGCTGGTTTTCACGGCTGAAGACAAAAAAGGCTGCTGCTAATTAAACAATCAGTTTGACCCTGTTGATTAGGGAAAGCCCCACCCACGGGAGATGAGTCAACACCGAGGTGCGCGCTCATCTCCCGGCGGGAAAAGGGAAAGATGGAGCTGACGATCCCAAGGTCAGTTCCATCTTTTCCCGCGAAAGCGCGCCCACCGAAAATGAGAAAAGAAAAAGGGAGGTAAACCGCATGAAACTGCTTTCCATCAAACCGATCATCCATAAATTCGAGACCGCCGAGGAATTCGCGAAGGAATTCAATATCGGCGCGGGTGACCTGGTAATCACCAATGAATACATCTATCAGCCCTTCTTCGGCAAGCTGAACCTCGACTGCGATGTGCTGTACCAGGAAAAATACGGCGCAGGCGAGCCCTCCGACGACATGGCAGAGGCCATGTACCGGGACATTAAAGGCGACCATAAGCGTGTTATCGCCATCGGCGGCGGTACCGTCATTGATATTTCCAAGCTGTTTGCACTGAAAAACGTTTCCCCCATCCTCGATCTCTATGACGGCAAGGCCGAGATCGTAAAGGATAAAGAGCTGGTTCTGGTTCCCACCACCTGTGGCACCGGCAGCGAAGTCACCAACATCGCCATTCTGGCACTGAACAGCCGCGGCACCAAAAAGGGCCTGGCTGTGGATGAGATGTATGCCGACAGCGCCGTACTGGTTCCCGAGCTGCTGAACGGCCTGCCCTTCCGCTTCTTTGCCACCAGCTCCATCGACGCCCTGATCCATGCGGTGGAATCCAGCCTTTCCCCCAAGGGCAACGAGATGACCCGCCTGTTCGGCTACAAGGCCATCGAGATGATCCTGCACGGCTACAAGAAGATCGAAGCCGAAGGCCCCGAGGCCCGTATGCCCCTCCTGGAGGACTTCCTGATGGCTTCCCTGTATGCAGGTGTTGCCTTCGGTAACGCCGGCTGCGCTGCCGTTCACGCCATGAGCTATCCTCTGGGCGCTACCTTCCATGTGGCGCACGGCGAAAGCAACTACGCCATGTTCACCGGCGTAATGAAGAATTACATGGAGATCCGCCGCGACGGCGAGATCGAAAAGCTCAATAAGTTCATCGCCGATATCCTGGGCTGCAAGGTAGAGGACGTTTATGAGGAGCTGGAGAAGCTGCTCAATCACCTCATCCAGAAGAAGGCCCTGCATGAATACGGCATGACCCGTGAGCAGATCGAGGAGTTCACCGACAGCGTGATCGCCAACCAGGGCCGCCTGATGGCCAATAACTTTGTGGAACTGGATCGTGACCGTTTGATCAAGATCTATACCGAGCTGTACTAATTGCACGTAAACAGAGCCGACTAACGACGAATCCAATGAAAGAAAGGAAGTAACGAAAATGGCACTGATGACAGGCGAACAGTATATCGAAAGCATTAAGAAGATCAAAATGGAGATCTATATGTTCGGTGAGAGATACAGTAACCCCACCGAGAGCCCCATTCTGCGTCCTTCTCTCAACTCCGTGCGTATGACCTACGACCTGGCCCAGATGCCCGAGTATGAGGACCTGATGACCGTGGTTTCCCCCTACACCGGCACCCGCGTCAACCGCTTCACCCACATCCACCAGAGCACCGAGGACCTCATCAAGAAGGTCAAGATGCAGCGTCTGTGCGGCCAGAAGACCGCCGCCTGCTTCCAGCGCTGCGTGGGTATGGATGCCTTCAACGCCCTGTTCTCCACCACCTATGAGTGCGACAAGGCCCACGGCACCAACTATCACGAGAACTTTGTGAAGTTCATGAAGTATGCCGCCGAGGCCGACCTGACCGTTGACGGCGCCATGACCGACCCCAAGGGTGACCGTTCCCTGGCCCCCCATGCCCAGGCCGATCCCGATATGTTCCTGCGCATTGTGGAGCGTCGTCCCGACGGTATCGTGGTTCGCGGCGCCAAGGCCCACCAGACCGGTATCTGCAACTCCCACGAGGTCATCGTAATGCCCACCCAGTCCATGGGTCCCGATGATAAGGACTATGCGGTTTCCTTTGCCGTTCCGATGGACACCCCCGGTCTGTTCATGATCATCGGCCGCCAGAGCTGCGACACCCGTAAGCTGGAAGGCTCCGAGCTGGACGTCGGTAATTCCGAGTTCGGCGGCGTAGAGGCCCTGACCATCTTCGATAACGTATTTGTTCCCAATGATCGTATCTTCCTGTGCGGCGAGCATGAGTTTGCCGGTATGCTGGTGGAGCGCTTTGCCGGTTATCATCGTCAGAGCTACGGCGGCTGCAAGGTCGGCGTAGGCGACGTCCTCATCGGCGCTGCTGCGGTTGCCGCCGACTTCAACGGCTGCAACAAGGCCAGCCACATCAAGGATAAGCTCATCGAGATGACCCACCTGAACGAGACCCTGTACTGCTGCGGTATCGCCTGCTCCGCCGAGGGCCACAAGACCGAAAGCGGCAACTACATCATCGACCTGCTGCTGGCCAACGTCTGCAAGCAGAACGTCACCCGCTTCCCCTATGAGATCGTCCGCCTGGCCGAGGACATCGCCGGCGGCCTGGTGGTGACCATGCCCTCCCAGAAGGACTTCCACTCCGACACGGTGGTGGGCCGGAACGGCGAGACCATCGGCGACATCTGCAACAAGTTCTTCGCCACCCGGGAGGGTGTCAGCACCGAGGACCGGCAGCGGATCCTGCGGTTCATCGAGAACCTGTGCCTGGGCGCCGCGGCCGTTGGCTACCGCACTGAGTCCATGCACGGCGCCGGCTCTCCCCAGGCCCAGCGCATCATGATCGCCCGCCAGGGCAACCTCCAGGCCAAGAAGCAGATGGCGAAGGAGATCGCGGGCATTCAGGACTAAGGTCCACCGTTGCGGCATTGCGATCCCCGGCCCCTGACGGGGCCGCCGATCGCGCCGCTGCCTCGAAACCGGCTCGCTTGCTCCGCCGCCGGCGGCGCTTCGCCGGTTTCCCCCTCACGTTCGCACGGCGAACGTGTCGCTGCGGCGGGCAGCGGTGTTTTGCCCGAAGTGAATTCGTGCAAAACATATTTTAAAAGCAAGCCTGCCGATACATTTCATACATCGTTGCGTTTTCCAAATTTATATATAAGGAGAAGACATCATGGATTTCAATCTCAGCCGTGAGCACCAGCTGGTCCGGAAGATGATGGCGGAATTCACCGAGAACGAAGTGAAGCCCATCGCTGCCGAGACCGACAAGACCAGCCAGTATCCCCGGGAGAACATCGAGAAGCTGTTCGACCTGGGCGTGATGGGCATGTGCATCCCCAAGGAGTACGGCGGACAGGGTGCTGACCCTCTGGCCAGCGCCATCTGCATCGAGGAGCTGTCCAAGCAGTGCGCCTCCACCGGCGATATCGTAGCCACCCACAACGGCCTGTGCTGCGACCCCATCCTGACCCACGGCACCGAGGAGCAGAAGGCCAAGTATCTGCCCATGCTGTCCACCGGTCACAAGGTCGGCGCCTTCGCTCTGACTGAGCCCAACGCCGGTTCCGACGCTTCCAAGGGCCAGACCGAGGCCAAGCTGGAGGGCGACCACTATGTGATGAACGGCTCCAAGATCTTCATCACCAACGGCTATGTGGCCGATGTGTTCGTGGTCTTTGCCATGACCGATAAGTCCAAGGGCACCAAGGGCATCTCCGCCTTCATCGTGGAGTCCTCCTTCCCCGGCTTCTCCGTCGGCAAGCACGAGGAGAAGATGGGCCTGCACGGCTCTCCCACGGCTGAGATCGTGTTCACCGACATGATCGTCCCCAAGGAGAACATGCTGGGCCGCGAGGGCAAGGGCTTCAACATCGCCATGCAGACCCTGGACGGCGGCCGTATCGGCATTGCCGCTCAGTCCCTGGGTATTGCCGAGGGCGCTCTGGAAGAGGCCAAGGCTTACACCAAGGGCCGTGTCCAGTTCGGCAAGCCCATCAGCAAGTTCCAGAACACCCAGTTCACCTTCGCTGACATGGAGCTGGGCTGCGAGGCCGGTCGTCTGCTGACCTACCAGGCCGCCATGAAGAAGGGTGCCGGTGAGCGCTACACCAAGGAGGCCGCCATGGCCAAGCTGTTCTGCTCTGAGCACGCTATGAAGACCACCACCAAGGCGCTGCAGATGTTCGGCGGCTACGGCTACACCAAGGATTATCCCATGGAGCGCATGATGCGCGACGCCAAGATCACGGAGATCTACGAGGGCACCAGCGAGGTCCAGCGCATCGTCATCTCCGCCAACATGGGCCTGTAAGGAGGAGAAGTCGAAATGAAGATTTATGTTTGTGTCAAGCAGGTACCCGATACCTCCGGCAAGGTGGCCGTCAATCCCGACGGTACTCTGAACCGTGCTTCCATGCAGACCATCACCAACCCCGATGATATGAACGCTGTTGAGGCCGCCCTGAAGCTGAAGGACGCCACCGGCTGCAAGGTCACCGTTGTCACCATGGGCCCCCCTCCCGCTGCCGGTATGCTGCGTGAGCTGATGGCCATGGGCGCTGACGAGGGCGTGCTGGTTTCCGCCCGTGAGTTCGGCGGTTCCGATACCTACGCTACTTCCCAGATCCTGGCCGCCGCTCTGAGCACCCTGGGTGTTGAGAAGGACGATATCGTGATGTGCGGCCGTCAGGCTATCGACGGCGATACCGCTCAGGTCGGTCCCCAGATCGCTGAGAAGCTGCACCTGCCCCAGATCACTTACGCTGCCGAGATCACCAAGAATGGTGACGAGGTCACCGTCAAGCGTATGCTGGAGGACGGCTACATGACCATCAAGGTCCAGACTCCCTGCCTGCTGACCTGCATCAAGGAGCTGAACAACCCCCGCTATATGTCCATCGGCGGCATCCTGTCTACCTACAGCAAGCCCCTGACCACTCTGGGCTATGAGGACCTGAAGGATCATCCCCTGATCGACGCTACCACCATCGGCCTGAAGGGCTCTCCCACCAACATCTTCAAGAGCTTTACGCCTCCTCAGAAGGGCGTCGGCATGATGCTGGAGGGCGACGGTAAGGAAACCTGCGAGAAGCTGGCCGGTATTCTGGCCGCTAAGCACATCATCTAAGAAAGGGGAT
>ERZ827423.3199-NODE-3199-length-11549-cov-3.421785_pt1 | contig 11549 bp, 9 predicted proteins | sample MGYA00519775_ERZ827423 | MGnify/ENA primary metagenome ERZ827423 (study PRJEB31778, sample SAMEA3449296) | human gut metagenome | biome: human gut; feature: human-associated habitat; material: faeces | place: United Kingdom | collected 2010/2012 ...
ACGGGCTTGTCGATGTGAACGTCACAAAGCAATGGCGTGACGGGAACGACCAGGACGGTCTGCGCCCCGCGTCGATAACTGTGAAGCTCCTCCGTAACGGTCAGGAGACAGGCAGCACGCTCACGCTCAACGCGGATAATAAGTGGAGCGGAATATTCAGAGAGCTGCGCGCCTATGAACGCGGGGAACAGCTCGTGTATACCGTGGCGGAGGTCGCAGTGCCCGGCTATACCTCGACTATCACCGGGACTGCGGCCACCGGCTTCAACATCATGAACACCCACACGCCAGGAACTCTGACAATCAGCGGCACAAAGACATGGGCAGATGCGGGGAACGAGAGCGCTCGTCCCGAGAAGATCACAGTCATACTGCTCGCCGGTGGGGAGCAGCTTGCAGAGCAAGTAGTCAGCCCTGATGCCAACGGCAAATGGAGCTGGAGCTTTGAAAATCTGCCGAAGTACAGCGCCGGGAAAGCAATAGCTTATACGATAGACGAGCTCGAAGTGCCCGGCTATACCAAAAAGGTCGACGGCTATAACATCACGAACACCTATAAACCCGCGGTAACACCATCACCGTCGCCCACGCCGACTGCCACTCCCGCACCGACGGTGTCACCCACACCCACCCCCACGCCGACGGCAAGCCCTGTGCCTACCACAGCCCCGACGGACAGCCCCGTACCGAGCTATACTCCTACGCCGACGACAAAGCCCGGCACTAATCCCCAAACCGGAGACGAGAGCAATATTGCCCTCTGGACAGGCCTGGGTCTTGTCTCGATAGCTGCGGCAGCAGGCGTTATACTGCTGATAAAGAAGCGCGGCAAGGCAAAGTAAACCCATACATCTATAAAACTATCCCTGCTGACTCAAAAGCCAGCAGGGATAGTTTTATATTCTCAGTGCCCGTATATTCTCCTGCACCAGCGCGAGGAAGCTCCCGGCGTGCGCCCCGTCCATCTGCGTGTGATGGAACTGGAACGAAATGGTGAGCGTCGTTTTCAAAAGTCCGCGGTGATACTTGCCCCAGATGATGAAAGGGTTGTTGAATATCCCGCTGTTCATCCCGACCGCGCCGTCAAGCTCCGTGTCGATAATGGCCGAGGTGCCGATCACCATGCTCTCCGTCAGGTCGTGGTTCTCGCAGCTTTCGGTGACCTGCTTTGTGAGGCGCAGATAATCGGAATTGAAGCGCGCGAGGTCTTCGCTGTAAGGAACGTCGCAGGAGCTGACCTCGCCGAGCCGGTTTTTCACGATGGTGTTCACCGCGAGCGTGTCATAGCGCAGCAGCTCTTTCCCAACGGGCAGCAGGTAAAACTCCTTTACCCGGCTCGCCGCGCTGCCGATGCACCAGCACAGCAGCATGTTGAACTTGAGCCCTTTCCGCCGGCTCAGCCGCACAAGCGGCGTAACGTCCAGCGTTTTGAAAAAGGTCACCATCGGGTTCGGCGCGTCCATCCAGAGCGCGTAAGCCTCGGCACGCGTAGTCGTGCTGGGGTCGACGGCATGCGGTTTCATTCCGCACCTCCTGCGCGCTCACCTGAAAACAGATGCAGCCCCAGCGCCGCGTTGAAGCCCGTCGCGGCGAACACGCTGAAGCGCTCCACAACGCCGAGCAGCCCGCAGTAATTGAGCAGAGTCCGTTTCTTCATTTCAATCCCCTCCAATGCCGCTTTATGGCGGAGAACGGCAGTCCCCCCGGCTGCCGCCCCCCGCCGCGGCAGGTGTAGATTATAGGCTTATATAAACTCCTGCGCAATAGCTTTACTGCAATCTTAATAAAAATTCAGCACCGCAGAACGGTGCTGAATTTTGTTGATATTTCTTTTGAAGCGAATATTACAGTATCGGCTTGCGGCGGGAGATGCAGGCGACGGCGATCGTGCCGATGCCCTCGAGGATTAACACGAGGCCGACCGTCACACCAACGGCAACGACGCTGACCCACGGATCCATCATGCAGACGACGCCGAACACGAGCAGCACGATGCCGAGGGCAAGGATCCAGCCCCAGCCGCGCATACCGAGTGCCTTTAGGTCAAAGGCACTGACGAATCTGGAAACGCCGGAGAACAGGAGCCACACGGTGAACAGGATGGGCAGGGACATCATCGTGAACCAATGGTTGAACAGCAGAAACAGCGACATGACGACCGTCAGCACACCGTCGAGCAGCAGCCAGCCGGAGCCGAGGATGAACCGGCTCGTCCCGGCGAAGATGACGATCTCGACGATACCGGCGATGAGCATGAGAAGCCCGAGGACGATGCCCGCGGACATCGCCGCGACGTCCTGATTGCACAGGCAGTAGATACCGGCGGCGATGAGCAGCACGCCGGTGATAATGCTGAGAATACGCATGGTTCTTGAAGTCATTGAAAAGACCCCTCTCAATAATTATTTTAATAAAAGTATACTCAAGCGGCGCAAAATGTCAAGTCTATCGGCGCATGATGCAAGCACCCCTTGCCTCTCCCCTTGGGAGAGGTGGCCGAGCTCCGCGAGGACGGAGAGGGCACCTGCGCGCCGCACATCAGCTTTCGACCTCGACATCCAGCCCGAGTTCACGCGGGCGGAAGCGCGGGCAGACGTTTTCGGACGCCGTTATGACGGACGCAGCAAGCCGGGTCCCGATCTCGACGGCCTCGCGCATGGATTTTTTATAGGTCAGGCCGATGGCGACGCCCGCGCAGAATGCGTCTCCCGCGCCGGTCGTGTCGCGCACCGTGACCTTCTGCGCCGGGTACACGCCCTTGTCGCCGTGCATGTCGGCGTACACCGCGCCGCGGCTGCCCATCGTGACGACCATCGACGGTATCTGCGCGCTGATGACGCGGCGGGAGAGATCGTCGCACAGCTCCTCGGGGCTCATGTCGGAAAAGTCGCTGACAAAGAGGATGCCCGCTTCCTGCTGGTTGCAGACAAAGCAGTCGATAGACTGGAGAAAATCGCGCCGCTGGGTGGCAATGCTCATGTTAGCGACCACGGCATAGACGGGCTTATGGTACTTCTCGGCGTAGCGGAACACGCGCTTTACTATCTCCTTGTCAATGTCGATCTCCATGATGATGCTGTCGGCATTGCGGAAAATTTCATCGCCCTTTTCGTCGAGCATGTCGCATATCGGGCCCAGATCGGGGCGCTTGGATATGGAGCCCGCGATATCGCCCATGTTGTCAAACACCGCAAGCCACATGCCCATCCCGTCCTTGACACGGCGGATATAGTCGGTGTTCACCTTGTGGTTGCGCAGCTTGTTTATGACCTCCTCGCCCTCGGCGGTATCGTCGACAAGGCTGACGAAGGTTGGGCGCAGCTCGATATTGGCGATGTCCTCCGCAACGTTGCGCCCGACGCCGCCGTGAACGATCTCGACCTTACCGGCGTTGCGCCCGGTCGGGATATACTGATCCTCCGGAAAACCCTTGACGTCGACAAACACCGCGCCTACTACAACTATCGCCATGAGAATACCTCCCGCGCTTTTTTGACATTTTACCATAGCCCCCGCGTTTATTCAACGCCGAATGACGAAAAAGGGAGCATCGTTTTATTTACACTTCGTTATCAATTGACAGCTTGAATATGGGATGGCATAGTGCTATTATCTGATGCGCAAATTTTTCGCTCAGAGGTGGGCGCATGTCAAAGGATCTCACACAGGGCAGACCGTTTCGGGTGCTTCTGCAATTTTCCCTGCCGGTCATTGCCGGCAATCTCTTTCAGCTTTTCTATACTCTGGCCGATACCGTTATCGTCGGGCGCACGCTCGGCGCGCAGGCTCTCGCCGCCGTCGGGTCTACGACGATCGTTATCTATTTCGTCCTCTGCTTCGTGCAGGGCTTCACCGGCGGCTTCGGCATCTGCCTTGCCCAGCGCTTCGGCGCGCGCGACGAAAACGGCCAGCGCTCGAGTGCGGCGGTCTCGTGGCTGCTGTCGGCAGGCTTTGCCGTTATCATAACCGTGCTCTTCTGCGCGCTTGCCCACCCGATACTTCGGTGGATGCGCACGCCGGAGGATATCTATGCCGAGGCCTACAGCTATATGTTCATCGTTCTCCTCGGCACCGGGGCGACGGTGTTTTATAACATGATCTCCAACATGCTCCGCAGCCTCGGCGACAGCCGCACTCCGCTGTTTTTCCTGATATTCTCGGCGCTTCTCAATGTTGTGCTCGACCTCGTGTTTATCCTGCCGCTCGGCATGGGCGTCGCGGGCGCGGCGTGGGCGACCGTTCTGAGCCAACTGCTGTCGGCCGTGCTGTGTACCATCGTCGGTATGCGGAATTTTGATGTTCTTCGTACCCGCCGCGCGGACTTCGCCGACTGGCGGCGCGCCGCGGCAAAGCACCTCGCCGTCGGCTTCCCGATGGGCTTTCAGATGTCCGTCATGTGCATCGGCCAGCTCGCCATGCAGACGGGCGTCAACTCCCTCGGCTCCGTCGCCGTCGCGGGCTACACTGCCGCGACGAAGGTCGATCAGCTCTCTGTGCTTATGAACAATGCGTTCGGCATCGCGCTCTCAAGCTTTGTCGCACAGAACTACGGTGCGGGGCAGTACCGCCGCATAAGCGAGGGCGTGCGCGCCTGCCTTGTACAAATCGAGCTGTGCAACGTGCTCATGTGCGCGCTGCTGCTCGGCTGCCGTCACCTCGTCGTCCCGCTGTTTCTGGATTCTCCCACCGCCGAGGTCATCCGCTATTCCGACGGTTATCTCTTTGCCGTCTGCCCGTTCTATGTCGTCCTCGGCCTGCTGATGGTTTTCCGCACTGCGATCCAGAGCATGGGCAATAGCCGAACCCCCTTTGAGGCTTGCGTAATAGAGCTTGTCATGCGCATCCTCGGCTCGGTAGGTCTTGCCGCGCTGCTCGCGCCATACGGCCTGAGCTATACGGGCATCTGCCTGTCGCACACCCTTGCGTGGCTCGGCGCGACAGCGCTGCTTATGCCGGTCTACTTCCGGCAGATGAAGGCTCTGCCGAAAGCATAGAAAAGCAGCTCCCTGCCGTAAAGGCGGCGGGGAGCTGCTTTTCATATTAAGTTTTCTCAGTCGCCGAACTCGCAGATATAACCCATCGTCCCGGAATAAAAGGCAGGGTAATCACTGCACGGATCGTCGCGGTTGTCGTTATATGCCCAGCCGTTGTTGTTCCAGAGCATCACATAGTCCTCGGAGACCTGATCGTTCACATCGACATAGCTCGGCTCGCCCTTTGCCCATCTGACAAAGCCGTCCTGGCCGTTCACCCAGCTCTCCTGACCGTTCTGCCTGCGCAGGCCGATCCAGACTCTGGATATGCCGTTCTGCTCCGCCATGGATATGACCTCGTTGAGCTCATCTTCATCATTGATAACGACGAGGTGTCCGCCCAGAGCCTCGCACTTCTGCTGTGCCGCGCTCCAGCTGATGTCCTCTTTAAACACCTGATAGCTGTGCTCGACCGGAGCCGCGCTCTCGGCAGGCATGGGCGTGGCCTGAGGATTGGGAGTGGCCTGAGCGTCAGGCGTTGCCTGCGTGTCGGAAACTGCGGGAGAACCGTCGCCTATCTCAAGCCCGGCCGAGGGAGCCTCCGTACCGTCTTCGGCGACGGGCGGCATAGTGGTGTTGGCATAGGGGTCGCTGCTTGTCACAGCCGGTGTCACATTGTCCGGCTGCTGCCGCGCCTGCTGGAAGTCCTTGAGCATCGCGTTAATGACTATCGCCGCCATTATCAGCACCGCGCACAGCACGAGTATCAGCGCAAGCGGCCTTCTTCTACGTTTTTTCACCTCTTCGGCTATCTTCCTTTCGCGTTCTGCGTTCTTAGTATACTGCACTGCCGGGGTCTTGACCGGCTGCCTTACGGGGACGACCGGCTCAAGCTCCGGGTTTTTCTCCTCAGTGAGCTTGGGGACAGCGGGCGTACCCTGGTTTTTGAATTTCTTCGAGAGCATTTCGACCTGCTCGGAGCTGATCGGCCCCTCGGGCTGCTTCTGCGTGCTCTCGGATTTCTTTTGCTCAGGCTTCTTGACCTTGGAGTCGCTCTTCGGCGCAGGCTCATAGACCTTCACGCCCGGCTCCGGCTCCGCGGGAGCTTCAGCGTCAGGCTCCGCTTCCGCCTCGTCGTCATCGCCCTTTTCTATGATGCCGACCATCATCCGCTCTATATCGCTCAGGTCGTCGTCATTCTTCTTGAAGATGGCCTCGGCGCTGGGCACGTCGCTGAGGTAAAGATTCTTGATGCAGCTGTCAAGCACGGCGCGCAGCTCATCAAGCGTCTGGTACCTGTCGGCAGCCTTGAAGCGTATGCACTTTTCTATTATCTCGCCGAGCCTGCGCCCCGCCGCCTTGGGTGCGGGGTAATCGTCCCCGCCCATGCGGCGCAGCTGCGCATCACGGCACTCGTCCTCAAGAGGAAGCCTGCCGCCGCTGACGGCGTAGTACATCAGCATGCCGACCGAGTAAACGTCGGAGGCTGCTGAGAGCTGCCCGTTCCAGTACAGCTCCGGCGCGATGAACTTGAGCTCCTCGCCCTCCCACGGGCTTTTCCCAGCGGGGCCTATGGCGATGCCGCCGTTATCGTCAACGCTTATGTTGCTCGGGTATATACCGCCGCGGCGGCCTCTTGAGCCGACCTCCGCCACGACCTTGCGGCAGAGTGCGGAGACGAACTCACAGAGCTCCTGCCGATCCATTTTTGTCAGTTTCAGACCCAGTGCTCTCTCCGGGTCAAATACCGGGTTTGCCATGCTTATCCTCCTGTATAGACTGTATAAGTCAAGTACGCTTTGCCGAACCTTGGGCATTTGTACGCTCTATGTCCTGTTACATTATCGTAGCACAGCGGCAGTTTTATGTCAACTAAAAATCGCCCGTCAGGTATATTTTTCCATATCGTCCGACAGCTTGTTTATATCCCTGACAAAGCCCTGAAGCACCTTGTTCGGCTTCCCCTCCATGCCCTTGCAGATACGCAGCAGGCGCTCCGCCGCGGCGATAAGCTCGGACACAAGGCGGCTCGCCTTGGAGACAATGGGCTTCTTCTCTATCGGTTTGGGCTCGGCGATATAGTCGAACTCGCCGCGCAGCAGGTCAAAGCGGGTGCCGCTGTAGGGCGCGAAGGCCTTGTAGCCCTGCTCGTCATTGAGGCAGGCGGCGAAGCTGTCGGCGGAATCAGGGTCGCCGTGGTTCACGAAGACGAGCTCCGGCTTCTTTTCAAATCCATGCAGCCAGCCGAGAAGTCCGTTCTTGTCGGCGTGGCCGCTTACGCCGGGCAGCACACTTATCGAGGCGCACACCTCGATATCCTCGTTGAAGAGCTTGACCTTCTTTGCCCCGTCTATGAGCGCCCGGCCGGGGGTGCCGACGGCCTGATAGCCCACGAACAGCACCCGGCACTCCGGACGCCAGAGGTTATGCTTGAGGTGGTGGCGCACACGGCCCGCGTCGCACATGCCGCTTGCGGAGATGATGACCTTCGGCGTCTTATCCTCGTTTATCGCGACCGAGTCCTCCTTCGATACCGAGAGCTTGAGCCCGGGGAACATGAGCGGGTTCACACCGGAGCGGATGACCGCCTGCATCTCCTCGTCGACAAACTCCGTGTCGCACTGGAGGAACACCGTCGTCGCCTCGATGGCGAGGGGGCTGTCCACATAGACGGGGAAGCCGGCGTGTCCGTGTACAAGGCCGCGCTCCTTTATCTCGCGTATGAAGTACAGGATCTCCTGTGTGCGGCCGACGGCAAAGGAGGGGATAATGAGGTTCCCGCCGGCGTCGAGCGTCGACTGGATGAGCTTTGCAAGCTCGGAGACGTAGTCCGCGCGCTCGGCAGAGTGCAGCCTGTCGCCGTAGGTGGATTCTATCACGAGGTAGTCCGCGCTCTTCACAAACTGCGGGTCGCGGAGGATGGGCTGATCGATGTTGCCGATATCGCCGCTGAAGCAGATGCAGCGCTCCTCGCCGTTTTCGTGCAGCCATACCTCTATTGCCGCCGAGCCGAGCAGATGCCCCACGTCGGTCAGGCGGATGGACACGCAGTCGTTGACCTGAATTATCTTGTTGTACCCGCAGGGGATCATTCTCCCCATTATGCCCGCGACGTCGTCAAGGTCGTATACCGGCTCGACCGGCGCGCCGCCCGCGCGCATGGCCTTGCGGGATTTCCACTCTGCCTCCTGCATCTGGATGTTCGCCGAGTCGCGCAGCATTATGTCGCACAGCTGGCAGGTCGCGGCGCTGGCGTATACCGAGCCGCGGAAGCCCTGCTTATAGAGCGCGGGCAGCATCCCGGAGTGGTCGATGTGCGCATGGGTCAGCAGCACGAAATCCAGCTCGCCCGGGGCGACGGGCAGGGGAGCGTTCTCATAGAGGTTCCTGCCCTGCTCCATGCCGTAATCGACAATGCCCTTCTTGTCGCCGACTTCGATATAAGTGCAGCTGCCGGTCACTTCATGCGCGGCGCCTATAAAAGTTATCTTCATAGCCTGTCCTTCTTTCTTATTTGTAGACGTGTAATATAACTATATTTTACACCAGTACCAAGACCGGTGCAAGAAATAAAAATTCATATTCCATAACCGGGAAAAATTAAAAAAGCTCTTGACAAGTTACCGTTCGGTAACCAAAAGGAGAACGGGACTATGGCGGAGGACACAAAGAATCGCATATTGGAGACGGCGCTGTCGAGACGCTCCTGGATGAGCACATCGACCGCTTCATTGCCGGAGTGGAAAAAGAATATAAAAAGCCGTGAACACGGCGAATCATTTTATGGAAGAAGAGGACAGTATGGACGCTATCATTTACACCACCAACACCGGGAGCACCGAGCGCTATGCACGGCTGTTTTCGCACGAGACCGGACTGCCTGCGTACTCCGCTGCCGAGGCGGGGGAGTATATCTCCGCGGGTGCGGAGGTCATCTATATGGGCTGGATCATGGCCGGTTCCGTCAAGGGCTATGCCGCGGCGGCGCGGCAGCGAAGATCGTGACGATGGAGCTTGCGAGGTTATTTATGAGATAAGACGAATAAACAAGACATCCCCGCTGTCCAACGGACAGCGGGGATAGTTCATTCTATTCTATATTATATAGTACATCGCTTACGCCTGTTCGGCGGCGTTCTTTCTGACGACGCTGCGGATGACGAACAGCGTTCCGATGATCATCACGATGCCGATGATAAGGCAGATGACCGCGTTGCGGATGAAGCCCGCGAGGATGAAGTTCACAAAGCAGATCGCCGCGACGGTCAGTGCGTAGGGCAGCTGAGTGCTGACGTGCTCGATGTGGTTGCAGTTTGCACCGGCAGAGGCCATGATGGTCGTGTCGGAGATGGGGGAGCAGTGGTCGCCGCAGACAGCGCCGGCAAGGCACGCGGAGATACCGATCATGAGCAGGTCGGGAGCGTCAGCAAAGACGGGAAGCACGATGGGGATCAGGATACCGAAGGTGCCCCAGCTGGTGCCGGTGGCGAAGGCCAGACCGACCGCGACGAGGAAGATGATCGCCGGGAGCATGGAGAACAGTCCGTCAGCCGCGCCCTGAACGAGACCCGCAACGTACACATCAGCGCCGAGAAGGCCGGTCATGTTCTTGAGTGTGAGCGCGAAAGTGAGGATGAGCAGCGCGGGAACCATCGCGATGAAGCCCTTGGTGATGCAGCCGGTAGCATCCTTGAAGGTGATGACGCGGCGCAGGAGCAGGTACGCAAAGGTGATGAGCAGGGCGATGATGCAGCCCCAGGGCAGACCGACGGAAGCGCTGGTGTTCGCGAAAGCATCAATAAGACCTGCGCCGTCCCAGAAGCCGCCGGCATACATCAGGCCGACGATGCAGAATATAATAAGTACGATAACGGGAATGAGCATATCCCAGATGCAGGCGTTCTCAACGTGATTCTCTTCATCGTTGCCGAGGGAACCGAGCTCGCCCTGAAGCGCCTTCAGTTCGGCCATGGCCATGGGGCCGTAATCGAAACCCATGACGGTGATGGCGATGACGAACACGATGGTCAGCAGGGAATAGAAGTTATAAGGAATAGCCTGAACGAAAAGCTGGATACCGGAAATGCCGGTGTCAAGATCCTGCGCGGTGGTCGCAACGGCAGCTGCCCAGGAGGACACGGGGGCGATCATGCATATAGGCGCGGCAGTTGCGTCAATAATATATGCGAGCTTTGCGCGGGAGACGTTGTGGCTGTCGGTAACGGGACGCATGACGGAGCCGACGGTCAGGCAGTTGAAATAGTCGTCAACGAAGATGAGCACACCGAGGAAGAAGGTTGCGATTATCGCACCGGCGCGGGTGTGAACATGCTGCGCAGCCCAGCGGCCGAACGCGGCGGAGCCGCCGGCGGCGTTGATGAGCGCGACCATGATGCCCAGCAGAACGAGGAACATGAAGATACCTGCGTTGCCGCTGTCAGAAAGGGCGGCAATAAAGCCGTCATTGATCATAGTGTCGAGCGAGCCGACAAGATTGAAGCCGCCGACAAAAAGCGCGCCGACAACAATGCCGACAAACAGAGACGAATAAGTCTCCTTGGTGATAAGGGCCAGAACGATGGCCACAATGGGAGGCACGAGTGCCCAGAAAGTACCGTACATCAGTTCTTTCCTCCTAAAAAAATAAAATCATGAACAGAGCAGATACTGTTCATGACCTCGAAAATAATCACCAAGGTGGCCTGACAGCTCTCCGCTTACGCGACAGTCCGCCGGATATTCTCCGACGACCCAGATATACCGAATCAGGAAGTCCGATACTCTTCGGCGGCTGCTCCTTTCGCCCCAACGGTTCCTGCCGTCTTTCAAGGGGGCTACTCTTAACATCCGCGCCTCTATCATGCTTTGTTCAATTGCCTGCATTATAGCACGCTTTCGGCGTATGTCAATAGAAATATACAAAAAAGTCAGATTTTTATACAATCCAAACGCCGGAAGCGGAATAACCCGCCTCCGTGCCGGAGGTGAAATGGACGCTTTCCTTGATTTTTCAATAGTCCCGGGCTCGGGGAGGGCGTTCGGACTCTTCTCCCCGCTGCATATCCTGTGGCTGCTGGCCGCGCTCGCAGCGTGGCATCTGCTGTGCAGGGGATATAGACGCTGCACTCCTGCCCGCCGCGTCCGTATGCGCCGCGTGACAGCGGGCGCGGCGCTCGCGATAGAGCTGCTGCGCTCACTGCTGCTGATGCTCGCGGGAGAATACGGCATAGGGCGGCTGCCGCTGCACCTGTGCGCGCTCGCGATATATATAAGCTTTCTCCACTCCCTGCGCGGCGGGGAGCTCACCGGGCAGTTCCTCTATGCCTTCTGCATGCCGGGGGCCGTGTGCGCGCTGCTGGCGGCATTGGCATATCCCGACAGCGCCGCGTCGTTCCTGTTCCTTGTCTGTGCGGCGCTTGTGTTTGCGTTTTTGCTGTTGTTCGGCGTTTATATCCTGCTGGGGCTTTTGCTCTGGAATACGGTGCAGATGCTCAAGCGGGAACGGCCGAGCCTCAAGCATATGCTGACGCTGATCCTTGCTCTGGCGATCCTTGCGCTTATGGCGCTTCCGTGGGT
>ERZ827423.3210-NODE-3210-length-11528-cov-2.760307_pt1 | contig 11528 bp, 10 predicted proteins | sample MGYA00519775_ERZ827423 | MGnify/ENA primary metagenome ERZ827423 (study PRJEB31778, sample SAMEA3449296) | human gut metagenome | biome: human gut; feature: human-associated habitat; material: faeces | place: United Kingdom | collected 2010/2012 ...
GACCCATGCAAAACATGGCGGCAAATACGAGATCAAGGTGCTTCACGATGATGCCTTTATCATCAATACAGACACTTGTGCATCTATCGCCATTGAGCCAACCTATTTTGATAAAACTGCCGATTATCCAACCGGCTGTGATGACAATAAATACCTTCTCACTTCCATGAATAACTCAGCAACCATGGATTCCGAAGGAAAGATTCAGCTCGTTACAGAAGACATCCGTAATGGTAACGGCCGGGCGATCAAATCCAAGCTCTGGTCTCCAAACCGGGTAGACCGCATTGACTCTCCGGTAAACGCCATTTTCTGGATTATGAAAGATCCAACCATTCCGCCGGTTGTTAAGTTAAAAGGTTCTTCCTTAGCTTCTGTCATGGGTGCAACTCTGGCAACCAAACGTTCTTCTGCAGAACGTCTGGCTCCTGGCGTAGATCCGAACAAACTGGTTGTCGTACCATACGCTAACCCGTTCCGTACCTATCCACTGGCCAACGATTATGAGAAATTCAAAAAACTGGTAGAAGAAAAGAATGTTGACTGCTACATCATTAACACCGGTGATTTCATGGGCAAGAAAGTACAGCCAAAGGATACCCTTGGCATCCTTGAAGCCATTGTTGAGAAAAAGGCAGAATTTAAACCATGGGGACCATTCTCCGATATCGAGATCATGGATTGGGAAGGCTTTATTCCAGATATGAACGACGCTGAATATCTGGCCCAGTTAAAAGCCCGTATGATGGACCGTGTCAATGAAATCGAAGAATTCTCCGTATTAAAAGACGGTTACGACAAGCTTCCGGATGACGCTCTGGCTGCCATCAAGAAAGTAGTTGACGAATTGAACTAATACAAAAATTGAGCCGCAGGACAAATTCCAAATTGTCCCGCGGCTCTTTTTATTTTTTCTTCTTCATAAATTTTTTCAGTTTTTTCCGCGTCCCTTTACTGATATCATGTTCCAGTAAATGGGCTTCTTCCTCGGCATCGGCCGGATTAATTTCAAGCATCTCCGTCAAAAACTTATATACCACTTTATAGGTATCATAGACGTTCTTCCCCGCTTCAAGTCCCGCTTTTGTCAGTCGTATCGTTCCATAATGCTCATGTTCGATATATCCCTGCTCCTTCAACGTATTCATCGCCCGATTGACACTTGGCTTGGATATTCCAAGGAATTGTGCAACATCTGTCACACGTACCTCATCGTTTTTCTGCGTCAGTACATAAATTTCCCTTAAATAGTCCTCCATTGAACTGGACAACCCACTCTTCATCTTCATTTCTTTCCTCCCGGCCTGCTACACTGTCTTAAAATGATCTCTTAAATTCCGCATCGCCTGTGTCAAAACCTGACACTGTTCTTCATCCAGTCCCTGCCTCATGGCGCGGACCATCTCCAGATGAAACTGCTCATGCCGTTTATAGGCCCGCCGCCCTTTCTCATCCAGGGATATAAGAACGACCCTTCGGTCCTTTTCACTGCGCGTACGGATAACATAACCCTTTTTGACCAGATTATTCATGGCAATGGTCAATGTTCCCACCGTCACACCGACGAGGCGGGCAATAGATGACATATTTTTCGGCTCACCATCGCCTACGGCCTCGATAATATGCATATCATTCATGGAAATATCCTTAAATTCATCCCGAATCAAAGATTCCTCTTCAATCTTTAATGTGTGATTAAATAGATGTACTAATACTTCATTCAACTGGCTGTATGAATCCATAAATCCCTCTATTCTCCAAACAACGGCGTCGAGAAATACCTCTCTGCCGTATCCGGCAGCACCGTCACAACCGTTTTTCCCTTGCCAAGCTTTTTGGCCAGTTTTAAGGCTGCTGCAACATTTGTTCCACTGGAAATGCCGCACATCAGTCCTTCCAGCCGCGCCAGATCTTTTGCTGTCTGAATCGCTTCCTCATCTGTAACCACATAAATATCATCATAAATCTGTTTATTCAGAATTGGAGGGATGACCCCGTCTCCAATGCCCATCTGCAGATGTGTTCCCACCGTTCCGCCTGCAAGTATGGCTGCATTTTCCGGCTCCACAGCCCAAATCTCCATCTCCGGATTCTGAGCCTTCAGTACCTCTCCGATACCGGTAATCGTTCCGCCGGTCCCGATACCTGAGCAAAAACCGTGAATCGGTCCTCCGACCTGTTCCAGAATTTCCAGCCCCGTATGGTGCCGGTGCACCATCGGATTGGCCGGATTTTCAAATTGCTGAGGCACAAATACCTTCGGATTCTCCCTGGCCATCTCCAGAGCCAGCCGCAGACATTCATCGATACAATCCCCGATATTCCCGGCATCATGCACCAGCCGCACTTCAGCGCCATAATGCTGTACCAGCTTCCGCCGCTCCTCACTCACCGAATCCGGCATAAAGATCACCGTCTTATATCCCTGGACAGCTCCAATCAGCGCCAGGCCGATTCCCTGATTGCCGCTCGTCGGCTCCACAATAATCGTGTCCTCATGAATGCGTCCCTGCTTTTTCGCTTCCTCGATCATATTAAAAGCTGTGCGCGTTTTGATGGAACCGCCCACATTTAACCCTTCATATTTTACCAAAACCTCCGCATTCTCCGGTGAATTCATACGATTCAAACGAATCATAGGCGTATGTCCCATAGCCTCTAAAACATTATTATATATCATTTATCCATTTATCCCCCTGTTTATCTATAATATGAGACATCTGTGTCATATGCTGACAAAATGCCTCTGCCGTATACCACACAAAGTCCTCCAGCCCTGTCAGATTGAAGACTTTCATCTCTTTTTCGTCCCCTGGTTTTCCTTTATGACAGATACACTCAAGCTCTTTCAGCACCCGTTCAAGCTCGGATGCGTCTACTTCATCCATATTCACATTTTCAAGATATCTGTATTCTGGTGGCTGTATATGATATTTATCCACAAGCCAGTGGTTGCTCCGTGTATAATCTCCGTAATAATATTCCGAAGAGAAAAACTTTTCAAATGGAATAAACCGGCCACTTTCTTTCAACTCTACCCGATGAATAAACGCCTTCCTTGGTTCCGCCCGACCTTTGGCATCCTCAAATGTCAGAATCGTCGGCCAATATTCGTCCACGTATCGTTCATCCAGATATAAATGGGCATAATATCCCAGAATCACCGGCTCGTTCAGCCGGTGCCCATATTTTTCCAGAAAGCGGGACAATTTCGGAGCCCGCGCAATATTCTCCGCTCCTTCCGACGACCAGAAATGAGATATCGCTTTATCTTCCCCCAAACGTGTATCCGGAAGAAGATTCCCAAGCAAAAACTCCTGTTTCCAGGCAGAATCCGGCTTTTCCTTCATGTGCTCCAATATCATCGCCGCCTCTGTAAGATGAATAATAAATCCTGGCATTCTTCTCCCTCCCGATTCTTTTTATCTATAATACCACATTTTAAAGTATTTTTATATACGCAGAATTAATCTGAACTTTAATTATTTATATAGACAACTTGTACAAGTTATCATATAATAGAGCAATCAAAACTTCTGTTTTGATTCAGGTTATTATGAAGGATTTTTAAAGGAGAACATCTATGAAGACAGTAAACTTTCTTTACGGAAAAACAACACTTGATCTGGAAGTTCCGGACAATACCCCGGTATTAACTTCCAATATTGATGAATTACGCAGCGATAAAAGCGGCTATGATATCGTTGCGGAAGCCATGGAAAACCCTATTGACAGCCCACGCCTTTTTGAGCTTGCCAAAGGCAAACCAGACTGCACCATTATCATCAGTGACCACACGCGTCCCGTACCAAGCCAGGATATTCTGCCTCATATGATTCATGAACTGCGGATGGGTAATCCGGATATCAAAATTACACTTCTTGTTGCCACCGGTTTCCATCGTCAGACAACCGTTGAAGAATTAAGAAGTAAACTGGGCGATACCCTTTATGAAGAATTTAAAGATCATATCATTGTCCATGATGCCCATGACCCTGAAAGAAATGCCAAGGTTGGCAAATTACCATCCGGACCGGATTGCATCGTTGATAAGGTGGCCTTAAATGCCTCCCTGCTTGTCGCAGAAGGTTTCATTGAAGCCCACTTCTTCGCCGGTTTCTCCGGCGGACGTAAGAGTGTCCTTCCGGGAGTATGTGATGCTGTAACTGTTATGGGAAACCATTGCTCTAAATTCATCGACAGCCCATATGCCCGTACCGGTATTCTCGACAAGAATCCAATCCACGAGGATATGGTCGCTGCTGCCGAAATGGCCCATCTGGCATTTATCTGCAACGTTGTGATCGATGAAGATAAGAAAACCGTTGCCGCTTTCGCCGGCCATTTCAATTCCGCTCATCGCAAAGGCGTGGATTTCCTTTCCAATTACTGCGTCGTAAAACCGGCCCCGGCAGATATTGTTATCACGACCAACGGCGGTTATCCGCTTGACCAGAATGCTTATCAGTGTTCAAAGGGCATGAGCGCCGGAGAAGCTACGGCAAATCCGGATGCAGTTATGATCATGCTGGCGACATGTTCCGATGGCCACGGCGGCGAACAATACTACCGTTCCATTGCGGAAGCAGAATCCGCCCAGGCTTTTTATGATCAATGTATGGCAACAGCCCAGGAAGATACATTGCCTGACCAGTGGTGCGCACAGATTTACTGCCGTATCCTCTGCAAGCATAAAGTGCTTTTCGTAGCAGAACCGGAACAGGAAAAAATGATCACAGACATGAAAGCTGAATACTTCCCAACACTTGAAGCGGCCTATGCCCGCGCAAGAGAACTGAAAGGTGAAGACGCCAGCCTGACCTGTATCCCGAACGGCATTTCCGTTATCGTAAGAGATTAATCATTGTACAAAGTAAAGCTCCAGGAGAAATCCTGGAGCCCTCTTTATGCTCTTTTTCCCAAAGGTGTATATTCTTTTTCTTCCATAATACTCAGATAAGCCGGACGGATAATCTTATCTACATTGACCAACTCTTCAATACGATGAGCGCTCCATCCCACAATTCGCGCCATGGCAAAAATCGGTGTATACAATTCCAACGGAATATCCAGCATGTTATACACAAAACCACTGTAGAAATCCACATTGGCACTGACGCCTTTATAAATTTTTCGTTTTTCCGCAATGACTTCCGGCGCCAGACGCTCCACAGCCGAATAAATACGGAATTCTTCATCCCGGCCCTTTGCTCTCGCCAGACGTTCCACGAAACTCTTAAAGATACGCGCTCTTGGGTCGGAGAGGGAATATACTGCATGACCCATACCATAGATTAACCCCTTTTTATCAAAGGCCTGTTTGTCCAGAAGTTTTCCAAGATACGCTTTGATCGCCTCTTCATCATTCAAATCCGATACCTGCTCCCGCAGATCCCGCATCATTTCCACAACTTTAATGTTCGCACCGCCGTGCTTCGGTCCTTTCAGAGAAGACAGGGCCGCAGCCACTACAGAATAGGTGTCTGAACCGGCAGAGGATACAACACGGGTCGTAAAGGTCGAATTATTACCGCCGCCATGCTCCATATGTAGCACAAGGGCGATATCCAGAACCTTCGCTTCCAGATCCGTATAAGCCTTATCCGGACGAAGCATGAGAAGAATATTTTCCGCAGTTGAAAGATTCTCATCCGGTCGATGGATATAAAAGCTGTCACCACATTCATAATGATTATAGGCATGATAGCCATAGACAGACAGCATCGGAAGAATAGCGATCAGCTGCAAGCACTGACGCAATACGTTGCTGATGGATGGGTCCGCCAGATTATCGTCGTAAGAAGCCAGTGTCAACACACTTTTCGTTATGGAATTCATAATATCCTTACTCGGCGCTTTCATAATGACATCCCGCGTAAAATTCGTCGGCAGCGTCCGGCTGGCATTAAGAACTCTTTTAAACTCTTCCAGTTCGGTCAGATTCGGAAGACGTCCAAATAAAAGCAGATAAGCAGTTTCCTCATAACCGAAGCGCTCACCATGAAATCCCTTGACCAAATCTATAATATTATATCCCCGATACCACAACTTGCCATTGCATGGAATTTTTTGCCCATCAACCTTCTTGAATGCTTCAATTTTTGAAATATGCGTCAACCCCGATAACACACCATTTCCATTCTTATCCCGAAGTCCTCGTTTTACACCATATTCATCAAAAAGGTCTGCTGAAATCAAATCCGTATTCTCGCATATCTTTCCGTATATATCCGTATATTCTACAAGACTCATCTTTTCTTTCTGCTCCATAAGATATACACCTCCACTTTACTATTTCATTAGATTCTAACATTCTTTAAAAATATATGTCAATTATTTCACATAAAAATTTATAGTTCTTTAGAAAAGTTTCACGAAGTGTTCACATTTTCCCTAAAATTCGTCAAAAAAACAAGGACGGCCTTTCTTTCAAGCCGTCCCTGTCTACAATCAAGCTTCCTGCTCATGTGTACTGTTTTTTCACATCGTCCGTTACTGGACACTGCAGCATCCATTGCATGTACTGCAATCTCCGCAGCCACCGCCCATAACAATGTTGTCAGTCAGATAGTCCACCTGAATTTCATAAGTATCCAAAGGTAAATGATGATCCTGACCATCACTGTCTGTCACCAGCAGTTCATTTTCCAAAAATTGAATACGAATCGGAATCAGTACATTAGCGCCTGTCTCCCGCGGGTCCGGCCGCCACTCCGCACCGATCCGAAGCACCTTCCCATCCTTCGAACGGCAGATCAGTCCCGTCCCTACTGTCCGAAGCGCCTTTACACGGCCATCCGGTTCAAACTCCAGTGTAGGCAAATGCTCTTCATCTTTTAACGGTGTATTATCATAAGCAATGTACAGCCCTGTTTCATGGCTGAAGAACACCTGCTGCTCCGGCTCTGCCGATTTCACCACACCATTTTCATAAAATTCCACCCGGTCGGCCATAAATGTTCCGACGGAAGTTTCTATTTCCTGAATATTACTCATCGAATTCCCACCTTTCCAAGTCAAAGTCACAAGCCCTTTAGACAGTATAACATTAACTTTCTGCCGGAACAATCCTTTATTTTTTCTTATTCAAAGGTCACCTCCGCCTGCGCCAGAGCATGCTCAGATAAATACCCGGCAAAAGTTTTTTCTTTCTTTTTCTCCTCATAATCGCCATCCCACCGATATTTCTTTAACTCACTAAAATACTGGTCGCTATCACAGACAAACACATAAACTCTATCCGTATCCTTTTGATATATATTATACAAGAATGTAGAATCTCCCTGATATGGAAGTATATCTCCGTCGGCATCACATATAACCAGCATATAATCATCAACTGTTTTCCCTTCCGGAACAACGAGGTTTGCCGTCACCTCGTAAGGTGTTTTTACCACTTCTTTGATTCCCACACCTGCATCGCCAACCTGTTCCACATCAATAATCTGAGTCTGAGAATCGTCCTGCTGAATATCCATTTCAAAATGCCATTCTCCCTGATAATGTTTACGTTCTTCATCAAAGTAAGAAGATTCTGTTCCGTCCGGTTCCACAGTTTTAACTTCACCGCCGCCTTCAGAATCACCCCAAAAATCATAAAAAGTCAGCTTATAAGTAAAAGACTCTGGTGCGGAAACAAATTCATTTGTCGTTTCATCCATTACCTTATGAACATCGTCCCGATAGATGCCGATAAAAGTATGCTCGTCCTCAAAATACCCCTCAATAGGTTCTGCAGAAACTCCAAATAAATTGTTTCCATAATCAGATTCTGCATAATAGCCTACCGTGTCATAACCATAATTTTTGTTTTCCATGTTGCGTCCATTAAAATCCTCTGGAAATCCTTCTTCACTATAAATTTGCATCGCCAGATACAAGGCATACTGATTACAGTAAACCTCCGATATAGTTACCGTAACTCCGTTGGATGTCTGAACGTAAGATGAATCCGAAATTTCTCCCTGCTCCATCCGTTCCGCATCTTCCGCAGAAATTAAAGATTCCGCCCTCTCACTGTATTTTCCCGAATAAGAAACATCCTCTTCGACCTGCTCAAACAAATGACCAATAAATGGAAGTTTGCTGGCCAGAGCCGGATGGGTTCCAAAGAAAACAACAACCACGGCAAAAGCCGCTGCCGTCACACCGCTGGCTGCCGTCCATCGGCGTCTGCGCTGCCTCTTCTGTTCAAACTTCAACTGATTCAGACTATTTTCTACAACCTGGTCCAACGCTTCAGACACAGGAACCTTTTCCATCCATTTATGCATATTGATATCCCTCCTTCAAAATACTTCTTAACTCCTGCTTTGCCCGAAACAGATAGGCCGATACGGATCCCTCCGGTATCTGCAGTATTTCCGCAATCTCCGACAACTTCATATCATTAAAATACTTTAATATGACCACCGACTGATACTGCTCCGGCAGCCTGTGTATAGCGTCGCACAAATCCATTTTCTCTTCCACATTGTTCCGGCTCTCTGCCGCCGCCTCGCTCACCTGCTCTAACTGCAACACCGGTCTCTGCTGCTCCATCATGTCCTTTGCTGTGTTGATCAAAATGCGCGTCATCCAGGTTTTAAAATATTTTTCTTTCTTCAGCGTCTTTATCTGCCGAAATCCTTTAAGAATGCTCTCCTGCACGACGTCGAGAGCCAAATCTTCATTTCGCACATAAAGCCAGGCCATTTTGTATAAATATGTTTTATACAATTCAACTAACTGTCCATAAGCATCTACATTACCGCGTATGGCTTTTTTCACCCAGCGTTCTATACTATCTTCTTTCACTACTTCGCCTCCTCAAAACTCATCGGTACCAACGATTGTTTGTACTTATTAGACCCCTTTCCCACAGAAAATCATACAAAATATTTAAAAAATTTAAAAACTCCTGTCCTGGCTGCATACCAAAACAGGAGTTTCCTTATATTTCTCATCTTATTTTATTAATTCAAACCGAAGCTTCACCGGATTATGATCGCTGTAGGCAAAATCTGTATCGATATTTTCCGCCGTTGCCCGAACATTATCCGTCACAAGGAAACCGTCGACAACCGTCGTATAATTCACACCTTTTGTATAAACAATGTCAGCGCCCCGGCAGGTCGGCACTTCCAGTTCATTATCTGCCCGCACGATTCGGACTCCATTGACCAGATCCTCTTCCGTCAGCACCGCTACCCAGGAAGGAAACTTCTGCTCTGAAGGAAATCCCTCTGCGACTTCTTCACCCATGGCATGGTTAAAATCTCCGCCCACAATGACATAATTACCTTTAGCATATTCTTCGGCTATCACCGAATTTAATAATTCCAGCTGCTGCGCGCGGATGGTGCCGCCCTCGTCATAGGCCGACATATGGCTGTTGATCAGCACCAGCTCCCGGCCATCCTCTACCGGAAGACGCATTTGAGCAAAGCAACGGTCCAAATCCGTAAACTTTGTGATAAAGCTATTATCCACCGGGTAACTTCGCCGCTCCGCCTCTGAAATATGATAACGGCTGAAACTTAAAAGCCCGGCCTGTACTGCTCCATGAGGGTCATTAAAAGGATAAAAAAGATAAGCTGAATGAAAGTTATTGGCAAAGACACTGGCATAACCGTCCATCCCGGCTTTTATAAAATCTTCCTGGTTCACATGATAACTTCGGTCCGCATCCACATCCACTTCCTGAAGCAGATAAAAATCCGCATTTAAATTTTCAATGACCCCGGCAGCTCCTTCCGTGTGGGCTTCAACAGAATCCAGACTCATGGCCTTTCCGTATTTTCCCGAAGTTTTTGTGCCGTCCTTCATCTCTCCTGTATCCATAAAAAAGCTGTAATCCGGCCCGTAGGCACCGAAACCGATATTATAGGTGACTGCCGTATATGTATCGCCAATCTTGAGCGTATTCTCCCCATTGTTTTCCACTTCCAGCGCTGTATGATCCGCAATCCGGTAATAATTTGCCTGCAGATAAACCACGTATCCCACAACGACAAGAATCACGGCCAAAAGCAGGGCAAGCACCACCCGGACAGCCAGCGCTGCTCCGCCTCTTTTTCCTCTTTTTTCTGCTTTTTCCATTATATTTTTACACCCCTTTTTTCCTATTTTAAACATGGATTTTACATAAGTCAATCAAATTTGTTCTTTATATTGACACTGGCTTCGGCTATAAGATATAATTTAAATTTAGTGATTATGAAACAGATATGATTTGGAGGTATTCCCTTGGCAAATTTAAAAGAAGAAATTAATAAACGAAGAACCTTTGCCATCATCTCCCATCCGGATGCGGGCAAAACAACTCTGACCGAGAAATTCCTTCTCTATGGCGGTGCCATTAATCTGGCTGGTTCGGTCAAAGGAAAGAAAACAGCGAAACATGCAGTTTCTGACTGGATGGAAATTGAAAAACAGAGAGGTATTTCCGTTACCTCCTCCGTACTGCAGTTTGAATATGACGGATACTGCATTAATATTCTGGATACACCGGGACATCAGGATTTCTCGGAAGATACTTACCGTACGTTGATGGCAGCAGATTCAGCCGTGATGGTAATTGACGGCTCTAAAGGTGTTGAGGCACAGACGATTAAGTTATTTAAGGTTTGTGTCATGCGCGGGATTCCAATTTTTACGTTTATTAACAAGATGGACCGTGAGGCGATGGATCCGTTTGAATTGATTGACCAGATTGAGAATGTGCTTGGTATCCGCACTTGTCCGGTGAACTGGCCGATTGGTTCCGGAAAGAACTTTAAAGGTGTGTATGACCGTAACACAAAGACCATTTCCCGATTTATTGCGGGGGACAATGGACATAAAGTAGAGATGGTAGAGGCAAGCCTTGGGGATGCCGGTTTGGATGATTTGATTACGAAAGAATATCACGATATTTTAGTTGACGAAATCGAATTGCTGGATGGAGCAAGCGATGCCTTTGATTTGGAAAAGGTTCGTGCCGGACAGCTTTCACCGGTATTTTTTGGCTCGGCACTGACAAACTTTGGTGTAGAAACCTTTTTGCAGCATTTCCTAGATATGACAACATCTCCGCTGCCTCGTACATCCGGTGGCGAGGTGGTAGACCCATTCTCGGATGAATTTTCGGCATTTGTATTTAAGATTCAGGCAAATATGAATAAGGCCCATCGTGACCGAATTGCTTTTATGCGTATCTGCTCCGGTAAGTTTGAGGCAGGCATGGAAGTTATGCATGTGCAGGGTGGCAAAAAGATTCGTCTTGCACAGCCACAGCAGATGATGGCACAAGAGAGAAAACATGTCGAGGAGGCATATGCCGGTGATATTATCGGCGTTTTTGACCCGGGTATTTTCTCGATTGGAGATACATTGTATAAAGGAAAAACGCCGGTTCGCTTTGAAGGAATCCCAACATTTGCACCGGAGCATTTTGCAAGAGTCCGTCAGGTGGATACGATGAAGCGTAAACAGTTTATGAAAGGAATTTCACAGATTGCACAGGAAGGTGCGATTCAGATTTTTCAGGAATTTAATACCGGCATGGA
>ERZ827423.3211-NODE-3211-length-11527-cov-3.171810_pt1 | contig 11527 bp, 9 predicted proteins | sample MGYA00519775_ERZ827423 | MGnify/ENA primary metagenome ERZ827423 (study PRJEB31778, sample SAMEA3449296) | human gut metagenome | biome: human gut; feature: human-associated habitat; material: faeces | place: United Kingdom | collected 2010/2012 ...
CATCCAGCGCACCGCAGGCGCTGTGGCCCGGCTGGATGTGTTTGCGTCCTTTGCGGAGTCCGCCATGCAGAATGGCTATGTCCGTCCCATGGTGGACCTCTCCGGCGTGATCCGCATCGAAGACGTGGATGCGTGGAGCGAGGGCGCAGAGGAGAACGAGTAGGCGGGACCGGGGGATCGAAGCGGGGCCTGCCCGCGGCCGGGGATTGAGCTGCCCAGAGTTACCCCTCATCTACCGAGTCCGTCCTGGGCCGCCTCCTCTCTTTAGGCCGTCTCCTCGCCCTTTAGGAATGCCCCGCGAAGTCACGCCCGGGTCGGGCCCGACACGTCATCCCCCTCGCTCTCTTAGGCAGCTCCCTCGCTCAGTGCTGCATATATGGAGTTATCCGCATCCAGCGCTGCGAATATGGAGTTATCGGCCTCTGCAGGTGGCCTTAACTCCTGATCTGCTGCGCTCGCCGATGGTAACTCCAGATTTGCCGCGCTCGGCAGTCGATAACTCCAGATTTGCCGCGCTCGGCAGTTGGCGACACCGGGTCCGCCGCGCTCGAAGGCGGGCCGGCGGCGGCAACTCCGGATTTGCCGCGCTCGGCAGTCGAAACGTTGCCGGCAACTTCATATCTGCTGCGCTCGGGAGGGGGAATCGGTACCCGTAACTCCGCGTGTGCTGCACTCGGCAGCGGGAAAACAGCAACCTCCCGGCAACGCGCTCGTAGCAGCGGGTTATTTGTAGCAGACAACTTCGCCAACTGGATGCATGGCAACCTGCCGTATCATAGAGACGGTATGCAGCCGCTCGGGGGAACGGTTCCGCGAGCAGGATTCGAAGGGCAGGGTTCATGGTCTCTCGCATCTATGTGGAAAAGAGGGCGGGCTTCGACGTCGAGGCGCAGCAACTCAAGAGCGAGCTTACGGAAATCCTTGGCGTGACGGGCCTCACCGGCCTTCGCCTCATCAACCGCTACGATGTGGAGGGAGCAACCGAAGAGCTCTTCCGCTCGTGCATCCCCACGGTGTTCAGCGAGCCGCAGGTGGACCACGCATACGACGAGCTGCCGTCGAGCCCCGACGCAGCAGCCGTCTTCGCGGTGGAATACCTGCCCGGCCAGTTCGACCAGCGCGCCGACTCCGCCAGCGAGTGCATCCAGCTCATCAGCCAGGGAGAGCGCCCCACGGTGCGCTCCGCCAAGGTCTATATCCTCGAGGGCGCGCTCTCGGAGGCCGACATCGACGCCATCAAGCACTATGTCGTAAACCCCGTGGAGGCGCGTCTCGCATCGCTCGAGAAGCCCGAAACCTTGGTAGCCGAGACCCCCGACCCCGAGCCCGTCGAGGTGCTCGATGGCTTCCGCGAACTCGATGAAGCCGGCCTTGCGGCCTTCATCGCCGAGCGCGGGCTGGCCATGGATGCGGCCGACATCCGCTTCTGCCAGGAATACTTCACCGAGGAGGGCCGCGACCCCTCGATCACCGAGATTCGCGTGATCGATACCTACTGGTCGGACCACTGCCGTCACACCACCTTTGGCACCGTGCTCGACGAGGTCAAGATCGACGACGCCGTGGTGCAGGAGGCCTTCGACCGCTACATGGAGATGCGCCATGAGCTGGGCCGCGACGAGAAGCCCGTCTGCCTCATGGACATGGGCACGCTCGGCGCCAAGTGGCTCAAGCACACGGGCCAGCTCACCGGCCTTGACGAATCGGAAGAGATCAACGCCTGCACCGTGAAGGTCACGGTAGATGTTGATGGCGAGGACCAGGATTGGCTCTTCCTCTTCAAGAACGAGACCCACAACCACCCGACCGAGATCGAGCCCTTCGGCGGCGCGGCCACCTGTATCGGCGGCGCCATCCGCGACCCGCTCTCCGGCCGTAGCTATGTGTACCAGGCCATGCGCGTGACCGGCGCGGCCGACCCCACCGTCCCCGTCGCGGAGACGCTCGAGGGCAAGCTCCCGCAGCGCAAGCTCGTGACCACCGCTGCCGCCGGATACGCCAGCTACGGCAACCAGATCGGCCTCGCCACCGGCCAGGTCTCCGAGCTCTACCACCCCGGCTACGTTGCCAAGCGCATGGAGGTCGGTGCTGTGGTGGGTGCCACCCCGGCAAGCCACGTGCGCCGCGAGGAGCCCGCGCCCGGCGACAAGATCATCTTGCTCGGTGGCCGCACCGGCCGTGACGGCATCGGCGGCGCTACGGGCAGCTCCAAGGCGCATAACGTCGAGTCCATCGAGAAGGACGGCGCCGAGGTGCAGAAGGGCAACGCCCCCATGGAGCGGAAGCTCCAGCGCCTCTTCCGCCGCGGCGATGCCTGCCGCCTCATCAAGCGCTGCAACGACTTCGGCGCGGGCGGCGTGAGCGTTGCCGTGGGCGAGCTGGCCGATGGCCTTTACATCGACCTCGACCAGGTTACGAAGAAGTACGAAGGCCTCGACGGCACCGAACTCGCCATCTCCGAGAGCCAGGAGCGCATGGCCGTGGCCGTGGCCGAGGACGACGTGGACGAGTTCATGGCGTATGCCACCGAGGAGAATCTCGAGGCCACCGTCATCGCCGAGGTCACGCACGAGAAGCGCGTGCGCATGGCATGGAACGGCGACGTGATCGTGGACCTCTCCCGCGCCTTCTTGGCCAGCAACGGAGCGCCCAAGCACCAGAGCGTGCACGTGACGGCGCGCCAGGTGTGGCAGCCGGCTTGGGAGGGCGCCACACTCGCCGAGCGCATGCGCGCGCTCGTAACCGACCTCAACGTCTGCTCGAACAAGGGCCTTTCCGAACGCTTCGACTCGACCATCGGCGCTGCCACGGTGCTCATGCCCTTTGGCGGACGCACCCAGCTCACCCCTGCGCAGGCCATGGTGGCGAAGTTCCCCGTCGACGGCGAGACCTCGACCGCGAGCGCCATGGCATGGGGCTTCAACCCCTATCTCATGGAAGCCGACCAGTTCGCGGGCGCCTACCTCTCAGTCGTTGAGAGCGTGAGCCGCCTCGTGGCCGCGGGCTTCTCCCGCAAGCGCGCCTACCTCTCCTTCCAGGAGTACTTCGAGCGCCTGCGCGACGTGCCGGAACGCTGGGGCAAGCCGGCAGCAGCCGTACTCGGCGCGCTCATGGCGCAGGTGGACCTTGGCGTTGGCGCCATCGGCGGCAAGGACTCCATGTCGGGCTCGTTCGAGGACCTCGACGTACCGCCCACCCTCGTGAGCTTCGCCGTAAGCACGGGCCGTGCCGACCATGCGATCTCCCCTGAATTCAAGGGCGCGGGGCACCCGGTCTTCCGCATCGCCCCCGCTTCGTATGGCGACGACCATCGCCCCGACCCCTCGCAGCTCCTCGCCGTCTTCGATGCCATCGAGTGCCTCACCCAGGATGGAAGCGCACTGGCGCTGGCAACCCCCGGCTACGGTGGCAGCGCTGAAGCCCTCTTCAAGATGTGCGTGGGCAACCAGATCGGCTTCGAGCTTGCCGACGACGTCGACATCGAGAGCCTTTTCGAGCCGATGTACGGCAGTTTCATCGTTGAGGTTGAGGATGCGGCGGCGCTCGATGCACTCGCTGCAGATTCCTTCGTGATCGAGCCCTTGGGCACCTCGGTCGAGGGCTACGTGTTCGAAACCGCAACCGAGCAGATCGATCTCGCCGAGCTGCAGGAGGCATGGGAAAGCGGCATCGAGGGCGTCTTCCCCTACCGCACCCCGGCCGAGGAAGCCAAGAAGCTCGACGATGTGGAGCAGCTTACCTTCACCTGCAGCGACACGGGCCGCATCGCACCGGTCTATGCAGGCGAGAAATTCGCGCGCCCGCGCGTGATCATCCCGGTCTTCCCCGGCAACAACTGCGAGTACGATAGCGCTCGCGCCTTCCGCGCTGCCGGCGCCGAGGCCGACGTCTTCGTGATCAACAACCTCTCGCCCGAGGCCGTGGCCGAAAGCACGCACGAGCTTGCGCGCCGCATCCGCGAGAGCCAGATCGTCATGATCCCGGGCGGCTTCTCCGGCGGCGACGAGCCCGACGGCTCTGCCAAGTTCATCACGGCGTTCTTCCGCGCGCCCGAGGTCACCGAGGCCGTGCGCGACCTCCTGCAGGCGCGCGATGGCCTCATGCTCGGCATCTGCAACGGCTTCCAGGCGCTCGTGAAGCTGGGCCTCGTTCCGTACGGCGACATCGTGGACGCCACGCCCGAGGCACCGACCCTCACCTTCAACACCATCGGCCGGCACCAGAGCCGCCTGGTACGCACCCGCGTGGCCAGCGACCTCTCGCCCTGGCTCTCCGCTTGCAAGCCCGGAGAGGCCTACACCGTGGCCATCTCCCATGGCGAGGGCCGCTTCGTGGCGAGCGAGGCCGTCCAGCGCGAGCTCATCGCGGGCGGGCAGATCGCTACCCAGTACGTTGACGAGACAGGCATGCCGAGCATGGACCTTTCGGTGAACCCGAACGGCTCTGTGCTTGCCATCGAAGGCATCACCAGCCCGGACGGCCGCATCTTCGGCAAGATGGGGCATGTCGAGCGGCGTGGTGAGAATCTGTATCGCAACGTCCCGGGCGAGAAGTTCATGCCGATCTTCGAGAGCGGTGTTGGGTACTTCGCATAGCACGTGCTCCCGGCGGGTCCCCCGCCTATGCTAGTGAAGCTGGCGATATGGGCTAACTGCAGGGTGTTTAGCGCTGGAATGGGCGTGAACCTAAGAAAAACACCGGTTGTTTGCCTAGAATGTCCCGTTGCAGGAGCGAAGTAATCCGAACCCTCAAGAGAACACCCGGCTAAACCCTGTTAATTGGTAATTTGAACTTACCAGTTATCCTGAAATTGGTAAGATATTATTACCAATTCTGCGGAGGTAGCTATGAACCAAACCGTGCTCGGCATATTGCAAGAGTTTGATCTTGATACATACCGTCCCATTGTTCCACGCTCTCTCAACCTAGGTAACGCGCTGCCGCCACGGGCGGGAAATCTCGTCAAGGTCGTAACCGGTATGCGCCGATCCGGTAAATCATATCGCCTTTTCCAAGAAATGGATGCACTGCTCGAAGCAGGAGTTCCCGCTGAAGCTATCTGCTACTTCAACTTCGAGGATGATCGCATCAGCCCTGCCACGCCACAAACGGGAGACGCCGTTCTCGAGGCGTTTCGATACCTCGCCCAACAAGCAGGCGCTAACCTCGACGGCATCTACCTCTTTTTTGACGAGCTTCAGGAGATGAAGCAATGGGATAGCTGGCTTCGCCGCATCGTTGATACCACTAAAGCTACCATCTACATCAGTGGTTCCTCATCGAAAATGCTCTCAACGGAAATCTCAACCGAGTTCCGTGGTCGCGCCATCGACTTCGAGCTTCTACCGTTTTCGTTTCGCGAGCGTCTTACCATGACACCCGATGGCGCTGAATTGCTGAAAGGCCCGCATTTCTCTCCGCGCTTGGGCGCACGTATGCGGGCGATGTTTGACGAATACCTCACGCGTGGAGGATTCCCTGCGGCGCAGGGCCTCCCGACATCCCAAGCAATCGCTTTGCTTCAGTCATATGTTCAGCGCGTCGTCACACGCGATGTAGTCGAACGTCATGACATCGCGCGACCACGCGTCGCGGCAGCGCTCGCTCGCAGGCTCATGGGGCTCAACGGCAAGCAAATCTCGCTACGAAAAATCGAGAACGATTTGCGCTCGGCGGGAATTGCAACCGGTCGCGCATACCTTGCCGACTTGCTCGCATATTTTGAAGAGGCCTATCTCGTCTTCCAAGTCAAAGAGTTCTCGCTGAGCCTCTCAGAAAAGAGTACGACGCGACCAAAAATCTACGCTGTTGACCCAGGCATTGCCCTAGCAAGCAGCCGAGCAGGAGCGTGCGAACGCGGGCAGCGGCTCAAGGACGCCGTATACCTTGAACTCAGACGACGCCATCCCTCTATGCGCGATGGCGGCATCTCGATGCTTCACACGAAGCAACATGGCTATGAAATAGACTTCGTGGTTGGCGATGCGCTCGAGCAGGAAGCATTTCGACTGATTCAGGTCACCGAATCAATGGAAGACGAAAAGACGGCACAGCGGGAACTCAGAGCATTGTGGGAAGCGCTCGACGAAACGGGCCTTGAAGAGGGGCTTCTTCTGGTCGGGAGCGGACATGAGACGATTTACGAGAACAACGGACGGCGCATTGTGCAAGCTTCCGCTTGGAAATGGTTGCTTGATGACAGCGAAACGGGGATGTAATCAATATGACAAACGATAAAGCCAGCAGCTTGAGCGACGAGGCAACGGTCTCCATCGATCGCGAGCGGGCGCGAACGGCCTTCGAAGCGTACCTCGCCCCCTACGACCGGGAGAACCCGCGCATCGCGCTCAAAGCGGAGCACACCTATCGTGTCGCCGACCTTTGCGACCGCATCGCTCGCGCATCGGGCTTCACGCAGGCGGGCGCGGACCTCGCCTGGCTCTGCGGACTCCTGCACGATATCGGCCGATTCGAGCAGCTTCGCCGTTGGGGCACCTTCAAAGACAGCATGTCCGCCAGCCATGCGGCTATCGGCGTCGACGTGCTTTTCGAGGACGGGCGGCACCTGTTTGACGGCTCGCTCGCCCGTGTGAACGCCACACTGCCGGAAGCCCTCTCCCATGATAATGAGTTCTTGGCCCACGTGCGCACCGCTGGCACCATTCGCACTTTTATCGAAGAGCCCTCGGCCGACGAGATCATCCGTGCAGCAGTAGGCCACCACAGCGACTTTCGCCTTCCCGACGACCTCGACCTTCGCTCGCGCGCGCTCTGCAATCTTGTGCGCGATGCCGACAAAATCGATATCCTGCGCGTTTCGTGCACCGATACCGTCGAGACCGTCGTGGGAGCAACCGAAGACGAACTGCTCGCAGGCGACATTTCGCCCGCTGCCGAGGATGCGTTCTTCGCGCACCAGACCGTCCGCTATAGCGACCAATCGACCGCCGTGGACCACGTGGTGGGGCTCGCTTGCTTTGCCTTTGAACTGGTCTACCCCGCAAGCCTCGAAATCATGGTCGATCAAGGATATCTGTTCGAGCTGCTGAGCACGCCTTTTGGCATAGCGCGCCCGTACACCAACCGTGCCACTCGCGCGCTCATCGGCCGCATGGACGGGCACCTGCGCGCTTGGATCGACGAGCAGCCCAGCTAACCGCCGAGCGTTTGTGTCGTTGAGGCACCCGGAACGTCGGTGAGTGCAACTTTTGGGCACTCCAGGGCGCAGTTAACGAGTATAGGCAGATGGGAAGCAAGAGAATGCGCAGCTCAGAGGGCTAATATCTCATGAGCTATCGCGGTTGTACTCAGGGCACACGCCGTGGAGTGCCCAAAAGTTGCGTCCGCGTCCTGTTTGACGGGCTTTTGCGTTTCTCACTGAGCCAATCGATGGTAGAAACGCTCGAGAACCATTTCTAGTTGCCGGCTGCATCGCAGCTTTACCGTGATAAAGTGTCCGCAATCCGATGGAGACTACAGAAAGGCTCCGCTATGACCGCCATCGTCAACAACGCCAATACGCTGCACCTGATGCAGCAGGCCGCTGCCTGGTGGTGGAACAAGCGCATACCGTCTCTCTCGGATTAGCAGGCTCCCCTACCAACGCGCTACACCATGGAAGGCCTCCGGTAATCCGGGGGCCTTCTTTTTTGCCGGCGAACGACGCATGTCGCCTGATAGCGCGCAACGGGCAACGTGTGCCGGGGCGGAAAGCAAGCCTCTTCGATCGCCGCAGCGCACGCGGGAGCATTCTGAGCTTGGAGCGACTGCCGGCGGGCAGCGCTCCCGGATGAGAAAGGACGCATCATGACCGCATCCAAGCACGATCCCTACCGTCTCTACCTCACCGAAGACCAGATCCCCAAAGCCTGGTACAACCTGCGTGCCGATATGCCCGAAAAGCCCGAACCCATGCGCCTGCCGAACGGAGCTGTCGCCACCAAGCCAGATATCGCGCCCGTTTTCGCCGACGCACTCATCGACCAAGAGCTCGACGACGACACCCCGTACTTCGACATCCCCGAACCCGTCCTAGAGATGTACAAGGTCTACCGGCCGAGCCCGCTCTGCCGTGCCTACAACCTTGAGCGCGCGCTCGATACGCCAGCCAAGATTTTCTATAAATTCGAAGGCAACAACACGAGCGGTTCTCACAAGCTCAACTCCGCCATCGCCCAAGCTTACTACGCCTATGCCCAGGGCATTACCAATATCACGACCGAGACGGGCGCCGGGCAGTGGGGCACGGCACTGGCCGAGGCCGCCGCTCACTATGAGCTCGACCTCGATATCTTCATGGTGAAATGCTCCTACGAGCAGAAACCGTTCCGTCGCAACATCATGGAGACCTTCGACGCGCGGGTAACGCCCTCTCCCTCCGACACCACCGAGGTCGGCCGGCGCATTCTCGCCCAAGATCCGGGCTCGTCCGGCTCGCTTGGCACCGCGATCTCGGAGGCGGTGGAGCGCGCGCTGCATGTGCCCGAGAACCGCGGGCGCTACCAGCTGGGCAGCGTCCTCAACCAGGTGCTGCTGCACCAGTCCATCATCGGCCTGGAGACCAAGGCGGCCCTGGATAAGTACGGCGTCGTGCCGGACATCATCATCGGCTGCGCCGGCGGCGGCAGCAACCTGGGCGGGCTCATCTCCCCCTTCATGGGCGAGAAGCTCCGGGGCGAGCGGGACTACCAGTTCATCGCCGTGGAGCCCGCCTCCTGCCCCAGCTTCACCCGGGGCAGATTCGCCTACGACTTCTGCGACACCGGCAAGGTCTGCCCCCTGGCCAAGATGTACACCCTGGGCAGCAACTTCATCCCCTCCGCCAACCACGCCGGCGGCCTGCGGTACCACGGCATGAGCCCCGTGCTCTCCGAGCTGTACCACGAGGGGCTGATGGAGGCTCGGGCGGTGGAGCAGACCAAGGTCTTTGAGGCGGCGGAGCAGTTCGCCCGGGTGGAGGGCATCCTCCCGGCTCCGGAGTCCAGCCACGCCATCCGGGTGGCCATTGACGAGGCCCTGAAGTGCAAGGAGACCGGTGAGGAAAAGACCATCGTGTTCGGCCTCACCGGCACCGGCTACTTCGATATGGTGGCCTACGAGAAGTTCCACAACGGGGAAATGACCGACTACATCCCCACCGATGAAGAGCTGGAGGCCAGCTTCGCCCAGCTGCCCAAGGTGCCGGGCCAGGAGTAAGACCACAAATTTCCAAGCAGCGGAGGACGGGCCGTCCTCCGCTGCTCTGCGTCATCCTCCTGTATAATAGTCGGTCAGTCTGCGCAAACTGGATCCGAATCCCTTTGTCCAGACTGGAGGAATGTCTCATGTCCAAGCCCAATCGCCGGGGTCCCATCGCCCTGGTCTCCGCCGCCCTGTGCCTGCTGCTGGCCGCCCTGGTCTCCTTTTCCGGACCGGCGCCGGCCCTCACCGCCTCCGCCCCTGCGGCAGTGCCCGCCGCGGCGGACTGGGGCCTGTCCTTCCCCGCAGAGGGGGAGTCACCGGTGGGGAACGCCACCGCGGAGGAGCTGGCCCAGTACGGCGCCTACTACCTGGGGGACACCAGCCGGAAAGTCCTCTATCTGACCTTTGACTGCGGGTACGAGAACGGCCACACAGAGGCCATTCTGGACGCGCTGAAAAAGCACAACGCCCCCGCCGCCTTCTTCGTGGTAGGGCATATGATCGAATCCGCCCCGGACATCGTCCGCCGCATGGCGGAGGAGGGCCACGTCGTGGGCAACCACACCTTCCACCACCCGGATATGTCCAGCATCTCCGACCTGGCCGCCTTCCAGAAGGAGCTGACAGACCTGGAGGACCTGTACCAGGAGACCACGGGGCGGCCCCTCTCCCGCTTCTACCGCCCTCCCCAGGGGAAGTACAGCGTGGAGAACCTGAAGCAGGCACAGGAGCTGGGGTACACCACCGTCTTCTGGAGCCTGGCCTATGTGGACTGGAACACGGATGCCCAGCCCTCGGCGGAGGAGGCCTATGCCAAGCTGCTGCCCCGGATCCACGACGGGGCCATCGTGCTGCTCCACTCCACCTCCGCCACCAACGCCGCCATTCTGGACGACCTGCTGACCCGGTGGGAGGAGATGGGCTATACCTTTGCCCCCCTGACGGACCTGCCGGGGCTGGCCTGATCTCTCCCGGAAACCTTCCCCCTTGCTTCCCGCTGCCGGACATGGTAGGATGGTGGAGACGAAAGGGGGATGGCAACCCATGCGGTATCTCTCCAAGGCGAGACGGCTTGAGGCGGTCCAGGCCTGTGTGCTCTACTTCTTTTTCTACTCCGTACTGGGATGGCTGTACGAGGTGTTCCTGGAGGTGGTGGTCTACCGCTGGGGCTTCACCAACCGTGGTGTGCTGCTGGGGCCCTACTGCCCGGTGTACGGCGTGGGCGCCCTGGTGTTCCTGCTGTGCTTCTCCAATCTCATGGCCAAGCGGGAGCCCGCCTGGCTCCGCTGGGTGAAGCCGGTGCTGGTGTTCCTGGGCTGTATGCTCATCGCCACCGCCATCGAGCTGGCCACCAGCTATATTCTGGAGGCCCTGACCGGCGCCTGGCCCTGGCAGACCTACCGGGACTACGCCATCAACTTTGAGGGCCGCATCGCCCTCTCCCCCTCCATCCGGTTCGGACTGGGCGGGCTGCTGTTCCTGTATGTGCTCCAGCCCCTGTTCCGGCGGCTGGTCCACTGCCTGTCCTCCCGGGTGCGGCTGGGAGCCTCCATCGCTGTGGCCGTACTGCTGGCGGCGGACTGTGCATTCCTGCTGTTCCGGTGACCATGAAAAAAGAGGGCTGACGACGTCAGCCCTCTTTTTGTTCCTCCAGCATCTTTTTCAAGTAGGCCTGGATGCAGCCGAACGTCTCCTCACTGAGGTCGTGCTCCACCTTGCAGGCGTCCTCGGAGGCCACCTCCGGCGTCACCCCCAGCAGGATGAACAGCTTCGCCAGCGTGGTGTGCCGCCCATAGACCCGGCTGGCGATCTCCATGCCGCTCTCATTCAGGGTGATGATCCCATCTGCGTCCATAGAGATGTACCCGTTCTCCCGCAGCTTCTTCATGGCAATGCTGACGCTGGGCTTGGAATATCCCAGCTCGTTGACGATATCAATCGACCGCACCTGGCCGCGCCGCTGCTGCAAAACCAGAATCGACTCCAAATAGTCTTCCGCAGACTCGTGGATTACCATGGCTCTCAACCTTTCTCATCTGGGCCCATGCCCTTTTGTTTATGTTAACAGCTGCGCAAGAAGAATGCAAGCAAATTTTTCCAGCTGTTCCCTGTCCGGCGCGGCAAGGCGGAGATGGTAAAAAAAGAGACATGCGTTTCAGCATGTCTCTTTTTTTGGTGGAGATAAGCGGGATCGAACCGCTGACCTCATGACTGCCAGTCATGCGCTCTCCCAGCTGAGCTATACCCCCCTCGGCGGAATTATTCTATCAGATCTTTTCGGAAATTGCAAGTGTTTTTTTCGGAAATCCGAAAAAATCTGTGCGAATGTGTGGGAGTCATGTACGGT
>ERZ827423.3214-NODE-3214-length-11522-cov-8.951077_pt1 | contig 11522 bp, 9 predicted proteins | sample MGYA00519775_ERZ827423 | MGnify/ENA primary metagenome ERZ827423 (study PRJEB31778, sample SAMEA3449296) | human gut metagenome | biome: human gut; feature: human-associated habitat; material: faeces | place: United Kingdom | collected 2010/2012 ...
TTCTTGCGGGTCATGTAGCTGCCCTGCGCCACGCCAAAGCGGATATCGCCGCACATGAACACCTTGAAGTCCTGCAAAAAGACCTCTTCGGGGGTCTTGCCGTCCAGTTTTTCACCGGCCTCGAACATTTCGGTGGAAAACTCTTCGATATCCACGCCTGCGATCTTGGCCAGACGTTTGGCGGTGTTTTCATCCACGGGAGTGCAGGTGGGGCTGCGGAAGGCCAGCGTATCCGAAAGGATAGCCGCCAGCAGCAGGCCCGCGATCTGGGGCGGGATGTCCACACCGTTTTCATCGTACATCTGGGTGATGATGGTGGCGGTGCAGCCCACGGGCTGGTTGCGGAAGTAGACCGGGCCGCTGGTCTCCAGACTGCCGATGCGGTGGTGGTCGATGATCTCCAGGATCTCGGCCTGATCAAAGCCCTCCACGGCCTGGGTGGCCTCGTTGTGGTCCACCAGAATGATGCGCCGCTTGCGCAGGGCAATGACGTTGCGGCGGCTGACCATGCCGCAGTATTTGCCTTCCTCATCGAGGATGGGGAAATAGCGGTGGCGCACCTTTGCCATCACCCGCAGCACATCGGCCACGGGGGTGACGAGGGTGAATTTGAGGATGTTGTCCCGGGTCATATAATAGGAGATGGGGGCGCACTGGCTGATGAGCTTGCCCGCCGCGTAGGTATCCACGGGGGTGGTCATAATGGCAACGCCGGTCTCATCGGCAATGCGCTGGATGGTGCGGCCCACCTTGGCCCCATTGCAGATGATGAGCAGGGAGGCTTCCTTTTCAATGGCGCAGAGCTGGCTCTCGTACCGGTTGCTCAGAATGACGATATCCCCCTTTTCCACGCTGCTTTCCAGCATCTCGGGGGTGGCGGTGCCGATCTTGATGTGGCCGGTGGTGCAGACCGCGTCGGCATTGCCCACCACCATGGTGCCGTTCAGCGTTTCAAGGATATTCTTATAAGAGGTACGGCTCTTGGCCAGCACTGCGGTATCGAACACGTCCATGTTGGCGGTGGCAAGATCCTTCACGGTGATGATGCCCTCCAGCTCGTTGTCCGCGCTGGTGATGGACAGGGTGTCGATCTGCTGGTCGCGCATGATCTTCCACGCGCGGCGCAGGCTGGTGGAGCCCGGGATGCCCGGCATCTCGCGGTAATCCACGTCCCGGATCTTGGGGTTCACGTCGGTGCACATCCGGGGCGGCGTGACACCGAACTTTTTCAGGACGAACTCGGTCTCCTGATTCATTTTACCGGCACGGCGCGGCTCACAGACCAGCGTGCTGGTGCGGTTTTTGAGCTCCGCATAGGCAATGGCGGAGCAGATGGAATCGGTATCGGGGTTGCGGTGCCCGATGACCACGACCTTGTGTGCTTCTTTTGGCATAGGTTGTTCCCCTCTCTGGGTCAGATTCATTTACCTTCCGATCGGCCCCATGCCCCAAACCACCGGGCACAGCTGCCAGCTACATTTTAACACAACCGGCCCCGGGGGTAAAGGCGGCAGATATCTTTTTCTTGACAGCACCCCAAAAATCTTCTATCCTTGACATGAATTTTTTCTCTTTGGAGGTCACCCCATGAAAAAGCTGTTCCGCGCCCTTTCCCTCTGCCTGACACTGGTCCTGTGCGTGTCCGGCAGCACCGCCGCGCTGGCCGAGGCTCCCGCCGCAACGCCCGCCCCCCAGGACGAACGTGTCATCACCGATGTAAGCCCCCTTGAGGATCAGATCCGCAACATCGTCGGCTTTACCACCAGCACCGGCGGCCCCTACGATTTTGAACAGGCCGACCATAGATCTGCCGTGCAGGCCTACGGTGCAGAACCTGCCGGGGGTGCCGTGGCCCTGCTGCGCGTCTACGCCCGGGCCGAGGACCGGGGCGATGCCTCCATCAATTCCAGCGGCCACTCCTTCCTCTCGGTGCGGAACGTTTCGGACCACGACATCGAGGTGGGCGGCCTGCGGATCGCGCCCGACACCGAGATGACCTTCAGCCCCCGCGGCAACCGCTGGGAACACACCGGCATCTGGTACAATCTGGAGGGCTACTACAAGCGCTATCTGGCCGATTCCTACTACCAGAACATCTATGCTGTCCAGACCTCGCTGGATCAGGGCCAGCTGGACGTGGTCAACCGCAACCTTGCCAAATCTGACCACTGGTCGGCCTACTTCAACTGCGCCGCCTTTACCGAGAGCATGTGGAACGCGGTCTGCGCCGACACCCTTTCCGCCGGGCAGCCCTACACCCCGGAGAACCTGCGGAACAACATTCTGGCCAAGTACGGCGATCTGGCCGCATACAATCCCCAGATCCCCTACGACTACATTGTTTATTACGGCACCAGCCTGACCCCCAGCAAAGAGTTCGCCTGATTTTTTGATTTGTTGGATACAACATCTTGATTTTCACGTCATTCCGCGCTATCATGGGTGTGTTTGAATCCACGCGCCAAGGGAGGACACCATGACAGACGCATCGACCACATCAAGACCGCTGTTCAACCGTCAACAGCTCATCTCACTTTTCCTGCCGCTGGTGGCAGAGCAGGCCCTCAGCATCTCCATCGGTCTGGCGGACACCCTGATGGTCTCCTCGGTGGGCGAAGCCGCCGTTTCGGGCGTGAGCCTGGTGGACTCCTTCAACGTGCTGATGATCCAGCTGCTCAGCGCACTGGCCACCGGCGGCGCGGTGGTCGCCAGCCAGTACATCGGCCACCGGGAGCCCAAACGGGCCAAGGCCAGTGCCGCCCAGATCATGTTCATTATGATCTCGCTCAGCGTGGTCACCGCCGTCATCGTGGCGGTGGGGCGGCATGCCATCCTGCGGGGCATCTTCGGCTCCATTGACGCGGATGTGATGCGCTACGCCGAGACCTATTTCCTGCTCTCGGCCCTGAGCTATCCCTTTATTGGCGTGTACAACGCCGGTGCGGCTCTGTTCCGCGCCCAGGGCAACAGCAAGATCAGTATGCTTTCCAGCCTGGTGATGAACGTGGTGAACATTGGCGGCAACGCCATCCTGATCTACGGATTCGGCATGGGCGTGATGGGTGCGGCCACCGCCAGCCTCGTGAGCCGGATGATCGCCTGCTACACCGTGATGTTCCTGCTGCAGAAGCCAGACTGTGCGCTGCGCATCGACCACCTCACCGACCTGAAGCCTGACCTCGACCTCATCAAGCGCATCCTGAAAGTCGGCATTCCCGCCGGCATTGAGAACGGCATGTTCCAGATCGGCAAGCTGTCGGTCTCCAGCCTGACCAGCACGCTGGGCACCGCCGCCATTGCCGCAAATGCTGTGGCAGGCAACATCTCCAGCTTCCTGAACGTGCCCGCCTCCGCCGTTGGCATCGGCGCGCTGACCGTTGTGGGCCAGTGTCTGGGTGCCGGGGAAAAGGTGCAGGCCAAGCGCTATTCCCGCCTGCTGCTCCTGACCGCCTACGCCGGGGACTGGCTGATGAACCTTTCCGGCCTGTTCTTCCTGAACAAGCTGGCGCTCTCCTGGTTCAACCTCTCGCCGGATGCCTACGGCATGGCACTGGAGCTGATGGTCTGGTTCAACGCTGTATCGCTGATCCTGTGGCCCTCCAGCTTCACCCTGCCCAACATCCTGCGCGCCGCCGGAGATGCCGCCTTTACCATGACGGTCAGCGTCATCTCCATGTGGGTGTTCCGGGTGGCCTTCTGCTACCTGATGGTGCTCAAGTTCCACTGCGGCCTGCTGTTCATCTGGATGGGCATGTTCCTGGATTGGGCCATGCGCTCGCTGTTCTTCTGCGTCCGCTTTGTCCGCGGCAGGTGGATGGAACAAAAGGTGATCTGAGTTTCCGTATATCCGGCCCTCTCCGCCATTACAGTTTTGGCGGGGAGGGCCTTTTTTGTGCAGGAAACCCGCATCCTGTCTCGTATCAATAGGCAGAAGCTTCTCTCCCCTGCATCCGCTTCCCCAAAGCATACCAAATTCCGCGCGGATGTGTTCACGATTTTGTCAGCTTTTTGTCTTGTTTTCTTCGTCTTTGCTCGGTATAATCATACGCTGCAAAGAACTTTAGGCGGGGCTGCGGCCCCCATTCCAGAAAAGGAAGTGTGTTCCATGCGCAACTGGTTTTCCCGCCATCCCGTTTCGTTCATGGCGTTTTATCTCCTGTTTTACCTTTCGGCGTTCCATTGGCTCGAAGTCCATATTGCCGTGCCCGATGTTCTGGTGCACTGCCATCTGGACGACCTGATCCCCTTTTGCAAATATGCCATCGTGCCCTACTTTGCGTGGTTTTTGTGGATCCCGTTCACCCTGTTCTACCTGCTGTGGAAAGCGCCCCGGGCCGACTTCTGGCGGCTCTGCCTGCCCCTGTTTGCGGGCATGACCATTGCGCTGGCCTGCTATGTCATCCTGCCCACCGGGCTGGACCTGCGGCCCTACCGGGTATACGGCAGCGACATCTTTGCTCAGGCCGTGCGGATGCTCTATGCCACCGACACGCCCCTCAACGTCTGCCCCTCCATCCATGTGTTCAACTCCGTCACCCTGATGATGGCCTACTACCGCAGCCACATCTTTGAAACGCCGGGCCGACGCTGGATGCGGCCCGCTTCCGCCGTGCTCTGCGTCTCCATCATTGCGTCCACGGTCCTGCTCAAGCAGCACAGCTGCATTGATGTATTGCTGGGCATCCTCCTGGCCATGGCGCTGGATACCGGCATGACCGCACTGGAACGCAGCGACGCAAGAGCCTTGCAGCGGCTGTGAATCCACATAGAAAAAACGCCTCTGTCGGCCGACAGAGGCGTTTTTGCATTTTGGGGCATTACGGAGCCGGAGCAGTGAACTCTTTCAGGTGCGCTGTATCCAGCTCTTCGGCATCTTTGGCCGCTGATGTATAGGAAATTTTCAGATATTTCAGGGCTGTATCGTTTGCCAGCAATTTTTTGCAGGTTTCCGTATCAAACGTGATGTTGTTGGTCAGATCCAGCCAGATCAGCTGCGGCATCTGGGTCAGGGGAGTATAATCCATGTCCTTGTAGGCTTCCTGTGCACCCTGAGAGAGAGACATACTCAGATACTGCACACTGCTCTCCGCCAGCGGGGCAAAGCTGTCGATCTCCGGCCCTTGGCACAGCTGCAGAAAGCTCAGATTTTCCATCTGCTTCAGCGGTTCCAGCGAACCGATCCGGGTCACGTCCAGTCTCAGGACCCGCAAGTCAGCTCCGGCCAGCTGGGTCAGATCGACCTCACTGCCGGTGATCCACAGCATCTTCAGCGACTTCATCTGCGCCAGCGCCGAAAGGTCGGAGACATTGGAATCCGCCCGGATCCCGTCACTGCCATACTTCAGCTCTACCACAGAATCCAGCTTTGCAAAGGTCGGGAATGCGCTGCTCTCCACACTGGGCACACTCAAAAGCATCAGATTTTTGCATTCCTCCAGACCTGTCAGATCTGTAATGGGTGGGGCTCCCCTTCTATTATTGACCGACAATACCTGCAAGCTGTCAAAATGCCGCAGGTCTGCCAGAGAGGTCACCGGATCATACGTTCCCTCTACGCTGACTGCGCAGGCTGCCAGCTGCTCATTGCTGTTGACGTTTCTTCCAATGTCCACCCCATCCGGTGCATCTTTGACGATGAGATCCCCTACGCCGGTTCCGGAATTTATCGAGACTCGCTGATAATCCCAGACATCGCTGTGATAGATATCCCCCTTCGGGCGGTCAAGCCATTTCCGGACGTGCTTTTCCATCACAGGGTCCTGCCACTCAATGACATAATCCTCCCCATGCTCGGCGTGACTGGCCGGAACCGTAAGTGTCGTCTGCTGAACGAAAACATCCTGCATTTCCGAACGGAAAGGTCCCGGTCTCAGATTCAAAGAGCCTGCACATGCACTGAACAAAAGCATTGTGCAGATCAACAGGCTCAACGCTTTTAATATTTTACGCATAGCAGGCTCCTTTCTGTTTTAGTCTATTTGCGTAACACTCTCGTTCTCATTATCATTCTTTTTACGAGTTGTCTGATTGGGAATTTGAGACATTACTTCATTACTCGAATAGTCGCCATTTTCGCATACCACATATACCCATATAGTTGTGTAATAATATGTGTATTCCGTCCATGTTCTTTCAATATTAAGTACGCCACCACATTTCGGACACTCAGGAAAAAAAAGCGGCTGCACTCCTTCATCTTCTGGCTCAGCAGCAAATGCACCAAGCGGCATCGCACACACAAGTGTCAATACCACCAATAGACCAGCTAACATCTTTTTCATTTTACTTCCTCCAATCTTTGTTGTGATTTTCGCTATTTATATTCTACCATAAGAGTATTATTTTGTAAACAATAAACCACAATCTTTACCGTTTCCAGTGAAAGATTGTGGTTTTGCTTAAAACAGATTTTCCGGCAGGCAGATATCCTGCTTTGGCACCTTGTCCCAGGAAAAGTCTGGGATCAGGCTTTCCGGGGTGCGGGGAGCCGGTTCAGGTTGGAGACCATAGGCAAAGGCAAGCCTGCCCACGATCTCCTGCGCCGTATACTTTGCCCGCAGATTTTCCAGGCTCTGGTCACCGTCCCGTTTGGACAGGCGGCGGCCATCGGGAGCCAGCAGGAGCGGGCAATGGGCAAACTTTGGGGCGGGCAGGCCCAGCAGACGGTAAAGATAAAGCTGCCGGGCGGTGGAAGAGAGCAGGTCCGCGCCCCGTACCACCTCCGTCACGCCCATGCGGGCATCGTCCACCACCACAGCCAGCTGGTAGGCAAACACGCCATCGGCGCGGCGGAGGTAGAAATCCCCGCAGTCGCGGAGCAGGTTCTCGGTGTGGGGGCCCATACAGCCATCGGTGAAGGTGATGTCCTCATCGGGCACCATGAGACGATAGGCCGGGGCTTTCTTTTTGCGCTTTTCGGCGATCTGCTCCGCCGTCAGCCCCCGGCAGGTGCCGGGATAGATCACATTGCCGTCGGAGGTGTGGGGTGCGCTGGCGGCATGGAGCTGGGCACGGGAGCAGAAACAGGGGTAAACAAGGCCCTGTGCTTCCAGTTTGTTATAGCTCTCGGTGTAGATGTCGGCGCACTCGCTCTGGTAATAGGGGCCGTTGGGGCCGCCGCTGCTGCCGCCCTCGTCCCAGACAAGGCCCAGCCAGCGCAGGTCCTCTTCCAGTGCGTCGGCATATTTGCGGGGGCAGCGCTCGGCATCCAGATCTTCAATGCGCAGAACGATGCGCCCGCCCTGACTTCTGGCGCTGAGCCAGGCCAGCAGGCTGCAGGCCAGATTGCCCAGATGCAGCCGACCGCTGGGGCTGGGGGCAAAGCGCCCGGTCACAGCGCTCACAGGCCCAGCTTCCACTCGCCGTCCACAGGCTGGGAGATGGGCGTGTTATAGAACTCGGCCACGGCCTTTGCCATGTACTCGGCATCCTTGCAGCTGGCGGTCTCCATTGCGGAATGCATGGCCAGCTGTGCCAGACCGATATCCACCATGGGGATCAGGATCTGGTGGCCCAGCAGGTTGCCCAGCGTGGAGCCGCCGGGAACATCCGCGCGGTTTGCGGCCACCTGCACCGGCACACCGGCCTTTTTGCAGATCTCGGCAAAGGCAGCGCCGGTAAAGCCGCTGGTGGTGTAGGTCTGGCGGGCATTGTACTTCAGCAGCACACCGCCGCCCATGACCGCCACATTGGCGGGATCGCTCTTTTCGGGGTGGTTGGGGTGGGTGGCGTGGCCATTGTCGGCGCTCAGCAGCAGGCTGTTGGTGCAGGCACGGATGCTCTGCTCCCGGGTGACCCCCAGCTTTTCCTCAATGCGGGCCAGCACATTGGCCATCAGGGTGCCCTGTGCGCCCTGCCGGCTGGAGGAGCCCACCTCCTCGTTGTCGAACATGACCCACATATCGCCCCGGCCTTCCTCCTCGCCGCGGCCCTGCAGGAAGCCCCACAGGGTGGTGTAGGCGCATTCCAGGTCATCAATGCGGCCGGACATGAAGTATTCGCCCTTCAGGCCCACGCGCTCGGCCTTTTCACGGGTGCAGAGCACCAGGTCAGCGTCCACGATGTCCTCAGCCTTGACCCCGGCCTCCTCAGCCAGAGCGTCCCGCAGGGTGGAGCCCGCCTCACCAAAGATGGGCTGCAGATCCACCTGAGGGTTGTACTTCATGCCGTTGTTCAGATCACGGTTGAAGTGGATGCAAAGGTTGGGGATGACAGCCAGCGCCCGGTCGGGGTGGACCAGCAGGCTCCGGATGCCATTCTCCGTGCGGACCAGAATGCGGCCCGCCACGCTCAGGGGACGGTCCAGCCAGGTGGGCATGATCATGCCGCCGTAGCCCTCGGTCTCTGCCTTGGCAAAGACTGCGTCCTTGCCGCCGTCCAGCTGCTTGATGCGCCAGGTGGGAGAATCACTGTGGCTGGCGGTGACATGCCAGCCGGTCAGCTCGCCCTTGGGCATCCGCCATGCCAGCACGGCAGAGCCGTTGCGGGTGGTGTAATATCTGCCGCCGGGCACCAGCTCCCAAGCTGCGCTCTCGGGGCAGTTCTGGTAGCCGTTCTCCTCCAGGATCTTCACAGCCGCAGCCGTGGAGTGGAAGGCGCTGACACCGGCGTTCAGGAAGTCGAAGAGACCTTCGACGGAAAAGGTGTTATTCTGCATTTTATGTTCTCCTTTATTTTTAGGTTATCCATTGCTAAACCTCTCCGTCATTGCTTCGCAATGCCACCTTTCTTGGCTCCCCTGTTAGGGGAGCTGTCGCCGCAGGCGACTGAGAGGTTTCGCCACAATTATACCGTTTCTCTTATCAAAAAGCAATCACACTGGGGCCATCTCGGCAAGCTGCTGTTCAAGCGCATAGCGGAGCTGGGCGGCGTGCAGGCCGCAGACCAGCTGGACCCGGGTGCCCTGCACCACAAGACCTTTATGGGGCAGGGAGAGCAGAGCCCCCATATCCAGCAGCGAGGCATCCCGCACCGTGAGCCGGAGGCGGGTGAAGCAGTTTCCCAGCTGGGCGATGTTCTCCGGCCCACCCAGCGCGGCGATGAATCGGCACACCTCCTGCGGGTCGGCGTACGGGGACTGGTCTGCGGAAAGGGTTGCTTCCCGGCCCGGGGTGGGCAGATCCTTTGCCTTGATGAGGACGCTGAACACGGCAAAGTAGGTCAGGAGCTCCGCAAGGCCCAGCAGATAGAGCAGCGGCATATTCTGCAGCTGCTCCCCGGCGCTCAGGTTGAACACCAGCGACCCCAGCAGGTTGGAGGTAAAGGCCCGGACGTGCAGGACATGGAGCAGCACCATAAAGCCGCCCGTAATGACCGCATGGGCCACCCAGAGCAGGGGCGAAACGAAGCAGAACAGAAAATCAATGGGTTCGGTGATGGAGGCCACCGAGGCCGTGACCGCCAGCGGGATCATAGCGGCGGCGGTACGGGCACGGTTCTCTTTGCGGGCCGTGAAGATGAAGGCCGCTGCAATGCCCAGATAGCCAAAGGTCTTGGTGAAGCCGGTGTACATCCAGACGATGCCGTCTGAGAGGGGCAGGCCCATGGTGTACTCGGTCATGCAGACGGCGTAAGCACCTGTGTAGGTCACAGAGCCTACGGTCAGGCTGCCGCCCAGCGAGGAGAACTGGAAGGGCATATAGATGAGGTGATGCAGGCCGGTGGGGATGAGCAGCCGTTCCAGAAAGCCGTAAAGGAACACACCCGCGTTCCCTGAAGCCGCGATCCAGCCCGTGAGGGCGCTGACCGCCCGCTGCAGCGGCGGGCAGACGAAGCAGAACCCCAGCCCCAGTGCCACCGCCAGCGCCGACAGCCACAAAAACGACCACCGCAGGCCCGAATAGAGCTGGGTGATCATGCCATAAAACTGCTTTTCGCAGGTGCGGTTGAAGAGCCACGCCGCCGCAAAGCCCAGCACGATGCCGCTTGCCACGCCGGTGTCCACCACCTGAATGCCCAGAATGGTGGTCTGGCCCGTGCCCGCAAGGCCGGTCATCCCGTTCGGCTGGGCAAGCAGTCCCAGCGCTTCCAGCGCGGTGTGGTTGGCTGTGAGGAACACAAGGTAGGCCATCAGCGCCAGCAGGGCGGCATCCTGCTTTTCGGTTTTGGCGCGCACGGCTGCCACCCCCACGCAGAGAATGACGCTGAGGTTGTTGATGAGCACCATCATCCCGTTATAGAGCAGCTGACCCACCAGCTGCAGCGGAGCCCACTGCAGCACCGGCAGCGCCTGACACAAGGGCTTGCTGGTGAGCAGCGCCCCCAGCACCAGCAGCAGGCCCGCCGCCGAAAGATAAGACAGCGGCGACAGCAGCGACTGTGAAAAGCGTTCCAGCCGCCGCAGAAATTTCTGCATCCGTTTCTCCCCCTTTTTCCGGTTCTTCACTCATTTCCCCCAGTTTGACCATGGCAGAATTATACGCGCCAGCGCAAAAAATGTCAATCCCGCCCGACTGAGAAAAAAACGACAAAAGTTTGTATAGTTTGCACAGCCGGGGTGAAAAATCGTCCTGCGCACGCCGATTGACAACAGCCCGGCAGAACAGTATACTAGAAATGTACCAGAGCAGTTTCTCCGGCAGATGGGCCGGAACACGATAAAAGGAGGCTTTCCTATGATTCGCAAGCGTATTCTTTCCCTGCTGGTCTGCGCCGCCCTGCTGTGCGGCGTGCTGGCAGGCTGCAGCACCTCTTCCGGCAGCACTGCCGCTTCCAGCTCTTCCGCTTCTGCAAGCGAGAGCATCCCCTCTTCCACCGTGACCGCCGACACTGGCAAGGTGGGCCCGCTGGACGCAGGCGAGAACTCCCTGTTCTCCCTCTCTGACCCGGACGATGCCTTTGCCCCCTGCCTCGGCTGGGGCCCCGGCGTGTCCGGCTGCTCGCTGAAATCCGTCATCGCGGCGGCTTCCCTGCTGAAATGGGCCGATGGCTGCAACATGAGCATCCAGCCGGTCAGCGACATCAAAGATGCCTATACCCAGTGGTTCGACAGCCTGAGCGCCGATGACCAGCAGAGCTTTGCCGATGCCTGGCCGCTCATCAAGGCCGATGCCGAGACCCTGCTGACCGACAAGGACAGCATGATCGGCCGCATCGAGGATGCCGGTCTGGATGCCAAAGAGCTGCCCGGCTGTTCCGAGGAAAACTGGAAAGCCCTGGCCGATGTCATTGACGTACTGGTCCCGGCTTCCAGCGAGTATTGATCGTTCCGTCTGCCCCTGAATGCAAGAGACATAAAAATAAGCCCGACGTTGTCGGGCTTATTTTTATGTTCAGATCTTCTTCAGGGTGTACTGGCGGGTGCCCATGCCGATCTTTTCGGCCTGCTCCAGCGTTGCCTTCCACTCAACATTGGGGTTGGAATCCTTGAAGTTGTCGTGGTGGCAGTTCCAGCCGGGCTTTGCAAGGTTCTGGCCCAGCTGGCTGTTGGGCAGGGGCTGTGCGTTCAGGCAGGCATCGGCACAGGCCTGATCCAGCGCCACGGGGTCAAAGGAGGCAAACATGCCGATATCCGGCAGGATGGG
>ERZ827423.3216-NODE-3216-length-11521-cov-3.059219_pt1 | contig 11521 bp, 7 predicted proteins | sample MGYA00519775_ERZ827423 | MGnify/ENA primary metagenome ERZ827423 (study PRJEB31778, sample SAMEA3449296) | human gut metagenome | biome: human gut; feature: human-associated habitat; material: faeces | place: United Kingdom | collected 2010/2012 ...
GTGCGGACCATAAAAGTCGCTGGTATCAATATGATTGACGCCCAATGCCAGCGCCTCACGCAGCACGGTTATAGCGACGTGGCGATCTCTTGGGGGGCCAAAAACCCCAGGACCAGCCAGTTGCATCGCGCCATAACCAAGACGGTTAACGGATTTTGTACCGAGAGTAAATGTGTTGCTGCTCATCGCACCCTTGCCCTGTAATACAACGGATTAAGAAAAATCAGTATAGAAATGAATAGAGATAAATAATGCGAGGGTGTAAACAAGATTGCGGGATGAGTTGTACTGTTGTCCTGAAAGACACGAAACCCCAGGCAGGTTAAGACACGTCAAGCACCGCATCCGGCAATAAAAAACCGCAACCTGTATCAGCGTTGCGGTTTATGTATTACATGCTAAAAATTAGAATGTTTTCTTGAAGTTTAGCATCACACCTTTATCGCTGATGCCGTCTTCTTTCCAGTGGAATGCATCTACCTGCAACGCACTTTCCTGGCTGCTGTATTTCACACCCATTGTCGCCAGGCTGTTGAAACCACCACCATTCTGACCATCATCAATGTTGAAACGCTGGCTTCCCGCGCCCGAAATGCTCGCAGTTCGCTGACTTTTCACATAGCTCAGATTCGGCCCACCTTCCAGCGTGGCGTTCGCACTCCAGCCTTCTTTCCCTGCATAGTCCAGTTTCAGCCCAACGATGCTGTCCACCGCCGTTTCGCTGCCGCTGTTCATGCTCAGGTTAAAGTCACCCGCATTGCGTTCCTGATAGCCACCTTCCAGTGTGTGACGCAGTTTCACACCCGCATAAGGTGTCACATTCAGACCTTCACGCAGTTCAAAGGTTTTTGCCCCTTCACTACGGAATTCCAGATACTGCTGTTTCACATTAGCATCAGCGGTTTTATTGACGTCGCCGTAAGCTATCGAGCGACTGCTATCGAGATTATGCACATCATAACGCAGGGCGTTATTCCAGCTCATACCGTTGTCAAACGCCATCTGGTGTTTCAGACCGAAGAACTGGCTGTAACCGCCAGTCACACCATTATCGCCTGCGGTATCTGAACCATTACCATCCAGACGCGCAATACCGTATTCCAGACTCAGATTCTGATATTCAGTCAGTGTCATGGATTTACGCAGCGCCATCATGTCGTACTGTGTATTATTTCCCAGTTCAGCACGCGGGTCGCCTTTCGCTACCACGTTGAAGGCCAGACCGTTTGCAACTTCCGGTGCAGCATCTGACAGCATGCTGAAACGGTTACTTAACACTCGTGCTTCATTGAATACCGTGGTTGCCTGGCTGCCGCTAATTTGTTTCAGCGCACTGTTCAGTTCAGCAGTCGTTCCTACGTTCAGACTAGTGTACAGGTCGTTATTGGTGTAACCCGTATCCAGTACCTGAGCGACATTATTAACTGAAGAATCCGTCACAACATCCGTATAGGCGTTTTTGGTCATCGTGACGTCTACGTTGCCGCTTGCATCAGTGCTGCCCTGAGCATTCCACATTACCGTGGAAGAAGAAATATTCTCAGCCCCGGAAATATTTTCACCTTTGAAAACATCATTAATCACAACAGTCGTGTCGGCAGTACCTGCACTGAATCCGGTATTTACCTTGACGTTGTCGCTGATGACAAGGTTATTGGCTTTCAACATACCAGAGGTGCCATCGCTATTGGTACCAATAGTGTAGTTAGTCAGTTTTTGCTGTGCACTGGAGTCCGCAGGTACTGTGGGTACTGACCCCTGCGTAGGTGTGCTCGTTGCGGCAGGAACAATAATATCAGTAGTACTGTTATGATCGTTCAGTGTACCGGTGGTGCCCGGTGCATAAATATCACATCCCATATCACACAGCAGGTTGATTTCACCATTATTGATGATCGTTTTAGTCTGTCCTCCGAAAGCCCAGGAGTTATCTGCGTAAACGTTAATTACACCGCTTTGTGCGTTATTAATTGTCGTCTCACGGCCATTCCCCTTGATACCAATTAAACCAGTACCGTTAGTGCCGTCCGCTTTACCCTGCGCCGTACCGACATTGATGGTCCCACTGTTCACCAGTTGAACCGTATAGCTGGTGGTTCCCCCGCTGATAGCGACTGCACCATCACCCTGCACATTAATAGTGCCTGCGTTGGCAAAGTTATAGCCGCGACCAAGATCAATTAACAGTGCATTAGGACTCACGCCGCTAATTACACCCGTATCGGTATTCCAGATCCATTTTCCGTTGCTGTTAGAACCCGTACTTGCCGTTTTAATCGCACTGTAGCCGTTGGTCGCGGTAATAGTGCCGCGGTTAACTTGCGCGAGTGAATCGCTGGTGCGGGTTATGTTAACAATGGCATTTTCTCCACCCGAAACGGCGCTGTTGCTGTTGCTGAGTATTGCCCCCGCTTCGTTATAAAGCACAAAGCTGCCGCCGATGAGCGATGTACCATCAGCCGTGACTGTCATACTTCCGGTATTAACCACATTTTGCCTATAGCTGTTGCCAACTATAGATCCGCTGAAATTACCCTCGTTAAAAAACGAGTTACCACTCGTTAACATTAACAGGTCGGTAATAATGCTACCCGATGCACGGTTATAGACATTCGCTGCTGCACTAATGGTGTCAGAATCCAGTAATCCGCTATTTTCCAGCCCTTGCCCAACGGATAGCTCTCCGTTAATTGTCAGATTGGCCTTATCCTGGTTATAAAGCCACGCTTTGGCGGTCACATTACTATTTAGCGTTTCATTGCCGTAGTTTGCCAGCGCTTTGGTCGTCACAAACCCACCACTTGAAGCAGTTCGCATATCCGTTTCGCCGCTGCCTGTTAGTGCTGACAGCAGATCCAGATTATCTGGGGTAGCCCCCATATGGGGATCTGCACTGTCCATTGGAGAACCGAGAAGGTTTATCTCACCATAATTCAGGATTGTCCCTGTACCGTCGTTATAAAACGCCTGGCCGGTATCGACATTAATATTAATCACGCCAGTTTTATCGTTAATAGCAGTGCCGTGTTGATAAACCGCCATACCAACTAGCGTATTTGCACTCAGACTACTGCTATAGTTTTCATTTTTCTCCAGGTTAATCGTACCTTGGTTAATAACCATATTACTACCGCCGTAAGCGGCCATACCGACCCCAGCATTATAGACACTAATCACACCACCTAATTGGTTAATAGCTGTGACATTTGCATCCGGGCTACCATAGCTATCTGAACCTACCGCCATCCCTGCACCATAATAACGGGCATTACTGATAGCGATATTATCGGGTAACGCAGTGGTATCGTTAGCATCAACCCATAGAGAGTCCAGTTTGATGGTGCCAGCATTTTCTATAATCGCTTGAGTAACCGCCAACATACCCACGCTACCGCGTCCATACATATCAATAATGCCGTTTACATTATTAATGCCCATAGCACCGGTTTTAGAAAGCATTCCGGTTATGCCCGTAACGCTATTATTAAACAACTCATCATAAGTAACGTCGGTCGTCTCAAATCGATTAATAACGCTACTTTGCTCCATGACCTTCCCGATGATGGTGCCGTTGTTAACAACACTGCCTCCATCGGTACTTAACAGAGCATTAGTACCTGACATCATGTTGCCGTAATCGTACTGTGATAGCGTAATGTTGCCATTATTAGTGCCCGACGTATCTTCACCTGACACTGAAATAAAACCGATATTTTGGATATCTATATTGCCATTATTGATGACCTTAGAACCTGTAGTAGCCTTTATAATCTTCGGTACTGGCTCGTAATAGTTATTAAACGATTTAATATCCTTTACACCCAACAAAGCATCACGACCAATTTCCAGGATAGCTTTATTTTTTAACTGAATAATGCTTGTATAGCCTAAAGGAAGGTCGCCACCTATTGTCGAAGTCCCATTCAAATATACTGATGAGTTCCCATCAACGCTGATTATGGAGGTATCACTAAATCCTTTACGCAGAGATGCAATATCTGAACCATCCGCCAGTATTTTTTGCTCACCGATAAACTGTATACCGCCATTTAGGCTTATTGTATTATTATCACCAGACACAATCAGCCCGGAGATATTTTCTTGACTCCCATCACGCTTGCCATGAGATCTTGAGGTTAATTCGCTGTCAGAGACAACTGTTAATTCGCCATTTAGAGATACTGTATTATTGTTACCCGTGACATTCACCCCGACAGATGACTCGAAGAAATAGTCTGCCGCATTATCTGCAGTTTGATCTTTATCAACCAAGATATTGCCAGCGATATCAATGTCGTTACTATCACCAGAAATGTCGACACCCATCGCTTTCTGCCCAGTAACATTAAGATCTTCTACTGCCAGCGTCACGCTGTTGCCATCTCCGCTGAGCACCATTCCTGTTGAGATGTCACCTACATCCATACTGCCAGTTAATGAGATAACTCCCTCACTGGTTGCGATGCTAAACCCAGTAGCTGAATTATTGACGTCAATATGACCCGTATTGGCAAAGGTCGCTCGATCACCATTAATCAGTACACCAACCGAATCTTTATCCGTGACAGTTATATTGCCTTTGTTGATTACAGTGGCGCTATCACCAGTGATATCAATGCCGTGACCGCCGCCGCTCACATCCAGCTCGCCGTCCTGGTTCACCACCGCGTTGTTACCCGCGATTTCAGTTCCGGTCGAACCCTGACCATCAACGGTGGTATTGCCGCTGTTGTTGGCCGTCGCATCATCACCCGTAATGCGGGTTCCGGTGCCGCCATCAAGGATCGTGCTGTCACCGTCGTTGTTGACGATGGCTTTGTCACCGTTTATCTCGGTGCCCGTGGAATCCTTGCCGTCAACGGTGGTGCTGCCGTTATTGTTCACGGTGGCTTCGTCGCCGTTAACCTGCGTGCCGGTGCCGCCGTTGCTGATGGCATTGTCACCGTCGTTGTTCACGACCGCCTTGTCGCCGTCGATCTGAATACCGATGGAATCCGGATCGGTGACAGTCATGCCGCCTTTGTTGTCCACCGTCGCGCTGTCGCCGGTGATATCAATACCGTGACCGCCGCCGCTCACATCCAGCTCGCCGTCCTGGTTCACCACCGCGTTATTACCCGCGATTTCAGTTCCGGTGGCGCCTTTGCCGTCGACGATGGTTTTTCCAGTGTTGTTTACTGTGGTATTGTCGCCCGTAATAACGAGCTCACCGTTGTGATTATATTGCCACTTCGTTGCACCATCTGCGCTCATCCCTTCAAGGGCAACCGTGTTATTCGTTTCATCAATCTGCCAAAGATTAATAGTCGCCTTACGCCCATTGCTATCTTGCAGAGAAATAGTCCCGTCAGCATTCTCGGTATAAGTAAAAACTGAATCGCGAATAGTTAACGTTTTTTCTGTTTTATCGAGGATAACGTCATTATTAAACGAAATCGGTTTGGGAGGCGTCGGGGTATCATCCGGACCATCGTCTGGTATTATCTCATCTCCGCCAGGAGTTGGAGGAACTGGAGTGTCGTCTGAATCATCATCAGGTGGAGTTGGTGGAAGTGGAGAATTATTGCGATGATGATCATCATCGTCGTTTAGTTCCACTATGGCTAAGGTTGTGATTAACGCAGTAGCAGCACCTGTGACAAGCCATGGCATCAGGTTCTGTTCGACTACAGAGGAGCATTCAGAGGGTAAGCGTTTAAGCTCTTCTGGACTGAGTTTTCCAGGATCTGCTGGACAAGTCACATTGGTATTTTTCTTTTCACCTGTGGTGGTTTCTATTTCTGTAATATCTGCCGCCCAACCCTGACCACTCAGAGCTAATGCAATACAGGCCGACAATAGAGTTTTCCTTTGCATAATAAATCCTTCTGGCGAATATAAAGAAGGTCGGATACCCTGACCCGACCAATTGATTATTTAAAACATAGAGGACGTCCAATATTGCCAGTAGATTGTTACCTAATCAAACATATTCTCTGACAATCTGGATTTATAATACAGAGAAATAAATAAACCCGCGAAACATACAAATTATGTATATTATATAAATTATAAATTCAAATGCGTCACATAGATATTTATTTAATGAAAAAACGGTATAAATCAATACTCGAATAAATAAATTAGAGCCGAAACATAACTCATCCTTATAATTAAAAGAGCAAAATGTTTCCGGAAAATAGATTAAACGTCTTCTCCTGTAGCGTTATCCCGATATTGCGGTTTTGCTATTAAAATTTTCGCACCCATTTACCGTTTATCCCTTGTACATATTCCCCGGGTTTGGCCCGTTCTACGAGCTTTTGCCCGGCGAGTTTCGCGATATCATCCACCGACACATTATTTTGCTTTGCCAGTTGTTGATAGCTCGCTTTACGTTCGGCATTGATGTCGGTTACTAATTTCTCAGTTTCAGCATCTGTTTTCAGCGCAACCAGATAACCATAAAATGTTTCCCCTACCCGCCCCTGAGTTCTGGCTTCATCCAGAGTCAATGCCATTACATTGCTGCTTACCAAGCCAACAAGAAATGCACAAAGAAGTAATGTTCTTTTCATCATCACCTCAAAAAAGATCGCTACGGGTCTCAAGCAGCTCTTCGACATCTTTGTCTGCCTTGATGATGATCTCATGCTCAATTTTAACGTTCATATTGATAGTGATCGGTTCCTTAGGTGCAGCGACTTCAATGCGAGGCGTACAGCCAACCAGCATAAAAGATGACGTCAACGCAGCCAGTAAAATTTTCATTGTTTATCCTCACACTCTTTTCCTTGCGAACAGTCATTTCCCGGTAGACGCGCGTTCTGCTCCAGCCATGCCTGGAGATTATCGCCAAAGCGTAAACTGCGCCACAGCGTAAAAATATTCTCTTCATGATGGTAATTAAGATTTACCGTACCGCTTTTACCATCAACGCGACTGGTACCTGTAATATTGGCCTGCATGGTTAATAAACCGAGATTATCTAAATTAATTTTTGTCGATGAACGGCTAATTTCCATATAGCGCAACCAGTTAATTGCTGAACCCGCGGTCATATTGTCTTTCACCACCGCATCTGCGGTGTCTTTATCCAGCCGCAAGGTCATTGGCCCGCTATTTGCCAGCCAGCCGTCTTTCACTATCCATTTTTCGTTGTTTAGCCATAACGGCAATGCACCACTAAATGCCCCGGACATGGCGAATTGTTTCGGATTGACGGCGCTAACCAGTTCGCTGGAGGAAAGATTATTCAGCCGCAACAGCGCCGGGTCATGTTGCGGCATACGTAATTGTTTCATCAGCACGTTACCGCCTAACACATCAACGCTAACATCAGTCAACAGCAATGGTTCTTCTTCAGTCCACGGATAACGACCTTGCAAATCAGCCGTAATATTTTTCGCTGTCACCAGATTAATCACTTCGGCAATTCGCAACGTAACGGGACCGCGAGTCCCCAGATGCCAGGCTCCATCGGCAAAACGGAAAGGCAGGACAAAATCGACACCGTTAACCTGATTATCTGGCATCCAGGCACTACCACCCTTCAACACGCCGTGCCCTCCCGCGCGGAATCCTTGTTCAGGCGCAGCTGAAAATGCAACCTGAGCATACAGTTCACCATCGCGTAAGTTCATCTTCCAGTCGGGTGGCACCAGCGGCTGGAATACAGTCAGTGATTGTTTAGGCCACCAGGCGTTACCGCGCAGACGAATACCGTCCCAGCGACCATTTACCCGAACCGGGCCAATCTCACCAGCATGTAAATCGCCTTTAAAGAGGAAATACGTCGGATCACGCCCATCGACACTAAATTTTAAGGTTGATGGCGGTAACACACTGCCGCCAGTGAACAGCGTTTGCCCGGCGTCCAGTGACAGCGCGCCGCTGAATGAGGGATGCTGTGCGTCACGTCCCCAGACGACGGGCTTGTCGAGAATTAATCGCGGCTTTTCTACCGTCATCGTACCGTATTGTAACTGGTCGAAACCGGTGGAGAGATCGGTCAGCGTAATCGTGCTGTCATGCCACTCACCTTTTCCTGCGACATCCCAGGTGGCATTCATCGGTGTAAAACTCCCTTTTCCCCAGTAGCGCCACTGCCAGCGGCCAGCGTCAGGGAGAAAATCATTCGCCAGCCCATCCATATGTAGCACGAAATCGCCCAGTTCATTTTCATGCGCCTGCAAAATGGCCTGCAAACGTCCGTCAACACCACGTTGGGTGACTTTTACACCCGCTAAAGGCCAGCGGATTTCATCGATGTCCAGCGAATCAATGACTCTTCCCTTCGAACGTAATAACGCGCCTGGCTCAAAGGTCAGCGTTGGGTCAGACAGACTTCCGCTTAGCTGCGCAGGTAAACGGGCATATAAAATGAGGTCCGCCTGTTTCGCTTCACCGGTCAGCTGCAGAGACAGCTGGCTGTTATCCATGCTTAATTTTCCTGGGCCAAAATTTAACACCGCGTTGCCTTTACCCGCTTGTCCCTGGGTCAGCACACTCAGTCGCCCGCTGACCAGAGCGTTCTCGAGCCCTGCCTGCCAGTTGTCGACTTTGACACCCAGTCGGCCACTTAAAGGAAAACCTGCATACGGCCAGCTCCAGCGACCATCGCTTACGGTCAATTGTTGACGAGTAATTTGCCACGGCAAATCGAGCAACGGATCGCCGTTATCCCGTGCCAGCACAATCAATTGCCCGCTATTTTCCTGCCAGTCCAGCTCGGCATCCACCAGTGAAGGCTCCTGCGGTAAGTTTAACGTCGCAGTAGCATGACCACTTACCGGAAGTCCATCCGGCACGAGCGGCATAGTAAATTCCCCCACCAGTTTTACCGGCGGCTGATTTTCAAACGCGGCGACATCCAGTTCGCTGACTGTAAGTTGTTGCCCTTTCAGCTGGCCTTGAAATTTAACTTTTTCGCCCTGATAACGCAGTTGCTGGATATCGGAGGTTAATGCGAGAGAGAGTTTTCCCTGCCATTCCTGCCAGGGAGAAAAAATCAGTTTATCGATATTGATCCAGGTGTTAGGCAGCATGGACTGCCACTGCGCGAGGGTTTTTGGAGCGGCTGGCGATTGCTCCGTCTGCGGCAATTTCGCCAGACAAGCAGAATCAAGTTCTACCGTGCCGACGTTCAATAACCAGCGGCTGGGATGTGAAAGGCTGGCGTTGGTGATATGCGCAAGCTGACAATCTCCCACCAGATAACGGAGATCGGGGATGATTAAACCTTTACGCGTAATGCGTGGGCTTTCATCTAATGCAATACGTGTCCCGAGCGGTAGCCAGATGCCCGCCAGCGTGGGAACCCACAGCCCTAGCGTCATCAGCAGCGTCAACGGCACAAGAATAATCAGTAATAACAGCGCGAGAACGGCTTTATATTTACCCAGCATGGGTAGTCAATATCCTGATTTAGCGAAAAATTAAGCATTCAATACGGGTATTGTGGCATGTTTAACCGTTCAGTTGAAGGTTGCGCCTACACTAAGCATAGTTGTTGATGAATTTTTCAATATCGCCATATCTTTCAATTATATTTGAAATTTTGTAAAATATTTTTAGTAGCTTAAATGTGATTCAACATCACTGGAGAAAGTCTTATGAAACTCGCCGTTTATAGCACAAAACAGTACGACAAGAAGTACCTGCAACAGGTGAACGAGTCCTTTGGCTTTGAGCTGGAATTTTTTGACTTTCTGCTGACGGAAAAAACCGCTAAAACTGCCAATGGCTGCGAAGCGGTATGTATTTTCGTAAACGATGACGGCAGCCGCCCGGTGCTGGAAGAGCTGAAAAAGCACGGCGTTAAATATATCGCCTTGCGCTGTGCCGGTTTCAATAACGTCGACCTTGACGCGGCAAAAGAACTGGGGCTCAAAGTAGTCCGTGTTCCAGCCTATGATCCAGAGGCCGTTGCTGAACACGCCATCGGTATGATGATGACGCTGAACCGCCGTATTCACCGCGCATATCAGCGTACCCGTGACGCTAACTTCTCTCTGGAAGGTCTGACCGGCTTTACTATGTATGGCAAAACGGCAGGCGTTATCGGTACCGGTAAAATCGGTGTGGCAATGCTGCGCATTCTGAAAGGTTTTGGTATGCGTCTGCTGGCGTTCGATCCGTATCCAAGTGCGGCGGCGCTGGAACTCGGTGTGGAGTATGTCGATCTGCCAACCCTGTTCTCTGAATCAGACGTTATCTCTCTGCACTGCCCGCTGACACCGGAAAACTACCATCTGTTGAACGAAGCCGCCTTCGATCAGATGAAAAATGGCGTGATGATCGTCAATACCAGTCGCGGTGCATTGATTGATTCTCAGGCGGCAATTGAAGCGCTGAAAAATCAGAAAATTGGTTCGTTGGGTATGGACGTGTATGAGAACGAACGCGATCTGTTCTTTGAAGATAAATCCAACGACGTGATCCAGGATGACGTATTCCGTCGCTTGTCTGCCTGCCACAACGTGTTGTTTACCGGGCACCAGGCATTCCTGACAGCAGAAGCTCTGACCAGTATTTCTCAGACTACGCTGCAAAACTTAAGCAATCTGGAAAAAGGCGAAACCTGCCCGAACGAACTGGTTTAATCTTGCCGCTCCCCTGCATTCCAGGGGAGCTTATTCAGATAATCCCCAAAGACCTTTCATCCTCTATTCTTAAAATAGTCCTGAATCAGAAACAGTAATTGAGAACCACAATGAAGAAAGTAGCCGCGCTTGTTGCGCTAAGCCTGCTGATGGCGGGATGTGTAAGTAGTGACAAAATTGCTGTAACGCCAGAACAGCTACAGCATCATCGCTTTGTGCTGGAAAGCGTAAACGGTAAGCCCGTGACCAGCGATAAAAATCCGCCAGAAATCAGCTTTGGTGAAAAGATGATGATTTCCGGCAGCATGTGTAACCGCTTTAGCGGTGAAGGCAAACTGTCTAATGGTGAACTGACCGCCAAAGGGCTGGCAATGACCCGTATGATGTGCGCTAACCCGCAGCTTAATGAACTCGATAACACCATTAGCGAAATGCTGAAAGAAGGTGCACAAGTGGATCTGACCGCGAACCAGTTAACGCTGGCGACCGCGAAACAGACATTAACTTATAAGCTGGCGGATTTAATGAATTAATAGCTGCCACAGCTCCCGGCGGCAAGTGACTGTTCGCTACAGCGTTTGCCGTTGGGTAATGCACACATCCCAATCGCCGTACCATCCAGTTGGCGGGCAACAGAAAGCGAACCGCCGATCATTGCACAATTTGCTTCTCCACTACTGGACATCGACGCTTTTAAACCTGGCGCTACGTGCGCCGCAGTCGCCTGCTGAACAGGTTCACTACTACACGCCGACAACAATAAAGCGGCACACCCTACCCAAAACGCTGCTCGCATCTTTTCTTCCTCTGATCTTCAAGCCAAACGACACCGCCATAAATAATAGGCAGCACAGAGGGCGGCGTCGAGAGCTGTCCTGCGCGTTGCCCCGCATTTTTACTTTTTTATGGCTATTTTTTTGCCCTCTGTTTGATCAAAA
>ERZ827423.3222-NODE-3222-length-11513-cov-8.324402_pt1 | contig 11513 bp, 7 predicted proteins | sample MGYA00519775_ERZ827423 | MGnify/ENA primary metagenome ERZ827423 (study PRJEB31778, sample SAMEA3449296) | human gut metagenome | biome: human gut; feature: human-associated habitat; material: faeces | place: United Kingdom | collected 2010/2012 ...
TGTATTCCTCCGGCATCCGGGACATGATCGACTACTCTCTGCGGAGCTGCGTGGAGCGGAACATCACCGTGCGGCGCTGCAAGAACTGCGGACGATGGTTTCCGCAGACCGGGCGGGTCAGCGCGGAGTATTGCGAGCGGCCTGTTCCGAAAGGGCAGCAGCGCTGCCGTGACATCGGCGCTCTGAAGCAGTGGACGCTCCGGCAAGCGGGCAATGACGCTTTCAAGGCCTACCGGAAAGAATACAAGCGGCGCTTTGCGTGGATCAAGGCCGGACGGATCACCGGCCAGCAGTTTTACGATTGGAGCGAGCGGGCCAGAGCGGAGAAGGATAAATGTGAGCAGGGCCTGATCTCTCAGAAGGAACTGGAAACCTGGCTGAAGGAATCCAAATGAAAAACCGTGTGCTGACCGTAAAGGTCCGCACACGGTTTTCTTTGTCTATAGCGAGGCAGATTTTAAACCGCCCCATGTAGGGTCTGAATGCTATTTTTCTTTATTTCCTGCGTCTTCCAGCAGATTTGTAACCACTTCGCTGATCTGTGTGGCGTTCTTGGACGTGATGACAGGAACGCCGGTCTGCGTCTCAATGGCCTTCCGCGCATCGCCAGCCACCTTGCCTCCAGCACGGGCCACGTCGATGTTTTCCGAAAGGGTTGCCGGTGCTTTCTGTTTGGAAATTTCCGTGGTGGTGGCCTCCGCCAGCATATTCAGCACCAGCTCCAGCGTGGTCATGTTGTCACGAAGGTTTTCCTTTTTCAAGCCTTTCAGGTTTTTGTACTGCCGGGTGGACATCCCCGACCATGCACGGGAGATCTCATCGGTGAGGATGGCGTATTCCACGCCCTTCTGCACGCCGCGGGCATCCCATTCATCTGTCAATTCTTTGCGAACTTGGATGGCTTGCAGCCGCTGGTTGATCCATTCGCGGGTATAGCCCTTTTTGAGATAGGTTTCCAACGCCCGCTCGATGGTCAACTCCGGGTCTATGGTTTCCTCAATACGCTCCCGGCCGACCTGTGCCAGCCAGAGTTTGAACGGCTCCGCCTTGGGTGATGGGATGGACTGGATGATACGGAGGAGCTGCTCGGTATCGGCCACGTCGGTCAGGCGTTTCTTGCCATCTGTAGCAGTCATTTTCAAGCCGTGACAATTTGTCACGGTTTCATTGCCTTCGGCCTTCAACCGTTGTTTGAGTTTTCGCCAATACGCCGTGGGATCAACGCTGTCCGTCAGTACGCCAACTACATCGACAATGGAGAAGTACCATTCTTCCTTTTCTTCATCCCACGCCGTGCGAATATGCTGATTTTCAAAAAGCTGAATTTTAAGAGACATCCTATCACCCCAATTCCTAATCACCCAGAATCAAGTCAACGCACCGTCGTCCTCCACCTTTTCCACTTCAGACAGTTCTTCCCAGTCCTCACGATTACCGCATCTGCGAAGGTAGTCGTGACCACCATCCACGGCGCAGGAGCCGCAGCTGCAAAACTTAAAATCATGGACGGTTTCGCTTTCGATGACTTCTCCACATTTTTTGCATCTGATTGCATTCTTGATAATTCTCGGCATAGTCATTCCTTCTTTAGCGCATTTCTGATTTTCTCTTTTTCCCCGCTGCCATCTGTGCGGAGGCGCAGCAGCGGGACGGCGCACTTCTCCAGAATGGAGTTCTTTTTCGCGTCCCGCGCCGCCTGCTTGCTCCCGGATTTATGAGATCCGCCATCCGCTTTAATCGTTAGCACATACTTTGCTGATTAGGTCGCAAGTTAGTTCAAAGCTGGTCCCAAGTCAGTTCCAAGTTGGTTCCAAGATTCGTTAGTATTTTGGATTATTTGGACGCAAACCACCTTGCGGCACTTGTTGTTCCTTCGCAGAAAACCTTCCCGCTTTCACGCAATTCTCTCATCAAAACGCGGATTTACTTTCGATGATAGGGCCGCTTTTGTTGTTCAAATCTTTCAAATCTTTCTTGAGTTTCTCGTAGATAGATTCCTACAAATTTTTTCAACACAACCATTCCCACATCAAAAAACTCAATTGCTATTTTACAAGACATTGTCCGTCATTCTTCAAAATCGGAATCCATATAATCCAACTTACTTTCGTTCAACAGCTTCTTTCGCTCCTGCCATTGCGGCATATACTGGTTTAAAATAGCGACAAACTCCGGACCATGACTTTTGACTTTCAGATGTGCCAGCTCGTGCAGGATTACATACTCAAGGCTCTCTATCGGCTTCTTCGCCAACTGAAGATTTAGCCAAATTTTTTGTGTGTTTGTGTTGCAGGTTCCCCATTTGGTCGTCATATATTTGCTTTGCCAACTGCTACAGTAAAGCCCCGTAGTTTTCTCCCACTTGGGAAGATATTTCGCCACTTCCTGTTTCAAGAGGTTGCGGTACCATTCATTTACGAAGCTTTCTCTCTGCTTTGGACTGCTTTCTTTTCTAACCGTCAGAATAGCCTTGTCTCCCGAAAGTGTGAGAGCATTGCCTTTGTAGCTGTATTCCACTTGAAGAAAGTACTGCTTACCCCAAACATATAATGTTTCCCCGGACACATACTGCCGCTCGCTTTGACGCGGCTGCTGTTGAAACTTCTCCTGTTGTTTTTTGATCCAGCCGAGTTTTGTCCGAACGAACATCGTAATTGCTTCATCCGTCAGTTGCGTGGGTGCTGATACACGAACTCTGCCGTCCGGTGGAAGCACAGAGAGATGCATATTTTTAATATTTTTTCTGATAACTTCCACAGGAATATTGGAAATAACTATTTGCATCAGTACTCCTCTTGTTCCACAACAATTTGATAAATTCGCTCAACCTCGCTGTCATCATTCAAAACTTGATAGAGCGCCCTCTTGATTTTGTTTACCTTAACCGGATTATTTCGGAAGCCATCGAGCCGCGCCTTGACAATAGCTCTGTGCAACTTCAAGGCCCTTACCTCATCCTCTCCACAGTTGTCATAGAGTGCCCGCAGTGCCCCATTAGAACGAATGCTCTCAGGGTACTTGGAGTTCTCTTCGGGCTTTGCAACATTCTTCGCCAGTTCCATGTATGTGTCCAGCAGCTGTCCATAGGCTATCACCCCACGGCGGCGGTCAAGTATCAACTGCTCCAGGATTTCAGACATTTTTGCGTAATAAGCAGGGTTGATGACCATTCGCTCAACAACCTTTTTGCGGATGTTGTTCTCAATGGTTTCTGCCGCACTCTCCTGCTCGCCTTTTTGCTCGCTCTTCAGCTTATTTTCCTGCGAGATGATGAAATCAAGCAGGGTAAAGTCATCCATGCTGCCGATCTTTTGCGACTCGCTGGCCGAAATGTAGTTGTCGATCAAATACCGCATACCAGGTTCATAGGCTTTCAGATCAATAAAATCGCCGCTGGCTCTGCCAATCGTGTCACGCAGGCTTAGATAGAACGCAACCCTGTCGTCCAATGTGCTTTGCTCGGAAAGGGTATACCCTAAATCCGTCATACGAGGCTTTAACTCCGCAAAAGCGCGAATCAAACGTCCGACGAGCTTGTACAGTTTCTCGCGAATGCGGGCAAAGGCTTCGTCCTGATTTTCGTCGCGACCACTTTCACCACAGAAATAGTGGATATAGTCGAGTTCTTTTCTGGGCAATTCGACGCCCTCGCAAAGCTCATCCAATTCCTCCAGGGTATCAACGAAATACTTTTTCGCTTCTGTAGCTCTATCTTTCAAAAGCCCATCGACATCCTTGGCATCATAGCTTTCAAAGGCACCGGCGGTATACTTGTTCATGGCATCCGCCAAGTCTCCGAATAGTTCCTTGTAATCTACAATATAGCCAAAGTCTTTGCTCTCGCCATCCAGACGATTGACTCGGCAGATCGCCTGGAACAGGCCGTGGTCATGCATCGTCTTATCGATGTAGAGGTAGGTACAGCTGGGAGCATCGAAACCGGTAAGCAGCTTGTCAACTACGATCAGCAGTTTCATGTTTGCAGGTTCATCCACAAACTTGCGTTTTGCTTCCGCTTCAAAAGCTTCTACTTTTTTGGCAATCTGCGTCTTGTCCTCCGACGGGTCAACGCCGATCATTTTCAGATAAGTGCTGTATTTTTCAAATGTTTCGGTTTCTTCCTCGTCGCTGACAGTATCCGTTCTTAAATCACCGGCTTGCGGCGTATAAGAAGAAATAATCGCACATTTCCGGAAACCCTTGCTTTGGAAAATTTCATAGTATCGGCATGCCGAATACACAGAACCGGCCACAAGGATAGCATTTCCGTTTCCATCCATCAGTCGTGCCTTGGTGGCAAAATCAAAGATGATATCATTGGCGATTTGCTCTAAGCGGGAGCGAGAGGAGAAAATCTTTTGCAGGTTACCCCAATAAGCTTTGAGTTTTGCTTTTGCTCTGGGGGCCAGCCCAACGGTTTTTGCCTCAAACCATGCGTCGATTCTATCCTGAGAGGTCATGCCCTGCGGCACATCTCTGGCCTCGTACCGCAGATCCAGCACAACGCCGTCTCGAACACCTTCGTTGAACTTGTAGGTATGGATATATCCGCCGAAGGTTTCCAGACTGGTCTTTTTGTCCTTCTTCAAAAGCGGCGTACCCGTGAAACCGATAAAGATGGCATTGGGAAGGATCGTCTTCATGGCCGTGTGGAGCTTGCCCGACTGCGTGCGGTGACACTCATCCACAAAAACTACGATATCGCCCTTTGCAGAAAAATCCTTGGGCAATGCGTTTTTCAAATCTTCGATGTATTTTTCGTAATCTGTTTCCGAACTGTCGCTGCCGCGCTTTCCGAATTTATGTACCAGAGAGCACAGAAGACGGTCATCGAAAGCGTTCAGGCGTTCAAGTAGATCTTTTCCACTCTTAGTGCGGACGATATTCTCATCCACACCCTTGTAATTCTTTTCGATTTGCTCATCCAATTCCTCGCGGTCGGTAACGACCAATACACGCGCATTGGGATTATTCTCCAAAATCCACTTGGAGAACCACACCATCGTCAGACTCTTGCCGCTGCCCTGGGTATGCCAAACGATGCCGCCGCGCTTCTTGTCCGTCAAACGATGCTGCGCCCGCTTGATGGCATAGTACTGATTATAGCGGCAGACCTTTTTGATGCCCTTATCGAAGATTACAAAGTTGTGGATCAGATCAAGGAAACGCTTTTTGTAAAACAGAGCAAAAAGCTGTTTTCCCAGCTTGCCGGGAATCCCCTCGCAGTATTCCTCAACCTCGACGTCCACAATATCGCGTTCCGTCTGATGCTCGGTAAAGCCGTCGTCTTTCCATTCCAGATAGTGCTTCTCCGGGGTAAGGAGCGTACCATAGCGCAAGCCCTCGCTGTCGTTCCCAGCCATACAGAACTGAATGGTGGTAAAGAAATCTTCGATGAAATTCGATTTCTGGTTGGTCAGATTCTGCCGGATGCCGTTGGACACGGACACACCACTCTTTTTCAGTTCGATCACCGCAACTGCAATACCATTCACATAGAGAACGATATCCGGGCGCTTGGTGTTGTTGCTGACAATAGTGACTTCTTCCGCAATATAGAAGTCATTTTTACTGACATCTTCAAAGTCAATAAAATACACCGTCTTAGGGGACTGCTCCACGGACTCCTTGACCTTGGCTCCGTATTTCAACAGGCTGTAGACCTCTTTGTTGGCATGGTACAGCCCCTGCTGCAGATTGGTGGAGGTCTTCACTAAGGTATCTACTGCATGGGCTGCAATCTTTTCGGAGTAGCCCTGTTTCAGTAGCCAAGCATGCAGCCGCTCCGGCATGATATTGCGGTTCTCACTGTCATGCAGGTTCCCCAAATATGTATAGTGCAGCTTATCCCTAAAGAATTTGACCACACGATTTTGAGTTTTGCGCTCGCTGTCACCAATATTGGGCATGGAAGCACCTCCTAATTCTCACAACAACACTGGCAAAATGTTTTGCCAAATTCAGTAAGTTCAATTAGCCCTTTCGAGAGCGTGATATCAGTATTTTCCTTACCTTGAAATGAGGCCACGAGGCCTTTATACTCGGCATCTTCATAAAAGACATCGTATCTCTCATCAGGCTTTACAACCTGATCATATCGGATTTTAATAATGCCAAGACGATCAAGGTTTTGAAGGCTGGCACTCAAAATGCTGGTATCACCGAACAATTGAAAGAGGTCGATCGAGTAATCAATAAGAAGTTCGTGAAACGATTTGCTTTCTTTAAAGTTCAGCCTGACTGTGACAACAGGGATTGCAGATTGCTCTTGTTTCATTACCTCAAGCACTTTGGCATCCATGGGTGATAGCTGCTTGATTATATCCACAAAAGAAGGATGTACAGCTTGTTTGGTATCTATGTTCATAGAGGAAACTAACAGATTAGCATACATTTCCCGCAGTTCTTCGCTGTCATAGCAGTAACTGAGTTGCTGTACAGCGGGAATCGCAACATAGAGTTCCGGCTCGGTCAGCTTTTCTTCAGGAATCTTCGCTGTTTTTTCCTGCACAGCTTGTGCTGTTAAACGGATGCTTTCCTCGCCATTGATAACCCACTTTTCCCACTTTCCGAGCCAAACACCTATAGTTCTGGGGAGCAAGCTAATCGTATTACCTAACGACCTTGCTGTGGGGTGTGCCAAATCATCATAGACCTTGTTAAACACACCGCCGGACTGCTCAATGACCTGACCAACAACTTCCTTATCAATAGGCATCCTTTCTCTCTCCTTTACACCAGCCTAATCTTCCCCGTCAGAAGCTGCTGCATCATACCTTGTTTGATCTGACGGTATTTGGCAATCTTTCCTTCAAGCGCAGCAATTTCCATATCCATTTCGGACAGAATGTCGGCAATAGCTATTTGCTCATCTTTTTCCGGAAAAAGAATGGCTGTTTTTCTTAATTTGCTTACACTTGTTCTGGCACGAGTGCTTCCTTGAGTGTCATCTGCAATTTGATCTAAGTAAAATCGAGATTTTGTTGCATAAACAAGATATCTGCTATCAACACTGCTATTAGGGACAACTTTTACAACATCAGATCCTAAAATATAACTTTTTTCATTATCTGGGCAGATAATTGCTCTTCCTGCGGGCATCATTTTGGCAATCAGAATAGAGCCGGGTTGGACAATACAGCGCTGTAATTCAGCAGCATGGATAAAAGTGGTATATTTGACATTCGCATTATTCCAACCAGCTTCGCCAATGTTACTGATCTGGATAATACGGACTTGTCGCTCCGTTGTATAATGCTCTGTTTTCAAATTGCTTCCAAACGGACCATCAACCATTTCGTTGGATATTTCGTGTAATGTCCTTGTTTCCCACTCTCCAGAGAACCCCGGCAGGCGGCGCTTGCCTGTCAGCAGTTCCTGCATCGCGCCCTGCTTAATGGCTTTTTTCTTGGTTATCAGCTTTTCCAAAGAAGAAATCAATTTATCTACATTAGACAAACTGCTTGCAATAGCAATTTCCTCGTCGTTAGATGTAGGCAATGCAATCTTAACTATCTTAAAATCGCCATTGGTTATCTGGTTGATTGTTGCACCGCTATTTTTGATAATTTCCTTTTGTATCGTACCCTGCTGCAGAATTTGAAGGATATAATCATTGTGATTGCCACGTAAGACAGCCATAAATGCGCCAAATGTAGCATCATAATCACGATGAGCCTGTGCGCATTTTCCTATCAATGCAGCACTTCCGTTTCTGACACAAATCATGATGTCACCATCTTTGATTTTCTTTTCGTCTTCTACTATGCAATTAACATAAAGAGTATCTTCGAGGGATAGTTGATTGTTCTGAATATTTGAAGAACGGAGCACAAGCAACCCATTATTTTTTACATTATCAGGCGTGTATGTCAAGCCATTGAGAAGCCTTGATTTGTCCAACAACAGAACGCATTCCCAATCCTCTGGAATTACACCGATTTCCGTCTGCTTATATCCCTTCTTTACCATTCAAATCCCATCCTTTTCAGATGATCCTTGACCTTAGCCTCATACTCCGCAACGGCAGCGGACAGTTCCGGCAGGGTATTCTCATACCGCTCCACCAGTTCCACGATGCGGTTGGTCATCTGGTGGGAAGTGGTAACATACAGTGCCTTGATCCCTTCAAAGATGGTAGCATACCATTTACGGTTTACCAACAGATCCAGAATCTCTTCATCGGTCAGCAACGCATACTTCGCCCGAACCTTTTCCTCCAATTCGGCGTTCATTTCCTTAACGGCCTTGTTCTGCTTGGAAAGGGAATCCGTCAAATCTGCAAACTGCTTCAATGCCGCATATTCCTCTCCCTTGGGATCGGCCTTTTTCAGAATCTTCAGCCGGGCGGCGACAGATTTGGCATCCACCTTATCCTTGTCGTTGAGGTGTTCTTTCAGGTATCCCTCATCGCCGGTCTGCTCTTCCACAAACTCGTCCAGTCTGCTCTGGGTCTCTTCGACAATGGCCTGCGCCTCATTGATTTTCTTGCGTTCGGTGGCAAAGAATACAGCCTCAATCAGTGCTCTGGGCAGCAAAACACCCTCCCAGCCAATGACCCTTTCCTGCCCCTTTTTCTTGCCAGAGGTGTATTCACCCATGATGTTTTCCCATGTCCGGGCGGCGCCATAGCCGTCCACCGACACAAGATAAACATCGTCGCCCATGACTTCGTGCCAGTAAGAAAGCAACACTTCATAAACATCGTACTTATCCACCAGCTCCAGACCATCAAAGCAGCCAATTAACTGCTCCGACAGCTCCACAATATAGGGCTTGACTTCCGTGTCTTCATCAATGCTCCGAAGCCCGGGATCCACCATCTGCATCCACGCGTCAAAAGCCTCGTCGATGCGTTCGGCGTAGGCAGAAAATTCAGGGTCGTTATAGACCACGTTGCGGATATCCTCTTTGGGAATGTTCAGCCGATAATAGCCATCCCGCAGCTGAGAAAACAGCTTGTCTTTCAGACCGGAGAACAGTACCCAATACTTCTCCATGGAATCCACATCTGTCGCAGGAATACCGCCATGCAGATGTCCATCAATGTCCTGTAAATCTTCCGGGGTGGAACTGTCAATATAACGGGGGATATTCAGGTTATACTCATTTTTCTTTTTGATCTCGTCATTGGGAACAAAGCGGGCATACTTGGGATCGTCTGTGATTTGCTGATTGAATGTGGTGACGATTTTGTAGATGTCCCTCTCACGCAGGCGGTTCTTATTGCCGTCCTTAACGAAGTCGTGGCTGGCATCGATCATAAAGATACCCTTGCGCTCGGCGGCATCAGCCTTATCGATGATGATAATGCAGGCAGGGATACCGGTGCCATAAAACAGGTTGGCGGGCAGGCCGATGATGCCCTTGATATAGCCCTTGTCAATAATGGCTTTGCGGATAGTCGCCTCCGCATTGCCACGGAACAGAACACCGTGGGGAAGAATGACCGCAGCCTTGCCGGTGCTTTTCAAGGACTTCAAAATATGGAGCAGCCACGCAAAGTCGCCGTTCTTTTCAGGCGGTCTGTCGCCATAGCCATCAAAGCGGCCATAATCCTTAAGACCATCCGTCCAGTTTTTCAGAGAAAACGGAGGATTGGCCACCGCAAAGTCGAAACGCTTCAGCACCTCATCATCGGAGCCTTCTTCAAAATAGCGGGGAGCAGAAAATGTATTTCCTGCTCTGATCTCACCGGCAGCCTTGTTGTGCAGGACAAGGTTCATCTTGGCAAGACCTGCGGTGGTTACTTCCTTTTCCTGTCCCCAAATAGCAATCTCGAAGGGGGCTTCATCCGCTGCTCGAATCAGAAGTGAACCAGATCCGCAGGCAGGGTCATACACGGAGTAACCCTCGTCGCGCTCCTCGATGCTGTCGATGCCAATCACTTTGGCAAGAATACGGGAAACTTCGGCCGGTGTGTAGAACTGGCCCTTGCTCTTGCCGCTTTCCGTGGCAAAATGCCGCATCAGATATTCATAGGCATCGCCAAGAATATCGTCACCGCTGGCTTTGTTCTTTTTGAAATTGAATTCGTCACGCTGGAAAATGGCAATCAAGCCGGTGAGCTTATCCACCATTTCTTTGCCGCTGCCTAACTTGGCCTCATCATTGAAATGGGCATTGTCGATCACGCCGCGGAGATTGTTCTCCCCGGCTTCTGCCAGCTTGGCGATAACTTTGTCCATTTCTTCACCGATGTTTTTATTGCCCTTCAGCGCAACCAAATCATCGAAGCTGCCACCTTCCGGAACAGTAATATCGGCATATTTTACGCCCTTAAACTTGTCCGTAACATACTTCACGAACAGCAGGGTCAGGATATAGTCCTTGTATTGAGAGGCATCCATGCCGCCTCTCAGCTTATCACAGCTCGCCCAAAGAGAACTGTACAGCTCATTTTTCTTTATTGCCATGTTCGTTTACCACGCTTCTCTTAATTTGGTATTTCTGCTTTCCCGCAAATTGGCTTTACGGAAACTGCGTTGTGTTATCTTTTCAATTTGTATACACGGTTCTTATTGCCGCCCTCTGCAATAACAACACCTTCATCCAGCAATCCCTTCAACAGCTGTTTGGCTCGTGTACTCTTAACACCCAGCAGTTCTGCAATATCAGCACTTCTGGCCGAAATATGATCAGTAAGGTATGCAATGATTTCTTCTTTCTGCCGGGCAGATTTTATCGTTGCTTTTTTATCGTCACTCTTTATCGCCGCTTTTTTATCGTCACTCTTGGAGAATAAGAGCGTTAATGTTGTCCGCTCCGGCTCGAGTTGCTCTGTAATCTCCGGAGTTGTCCAATTTTGCTCGCGCCAGACGCGGAAGATATTCGGAATGCCGCTACCAGCACGCTCACCAATATCAATCAGGTTGAACATCTTCAGCATCGCTCCATTACGCGGATCAGAAACACCGCCGCTCTTTGCGGCATCAATTTCGATGCGGAAGCTGCCCGGATTAGACATCGTAATGCTATTACGCTTTTTGACGATGACCAACCCCTGTCTGCCGTAATAATCGGCATTCACCAAACAGTTGGCCAGTGCTTCACGCAGTGCCTGATGCACTGGGGTATCATCTATACGGGTACCACCGTCCATTTTGAAGGGCACCTTAATATCCTGAATCAGCTTGTTGTAGACCCGGAAATAGAAGTCATACACATTGCCGCTCCAGTCGCCGGAGGAAGATATGATACGGTCAGTCCAACGGGTATCAGCGTCATACTGTTCCTGATAGTCCAGAAAGTAAGCGTTAAATTCCCGCACAATATCGTATTCGTTGCCGAACATGAGAAGTCCTGCGGAGGTAGGATGCTTTTTCCCATCAGAGCCGATACCGACAGCACCCAGCTTCAGGAGGAAATCTTCGTCCTCCAAGGCTTCCCACACATGGCCGGGGCGGGAGAGGCGCATCCTCTGGCGATAGCTGCGAATGCTCTCTTTGTTGAACACGGGCATGTCCATTTCATTCAGGATGAGCATGTCCTGGGTTTTCACGGAAGCATCCCGC
>ERZ827423.3225-NODE-3225-length-11505-cov-11.924017_pt1 | contig 11505 bp, 5 predicted proteins | sample MGYA00519775_ERZ827423 | MGnify/ENA primary metagenome ERZ827423 (study PRJEB31778, sample SAMEA3449296) | human gut metagenome | biome: human gut; feature: human-associated habitat; material: faeces | place: United Kingdom | collected 2010/2012 ...
ACACCATCGCCAAGCTCGCGGGCGTGGACGTGCCGGAAACCGCCAAGGTGCTGATTGGTGAAGTCGAATCCGTGGATATTTCTGAAGAGTTCGCGCATGAGAAGCTCTCTCCCGTGCTGGCGATGTACCGCGCCAAGGACATCGACGATGCGTTCGACAAGGCGGAGCACCTGATTGCTGACGGCGGCTACGGCCACACCTCTTCTATCTACCTGAACGCCGTCACCCGCAAGGATTTGATTGACCGCTTCGCCGCGCGCATGAAGACCTGCCGTATTCTCGTCAACACGCCTTCCTCTCAGGGCGGCATCGGCGACCTGTACAACTTCATGCTGCGTCCGTCGCTGACGCTGGGCTGCGGCTCGTGGGGCGGCAACTCCGTCTCTGAGAACGTCGGCGTCAAGCACCTGCTGAACGTCAAGACTGTTGCCATCCGGAGGGAGAATATGCTGTGGTTCCGTGCGCCTGAAAAGGTCTACCTCAAGAAGGGCTGCCTGCCTGTCGCCCTGAATGAACTCAAGGCAGTTATGGGCAAGAAGCGCTGCTTCATCGTCACCGACGCGTTCCTGTTCAAATCCGGCTTCACCAAGGCGATTACCGACAAGCTGGATGAGCTGGGCATCGTCCACACCACGTTCTACGATGTTGCGCCCGACCCGTCCCTCGCCTGCGCGAAGGAAGGCGCAAAGGCCATGACCTCCTTCCAGCCGGACTGCATTATCGCCATCGGCGGCGGTTCCGCAATGGACGCCGGCAAGATTATGTGGGTCATGTACGAGCATCCGGAAGTGGACTTCCTCGACATGGCAATGCGCTTCATGGATATCCGCAAGCGCGTGTACACCTTCCCGAAGATGGGTGAAAAGGCATACTTCATCGCCATCCCGACCTCCGCTGGCACTGGCTCCGAAGTCACCCCGTTCGCCGTCATTACCGATCAGGACACCGGCGTGAAGTACCCGCTGGCGGACTACGAGCTGCTGCCGAAGATGGCGATTGTGGACGCTGACATGATGATGTCCGCGCCGAAGGGCTTGACCTCCGCCTCCGGTATCGACGCGCTGACCCACGCGCTGGAAGCCTACGCCTCCATGCTGGCGACGGACTTCACCGACGGTCTGGCGAAGCAGGCGGCTCAGCTGATTTTCGAGTATCTGCCCGCGTGCTACGACAACGGTCAGAACGAGCCGGTTGCCCGCGAAAAGATGGGCAACGCCGCCACGATGGCTGGCATGGCGTTCGCGAACGCGTTCCTCGGCGTCTGCCACTCCATGGCGCACAAGCTGGGTGCGTTCCATCACCTGCCGCACGGCATCGCCAACGCGCTGCTGATTGAGCTGGTCATCCGCTACAACAGCGCGGAGGTTCCCACGAAGATGGGCACCTTCCCGCAGTACGCCTATCCGCACACGAAGCGCCGCTACGCTGAATTCGGCGAGTTCCTCGGCTTCAAGGGCGCGAATGACGACGAGACGGTGGAGAACCTCATCCGCAACATCCATGCCCTGAAGGAGCGCGTCGGCATCAAGAATACGATTCGCGACTACGGTGTGGACGAAGAGAAGTTCCTCGCGACGCTGGACGAAATGTCCGAGCAGGCGTTCGACGACCAGTGCACCGGCGCGAACCCGCGCTACCCGCTCATCAGCGAAATCAAGGAAATGTATCTGAAGGCGTACTACGGCGAGTAATGCGCCATTCTCCCCGGCTTGGCAGGAATGCTTCTGCTGGGCCGGGCATTTTTGAGCACAAAAAATTTTGTCCGCTTGCAGGAATGTCGCATTTGGGCGGCGAATAGATATTTAGGACAAATATTGACTTTTGCGTTCTCCACTGCCGCTTTATCAACCAACAAGCGCAGGAGGGGGGCGAAGCAGTCCAGAGGGCGACCGCAGACTTCGTCTGTTTCCATTGCCCTCTGGTCGCGTCCGCAGACGCGAATCCTCGCATAAACACGCGGACGTTGTGTGATAGCGTCACCAACTCAATCGCGAAAAGGGAGTCCAGAGGGTCGCAGACCCTTTGGCAGGTCAAGGGCAGCACCCTTGCGCCTCTCCCCCCAATAAACATGAACCATATAGAAGGAGGTTTCCCTATGGATTTGACGCATGTGATTGCCGAGCGGGAGAATAAGAAGATTTACCGCGACGGCGCCAAGGCCATCAAGGTGTTTGCCGAAGGGTACAGCAAGGCGGACATTCTGAACGAAGCGCTGAACACGGCGCGCGTGGAAGAGACGGGCCTGCCGATTCCGAAGCTCCTTGCTGTTGACACGGTGAACGGTCAGTGGGCGATTACGACGGAGTTCGTCGAAGGCGACACGCTGGCGGCGCTGATGGCGGCGCATCCGGAAAAGGAAGACGAGTACCTGAACCTGTTTGTTGACATTCAGATGAAGGTTCACGCCTGCACCTGCCCGATGCTCAACAGCCTGACCGAGAAGATGCAGCGCAAGATTTCCGCCACCGACCTCGACGCGACCACCCGCTACGAGCTGCACACCCGCTTGGCGAGTATGCACGTCCACAAGAAGGTCTGCCACGGCGACTTCAACCCGTCCAACATTATCTTGAAGCCCGACGGACAGTGGTACATCCTCGACTGGTCGCATGCCACGCAGGGCAACGCGTCCGCTGATGTTGCCCGCACCTACCTGCTCTTCGTCCTCGAAGGCAAGGAAGCGCTGGCGGAAAAGTACCTCTCCCTCTTCTGCAAGAAGAGCGACACCGCCAAGCAGTACGTCCAGCAGTGGATTCCGATCGTCGCCGCGAGCCAGTCCCTCAAGGGCAAGCCCGAAGAGCGCGACCTGCTCATCCGCTGGGCAAGCGTTTGCGAATACGAATAATCATCAAGGGACTGGCTTCGGGCAGTCCCTTTTCTTGTGGGGAGATGGGAGCCTGCCATGTAACCATTTCCCCGCATTTGTTGAAATCTGCCACATTTGCAATTTTTCCTATGTAACTAACTTTTCATCCTCATTTTTTCGTGGTATCATTATTATAAGAAGGGGGAATTTGCCCTTTTCAAACTTATCTGCCGCGATTGCTTGTCAACCGCCTCCACAATCAGCATGAATGAATTATACACGGCCAATATTGCTCTCAGCGTCTTCGCCATGGCGATTATGCTCTTCTCCCTGCGCGGCGACATCAGCCAATCCAAGATCCGAAACCTGCTCTGCGGCGGCCTGTACGCCACCATCGCCATTTGCGCGCTGTGTGAGTGGTCGGGCGTGCAGATGGATGGCACGCCGCCCGCGCTGATTCCGCTGCATATCGCCGTCAAGACCATCGAACTTTCGCTTGCGCCGCTAATCGGGCTGTTCGCGGGCTGCGTCATCCATCCCTGCCCGCGGAAAGTGGTACACAGGCTGCTGTGCCTTGCGGGCTTCCACGCGCTGCTGGTGCTGCTCTCGGCGTTCACAGGGCTGATATTCTATGTCGATGGGCAGAATTTCTATCACCACGGGTTGCTCTACGTGCTCTACATGCTCGCCTACGGGGGCAGCATGGTGTTCTTCCTCGTGCAGATTTGGTTCGCCTGCCGCGCCTATCAGTACACCGGCGGCACACAGCTGATGCTCGCGACGCTGTTCGTGCTGTTAGGGCTGATGGTGCAGCTGTTCCTGCCGATGGTCAAAATCGACTGGATTACCATCAGCTGCGGCGCGCTGATGATGTCGAAATTCTCCAGCGACATGGTGCTGCAAACCGACGGGCTGACGCAGCTTGTCAACCGCTTGGGCTACGAGCATTATCTGGCGCGCCTGCGCGTGCCTGCTACCATCCTGATGTTCGACGTTGACCGCTTCAAGGACGTCAACGACTGCCATGGGCACTTGATGGGCGACGCCTGCCTGCGGACGATTTCCGGCTGCATCCGCCGCGCGTATGGGAATTACGGGACGTGCTTCCGCATCGGCGGCGACGAGTTCTGCGTGATACTGACGCGGCGGAACGCGCAATACAACACCATGACGGAGATTTTCCAGCACCTGATGGATGCGGCGCGGGCGGAGAATCCGGTTCTGCCGATGGTATCGGTGGGCTGTTCGCATTTTAATCCGTCGACGGATGATTTGGCGGATTCCTTGGCGCGGGCGGACGCGCGGATGTATCAGAATAAGGAAGCGCATAGATAAACACAGCCGCGACGAGTGAATATGCTCGTCGCGGCTGATTTTTATTCACCTGTATTCACCGCAGTGTTGGCAGTAGCGCGCTTCCTTCGGGTTTTCTAAGCCGCAATGCTTGCATGTCGACATTCGGAGTGCGTGCTTTTGTTGATATTACCGATTCACATACGCGTCGATTTCGTTCCGGCTGGAGATTTGCAGCTTCTCAAAAATGCTCTCCATGTACGACTTCACCGTGTTGACGGAAACGCCCATCAGCGCGGCGATTTCCTTGTTGCTGCGTCCCTTCGCGGCAAGCATGGCAATCGAAAACTCGTAGGGTGTGAGCGCGTCGGTCACCTGCAGCGTCGACACGGGGTTGTGAATTTTCATCCACCCGCGGCTGAAGCGGTAGACCGACTGCACAATCTTGTTGTACGTTTCCGGCTCCTGCTTGCGCAGCGCGCGCTCCACCTGCCCCTGCAAAATGCCGTGATGCTCCACAAACGGGTGGATGTACCCCTCGCGGCTGGCGATGCTCCACGCGGCATCGAACTTCTGCTCCGCGCGTTCATCCTGCTTCAGGCTCATGCAAATCATGCACAGGACGATGTTGAGGTAGATGCTGTCAATGGGGTAGCGCGTGCCCGCCATCAGCAGGGCGGATTCGGCAATGCCCATCGCGTGTTCGTATTCGCGCCGGATGTAGAGCGCGTGGGCGATGGCGTACATGGCGAAATACTGCATTCCGGGCGGAAGAATACCGATAGCGGGGCGGATAGGGGTCAAGTCGAGCTTCTCGGAGTGGAAGAACACGCTGATGAGCGCGTCGGTAATGCTGCTGTACAGCCGCCACGAATCGTCGTTTGCGCGCTGCCCGTCCCGCTGAATCATTTCGAGATTCCGGCGGCACTTGGCGGCATCCCCCGTCTGCAGCATCGCCATCGTGTTGGTAATCAGCGCGGTCAGGCGGATTTCGGGGCACTTGCTCGTCAGGTATTTCTCGCTGATTTCGCGGGCTTCCTCGTGCTCATCGCGGAAATAGTGGTGCAGGGCGCGGGCGATGTCGCGTTCCTCCTCGTCGTTCATGGTCAGCAGGAGATTCTGGAAGCCGTTGTCGCACGGGCGGGAAATCAGCGGCATATAGCACTTGGCCATCCGCGGGGGGATTTTTTCCTGCCCGCGCTGCCCGCTCTTGCGCAAATCCGCCGGATGCGGCGTATTCGCCGGAATCAGCCACCCGCCCGATTTCCGGATTGCCCCCTGAATCCGCCCGGTATTCAGGTAGTAATTCACCATGCGGATGGAAACGCCCCACAGTTCCGCTATTTCCTTTACGCTGAGGTAGTCCAATGCGCAGCCCCTCCTTGTTTACGCTTACGGAATTGCCTCCCAAAGCATGGTCGCCGTTCGATTGCCATACGAGCCCTTGGGCAGCATGTAGGAGCGCGGCGTTCCTTCTACGCCGTCGATTTTCCAGCCTACAAAGGTATAGCCCGGGAGGTAGTAGGACGGGTCTTCTTCCGGTGTCCCGAAATAAACTTGGTTGTTGATGGTGTATTGAACCCAATTATATGCTTTGCCGTGGCTCACGTAGGTAATGGTGTACGTCGCCACACGCCACTCCGCCTTGTAAATGCGGTCGCCGGTTGAGCCTTTGGGGATAATCATCGGCGTTGAAGGGAACTGACCGCTGCCATCGAGGACCCAGCCGGAAAATTCGTAGCCCGGACGGTCGGGAGGGATGGGCAGGGTGACGGAATCCTCCACGGTGTAGCGTATCGAAGCTATGACTGCGCCGCCGTTCGTGACCAGTGTGATGGTGTATCTGATCACCTTCCAGTTTGCGGTATACGCCTTGTTTCCCGTCGAACCCTTCGGAATTTTGACGCTTGTCTGCGGCGTCGTGATGCGCTCGCCCGTCCAGCCGACAAACTCGTAGCCGTTGCGGGTCGGGGTTGGCAGCTCGAACTCCTCATCCGTTATGGTGTAAACCACCTTTTCTTGACCGCTGCCGCCGTCCAAATCCATGGTGATGGTGTACTCCGCCAAACGCCACTCCGCCTTGTAACGGAGGTCGCCGGTTGTGCCATGGTAAATAATGAGCGGCATGGCAGGGATCATACCGCTGCCATCGAGGGTCCAGCCGACAAATTCGTAGCCCGGACGGAGAGGGTAAGGCAGGGTGAAGGAATCCTCCACGGTGTATTTTATCGGAGACACGACTGGGCCGCCGTTCGTGTCCAGTGTGATGGTGTATTCAATCGCCTTCCAGTTTGCGGTATACGCCTTGTTTCCCGTCGAACCCGTCGGGATGATAACCTCCGTCTGCGGTGTCGTGATGCCCTCGCCTGTCCAGCCGCTAAACTCGTAGCCGTTGCGGGTCGGGGTCGGCAGGATAATCGGGTCGGATTTCACCGTGTAGCGAATATTATCCAGCGCGTTGCCGCCGCTCGTATCCAGCGTGATGGTGTAGTTCTCCAGCGCCCAGTGCGCGGCATACAGCCTGAATCCCGTCGAGCCGCGCGGAATCGTCACATTTATCTGCGCGTCGATGATATCCTCGCCCACCCAGCCGATGAACTCGTAGCCCTCGCGGGTCGGAATTGGCAGTTTGACTTCTTCCTCCACCGTGTAGGGGATGTTCTGCATCCAGTTGCCGCTGCTTTGGCGCAGTTCGATGAAGTACGCAATAACCCGCCAAAGTGCGATATACGTCCTATCCCCCGTCGAGCCCGTCGGGATGATAACCTCCGGCTGCGCGCCGTCGATACCATCGCCTATCCAGCCCATGAACTCGTAGCCCTTGCGCTCCGGGGTCGGCAGCTTAATCGGGTCGGATTCTATCGTGTAGGAAATCGCGGCCAGATCCTCGCCGCCGTTCGCGCCCAGCGCGATGGTGTAGGTGATTACCTTCCAGTTCGCGGTATACGCCTTATCGCCCGTTGTCCCCTTCGGCAGCACAACCGTTGGCTGCGGCGTGGTTTCGCCCTCGCCCGTCCAGCCGAGGAACGTATAACCCGTGCTGGTCGGCGTAGGCAGGATGACAGGCGTTTCCACCGTGTAGGTAATGGGATCAAGCGGATCGCCGCCGCTTACGTCCAGCGTGACGGTGTATTCAATCACCTGCCAATTCGCGGTGTAAGTGCGGTCGCCCGTGCTTCCCTGCGGGATTTCAATGGTTTTCTGCGGTTCGGTGATGCCCTCGCCCGTCCAGCCGAGGAAGATGTAGCCCGTGCGAATCGGGGTCGGCAGCTGGAACGCTTCCGATTCCACCGTGTACTGGATGGGGCGGATCGGATCGCCGCCTGCCGTGTCCATCGTGACGGTATAAAGCTTGTCCGCCGTCAGCGTCAAGGTCAGCGGCGCGTAGGGCATGAGGAAGGAAACCGCGTCGTTCCCCTCGCTGATACTCAGGGAAACAGCCGGGTCGCTCTGGAAAACGTGGATGCCGCGATAGCCCGCTGCGGGCGCGATTTGCACCGTCACCTGCTCACCCGCGCGGCACAGCAGGTCGTTGCCCTCCGCCGGCATGTCGCTGCCCCAGAGGACGTTCTGCGCGTCGATGGTCACGCGCTGCGTGTCCGCCGTCCACGTCAGCGTAACGATGCGCTTTTCTTCACGCCCCGTTACGGGCAGGAATGCGGCCGTCTCCTCGCCGCGCAGTCCCGTCAGGTGAATGAGGGCACGCTCGTCCGCGCCGAAGTCGCTGCGCTTGAACTGCGTCACCCACTCGCCGCGCTCCTTATCGAAGGTGAAGCTCGCCACGGCGCCGCTGCGCAGGGTCAGGCTCGGCGTGAAGTAATCCGGGCGCGCGCCGCTGATGCGAACGCGGTAGGTGATGCGCCCGTCCTGCTCGCCATAGCGGTAGACGTACACCGGGAATTCCGCTACCAGCGTGCTGTCATCCGTCAGCGGGAACGCAACATCGCCCTCGCGGGAGAGATAGACATAATTTTCCGCCACAGCAAAGCAGGATTCGCCGCCATTCAGGCGGTAGACCTTGCTCCACGGGTCTGCGCTGCGCATTTCCGGCAGCAGCACATACTGCTCCTGCAAATCCGGATACTTCTCCGCAAACGCCGCCTCGATGCTGTCCATCATGTTGACCGCGCCCATCGGGCAGCTGTCGCCCGTGTACTGCACCGTCGTTTCGGTCAGCAGCGCGCCGTCCCAATCCGCCGTTTCCAGCTGCATGTCCTTGGCGCTCTGGTCAACAAGGCGGAAGCGCACGGTCAGGCTGATTTTCTTCTCCACCTTCAGCTCGCTGCCCATATGCAGCTGCTGCCCCGGCACAAGCGCGTTCTTGCCCGGATTCAGCACAATATCGCCCGTCGGCAGCGGGTCATCCGTCAGGTTCACGAGGTTCGTCGCAATCCCGATATTGAGATTCATCGGCTTGTCCACCACGATGGTGGAGCGGACATTGCCCTCGCCGTTCAGCGACACATTCCCCGACGCGCCCAGAATCAGCTCCTGAACATCTGCCGCCGCGCCGATGTTCAGCCGCACGTCCTCGTCCGACAGCACATACAGGCGGTCGATTTTGCCGGACGGCAGATTGGCGTTCAGCCCGCCGAGAATCAGCAGATTGCCGTTCATTTCCGGCGCATTGAACTCCGTGTCGCCCAGATGGTCAAAAATCGCGTCGCCGATGAAGGCTTCCGGCGGCTGCGTGTCCTTATTCAACACGGTGATGCCAAGCTGCTTGATGTTCTGCTGAAACGCCGGGTCATCCCAGTCCGTATTGTCCCATATGCCAGCGCCGATTTCTTTCGCCAGCCGCTCCAGCGCCGAGTCCCTGCCCTGTGGTGTCTGGTTCTTGTTGATGGTGTTCAGTGTGTTCAGCGCACTCATGTTGTTTTCCACAATCATGGCCGCCGATGCTGTACCCGCCCAAATGATGCTGCATAAGAGCAGGAAAATGGTGCTCCATCGTGCGATTTGCTTCATGCTGCTTCCTCCTTGCTGATAGCTTCCGCGGGCTTTTTCCCATTGAAAACGCCCTTCTGGTTTCAGTATACCATCGGCAAGCGCTGTTCGCCACCGCCATTCAATGGATTAATTGGACGTTTCCCTGCCCTTTTCCTGCTGAAAATTCCTGCATTCACGCATGTTTCACGTCAATTCGCGCATGTTTCCCGCCGGATGCACCTTTCCAAGGCAGGAAATATCAATTGCCAAGGATGGCAAAGTGCATCTTTCCAACATACGAAAAAAGGCGAACCGGTTTTGAAGCCGATTCGCCCGTGGATTTGTCCAAACCGAGATGGAATTACTTGGCGATGGTGCAGTGCATGAAGTACTTGTAGCCCAGCGGGTTGGAGAAGAAGCCCTGCACGGAGTCGTCGATCATGTAGATGTCGGTGTAGTAGTACAGCGGCACGATGCAGCCGGTATTCATCAGCATATCTTCCGCGATGTGCATCATGGCATAACGGTTCGCGCTGTCGGTGCAGCTCTTGATAGCAGAAATCAGCACGTCATAGGTTTCCGCCCAAGTGCCGTTCTCCACCTTCACGTCGTAGCCATAGGGGGTCAGGTCGAGGTTGTAGATCTTCAGATCCGCATTCGCGCCCTTGCCGAACTGCACGTCGTTGTTGCCGGAGCCGGTCACCCACATGTCGAGGAAGCAGATCGGGTCGTTGTAGTCGGCAATCCAGCCATTGCGGGCAATGGAGTAGTCGCCGGACTTACGGGTGTTCAGGAAGGTGTTCCATTCCTGGTTGGTCAGGTTCATGGTGATGCCGACCGCAGAAACCGCGCTCTGGAGGTATTCGCCAATCGCCTTGTGGGCTTCGGAGGTGTTGTAGAGGTAGGTCAGGGACGGGAAGTTGGTGAAGACGGCGTTCGCCTCGTCGTAGGTGTAGTACTTCTTCAGGGTTTCAACCGCCTTGTCGAAGTTCGCCATGTAGACGTCTTCATCGTCGGTCACGTCGTAGTAGCCGGTGATGCCTTCCACATGGCCCGCGTTCTTGTAGAACTCAGAGCCGTCCGCATCGGTCATGCCCATCGGAACGAAGCTGGACGCAGGCACCTGACCCGCCTGACCGATTTCTTCAACGATGTAGTTGCGGTCGAACAGCAGGCCAATCGCCCGACGGACTTCTGCGCGCGCCGCTTCCGCTTCTTCGGGGGTCATGTTCGCGAGCACGTCAGCGGGCAGGATTTCTTCGTTGATGTTCCAGCAGACATAGTAGGTACCAATCTGGCCGGCAATAACGAATTCCGTCGGATACTGTTCCTTCAGGGAAGCGATTTCAGAGGTGGGAACGTCGTCGATCAGCTGCCAGTCGCCCTTCTGGAAGTTCGCCAGCATGTTGTTCGCGTCGTCGGAGAGGTAGAAGTCCAGCTCGTCCATCGTGACCTTGTCCACCGCATGATAGTAGGGGTTCTTGGTCAGGGTGATCTTGCTGTTGTGTTCCCACGCGGTCATGGTGTACGGGCCATTGCCGATGTAGGTGGAAGGATCGGTCGCCCACGCTTCGTTGGCGACGACGTCCTCACGGACGGGCATGTACGCCGGGAAGGCGAGCAGCTCGTTCCAGTAGGCAACGGGGTTGTTCAGGGTAACGGTCAGGGTCTTGTTGTCCACGGCGGTCACAGCGAGGTTTTCCGCCTTGGGGTCGGAGCCGTCCGCAGTGTAGCCCTTGATGACTTCAAACATGTAGCCATAGTCCGCGCCCAGCTCGGAGGAAGCAGCGCGCTTCCACGCGAACTCGAAGTCCTTCGCGGTCAGATCCTTGCCGTCGGACCACTTCAGGCCGTCAACGAGCGTGTAGGTGTACGTCACCGTGCCGTCGTCATTGACCACCGGATCCGGCAGTTCCACCGCGCAGTCCGGCAGGATTTCCAGCTTGCCGTCGTCGGTCTGCGCCCAAGTGGACAGGCCTGCGAACAGGTGAGCGACCATCGTCGCGCCGTCCACAGCGGAGTTCAGCGCCGGGTCAAGCGTATCAGGCTCGGACGCGATGCAGACAGCCATGTACGTCTTGCCGTCTTCGGCGACAGCGCACAGGGTGCAGGTCACCATCATTGCGATGGCGAGCAGGAGAGCAGTCAGCTTCTTCATGAAAAAACCTCCCTTAATATTCTGTGACAGCCTTGCTTTTCGTAGACTGTCTGTATCAAAAATGCGTAAAGCGCATCCTTGAAGCATGGATTTCGCGCCTGCGGGCGCGACCAAAGGGCTTTGCGGTCGCCCTTTGGAAACCTTCGCAGCGCACACGCCTGTTTATTGAGCTGTTCCGCAGCTTTTTCGCGGATAAACACGCGGGCACACTATGCCAGTGTCACCAACTCAATCGCGAAAAGGGTGTCGAGAGGGTCGAAGACCCTTCGCGGGTGCAGGGCAGAGCCCTGCCGGAGTCCAGAGGCAGAGCCTCTGGCGC
>ERZ827423.3227-NODE-3227-length-11502-cov-11.595440_pt1 | contig 11502 bp, 8 predicted proteins | sample MGYA00519775_ERZ827423 | MGnify/ENA primary metagenome ERZ827423 (study PRJEB31778, sample SAMEA3449296) | human gut metagenome | biome: human gut; feature: human-associated habitat; material: faeces | place: United Kingdom | collected 2010/2012 ...
CCTGAAAGGTGTCAGCACTGTCAAGGTGCTGTCCTCCTTACGGGTACCACTTTATATTTTGCTTTCGTTTTAAATATTTTGTCCTTTTTCCCTGCATTTTCCTGAAGAAAAGCGAAGACACCGTGTGCCTTCGCCTTCAGTAAATATTCTTCTGCCTGATTTTTCCCTTGCGCAGAAAGCGCCGTTTGCCGATCAGTGCTCCAGTTGATAAGCGGCGATCGCATCGAGGAACATCTGGCCATATCGTTCGGCCTTGACCTCTCCGACACCGCTGACTTCCAGGAATTCCACCATGCTGCAAGGCGCTTTGTCCGCCATATCCATCAATGTGGCATTGGAGAAGACCACATAGGCAGGCACATTTTCCTGACGGGCGATCGTCATGCGGACTGCTTTCAACGCGGCAAACAGGCCTGCGCTCTCCTCTGTCCCCGCCGCAAGCGCTCTGCCTCGATGCCGGCGTGCAGGCGCAGCTGTCCTGGATTCCAGACGGACCGGCATGAAGAGCTTTTTCTGCCCGCGCAGCAATGGCGATGCGGCAGGCGTCGGCTCAAGGACGGCATGCTGGGCATCGATCTGCAGATATCCTTCCAGCAGGAGGAAATCGATCCGTGCGCGCACTTGTCCCGCAGACAGCTTATCCATCAATCCATAGGTGGATATGCGGTCCAGGCCGAGACGCAGCACGTTTTGATCCTTGCTGCCGCGCAGCGTCTTGACCAGCAATGTCTTACCCACGGCATAGCCCAGCTTTTCCCTGATGCGCAGCACGCAGGAAAGGATCATCTGCGCGTGGACCGTCACCTCCATCATCTGATGACTGCCTTTGCAGTTGCCGCAGTTTTCACAGGTCTCCTCATGCCGCTGGCCGAAGTAATCCAGGATATAGCCTCTCAGACAGCGCGCCGTCTTGCAATAACCGATCATCTCATCCAGCCGCTCCGCATCCCGCTTGCGGATCAGGTCCTGCTCAGCTTCCGAAAGCTCCTCATTCCCGCTGTGTTCGATCAAAAACCGGGCCGTCTGCACATCGCCGGGCGAAAACAACAGGATGCATTCTGCAGGCGTGCCATCCCGGCCTGCCCTGCCGGCTTCCTGATAATACGCCTCCAGGCTCTTAGGCATGTTGTAGTGGATGACATAGCTGACATTGGACTTGTCGATGCCCATGCCAAACGCATTGGTGGCGACCATCACCTGTCTGCGGTCAAACTGAAAGTCATCCTGGTTCTCCTGCCGCTCCTCCTTGCTCAGACCGGCGTGGTAACGCGTGGCCGCGATCCCACGCTGACAGAGCGTCTGGCAGACCTTTTCCACAGCTGTGCGGGTCGCGCAGTAGACGATCCCGCTCCTGTCCTCACGCTCACTGATCAGCGCGAGCAGGGACGCCATCTTGTTTTTCGGATGCTGGACGTCAAAATACAAGTTGGGGCGGTCAAAGCCGGTGATGCTGCAGACCGGGTCGTTCAGCCGAAGCAGCCCGACGATATCTGCGCGGACCTTCGCCGTCGCCGTGGCGGTAAAGGCCGCGACGACAGGCCGCACTGGCAGCGCATCGACAAAATCCGCGATCTTCAGATAGCTCGGGCGGAAATCCTGTCCCCACTGAGAGATACAGTGCGCTTCATCCACCGCCACAAGCGATACCTGTATCCCTCTGGCCAGCGACAAGAAGCCCTCCGCGCTCAGCCGCTCCGGCGCGACATACATGATCCGGTATGCGCCTTTTCTCGCACGCGCGTAGACCAGCCGCAGCTGTTCAGCGGAAAGCGAGCTGTTGATATACGCCGCATCTATTCCTGCCCGCTTCAGCGCGGCCACCTGATCCTTCATCAATGAGATCAGCGGCGAGATGACCAGCGTGACGCCCGGCATCAACAAAGCAGGGACCTGATAGCACATCGATTTCCCTCCGCCGGTCGGCATGACGCCCAAGACATCGCGTCCCGACAAGACAGCGTCGATCAGCTCCGCTTGTCCCTGCCGAAAATCAGAATGACCGAAATGCCGTTTCAGCACATCATATTTATCCATCAGACATCCCCACTTTCCTGTATGACAACTTGCGCATACCCATTCAGCTCATAATATGACACGAACGAGCGAAAAAAGCAAATCCTCTTCCCATGAAGAAAAAGAGCGAAAGCACGCTGTCGTGTCTTCGCTCTTCATCGTCATCAGCTTCTCTTTCTGCGATATGCCATCACTGACGCTGCGCCTGCAGCTGCCATCAAGGCAGCCATCATGCCCATCGTGCTTGCTGCCGCAGTGTTCGTCGAATCGGCAGTCGTGCTGCCTGCGGTCTCGCTGACCGGCTCCAGCGCATCGATGACGTTCTGGATCTCGGTGACTGCATCGTCCACCGCATCCTGAGATGCCTCCGGATCGCTGAGCAGCAGCTTGTTCTGGGCGATCGCCTGATTCAGCGCTGCGACCGACGCACGGCTGTAGCCGCTCAGATCAAGGCTGTTCGCATAGGCGATGATCTCTTCCAAAGCACTGGTGTCCGCCTTTGTTCTCGCGTTCAGGCGAGCTTCTCGTAAGCTCTTCACCGCTTCATCGATCTCTGTCTGGCTCGTTGCGTTCTCCAGCACGTTCTGCGCGTCAGCCAGCTTGTCTGCCAGGCCTTCTACGCTGATTGCGATATAGTCGTCGATGTTGGCAACCATTTCGCTCACGAGCTCGATCTCATGTTCGAGGGCGCTCGTATCCAGCGTGATCTTTTCCAGACCGGCAATGGCATTGGCCAGATCGACGATCGCGGTCGTCACGTCAGCCGTCGTCGCATCATCATTGGCCGCCACGGTCTTTGCGGCCGTGATTGCTGCCTGCAGCGCGCGATATGTCATTTCCGTATAACCATCTGCTTCAATGGCCTCGGCTTCTTCGATCAAGGTATTCAGCTCCGCCTTGGAGACGATCAGCCAGAGTTCCTGCGCCTTCTCGGTCAGGGTCCTGATCGACGTCTTGATCTCATCGTCCGTCGCATTCTCGTTCAAGTATACTTGATAAGCCTCAGCGATCGCGGTCTTCAGCTCCTGCACCTTGCCTGGACGGAGTCCTTCTACATCGCTCAGGATGTTCTCGTTGATGAAGTCGATCGTCGCCTTCAGATCCTCTCTGAGCTTATCTGTGCTCTCATCCGTATTGAGGTTTGCCATCGCTTCGCTCAGATCGAGCAGTGCAGTGACAACTTCCGTTGCGGTCGGCGCTTCCTTGGCCAGTACGGCCTGTGCAGCTTCGATCGCTGCGTTCAGCGCTTCATCCTCAGAACCCAGTGCGATGGCTTTTTCCACCATGGTCTGCAATGCCTGGATAGATGCTTCGCTTGCGCCTTCTTCTTCTGATGCGCTTCCTGCGATCTCTCTTGCCAGTGCGTTGGTCGCTTCCAGTGCGCGCTGTGTTTCGCTGTGCACCAGCATCCGCTGTTCTTCATTGGCCGGTACGCGGCTGCCGTAGCTCGTCGTTCCCGCAGGTCTCTGCAGATTCTCCACAGTCGCTCTCAGCGCTTCCTTCTGCTCTTCGCTTACGTCTTCTGATGCCAGCAGGTACTTCGCCTTGGCTACATCTCTGACGCCCTGCTTGAACAGCTCATAGCGCGGTGTGCTGTAGAAGCCTACTGTCTCGCTCATGTCTGCTTCTTCTCTTTCCAGCGGATAGAAGAACCAGCCGTCTCCTGGTTCCCAATATCGATACGTGATATCGCCGTGCATGTCATAAACAAAGTTATCCCATGCCCATCTCATGTATCCATCGGTGCCCAGCGTCATCGTATACCATACGTCCCAGTAGTTGTCGCCCGGGTCGCTGATCGTGAAGTTGCTCGGGTAGTCGCCTGTGCAGGTGTAGAACGTCGTGTTCAGTCCCAGCTCTCTGCGGTGTTCACTGAGATCCTTCATCTGCTGCACATTGGTCGTATTGCCCAGGTTGATCGAAATATCATCGATGCGGTCGGTGAAATCATAGTATTCCGGCGCCGCATAGTTCAGCGCGGATGAGATCTTGAAGTGGTTGCCTTCTTCATCCGTTACGCTCTCGATCATCTCTACGGCCGGCTCCAGCTCGCTCAGCCCGCGCTCGTCCATCGAGATGTATGTGATCTCAAACCAGCCCTTCTCCCTGGAATGCTGGATGAAATCTTCCAGGAACGGCTCCCACATCGCCTTCCAGGATTCGCTGCCTGGCGTATGGGATCCCTTTACCGTCGTTCCGCTCGCTTCATCGTAATATGCGATCTGGTTGTTCCACGGCACGATGCTGTAGCACTTGATCTGCCCGATGCCGTTTTCCGGATCCAGCACGCCGCACTCGATCATGAACTCGATCCATGCGTCATACCAGGTGTAATCAAATTCCCAGCTGCCGTCTGTCTTCTTCGTCCACTTCACCATTGACGGATCGCTGTAGTAAGACTGGTGGTTCCATGCTTCTTCCACGATATTGGCTACCGCGTCATGGCCGCCCATCGATACATAGTCTTCCATTGACGCTCTCATCAGGTTGAAGTGCTCTTCGGTGAAGTAGAAGTCTTCTGCCAGATCGTTCGAGATGCCGCCGCTTGGCTGGGAGCCCAGGCCCAGATAGTAGTTGGCAACGGAGAACGGGTGCTGCCAGATCTGGATGTCTGTCGCGCCTGCTTCCGGCTGCACCAGGTCGATCACTTCGATCGTGTAGCGCAGCACGAACGGCTCGCTCAGCTCATCTGCGCTCACCGTGATCGTTCCGGTGTAAGTGCCTGCCTGTGTTTCTTCCGGCACATTGATCTTGATCCAGGCAAACTGCACATCATTGGCTGCGATGTCCTTCGCTCCGCCCTTGTGGATCATGTCCGGGAATTCCTTCACCGGCGCGCTGGAGTTGCCGCGGCCGATGTTGGCGTCGATCTCCTTGAGCCACTTGATGTCGAAGTTGTCCGCGGACAGCACTGCACCCTGTTCGTTGGTGAAATCAGAAGCAGTGACCTGCACGTTGGTGACGTCGCGGCCCATCGTGGCGACGACGACCTTGGAGTTGAGCTGATCGCCTCTCCATGCGGTGCCTTCATATGTCGGATCGTTTCCGACTGCCAGCTCGTCATAATCTTCTGCGATGTCGAGCAGCTCTTCATTGCCGACATACGCGTTCATGACAGCCAATGATGGATCGACGGTGATCGTCGCCTGCGCATATACGCGTTCGTCTGCCGCAGCCATCGCGGTGATGATGACCGTTTCCTTGGTTTCTACTTCCGCAGCAGTGAGCACGCCGTCTTCTACGGAAACGACAGCGTCGTTGCTGCTGGTCCAGATGATGTCATCGTTTGTCGCTACCCAAGGTTCGACAGAAGCGTTGAGCGTCGTGCTTCCGCCCGGAATCATCGTGACCTCGCTGCGGTCCAGCGTGATCGCGGTCGGCGCCATTTCTTCATGGTAGACGCGGATCATATCGATCTGCATGGCCTTGGTCGCCGTATCGCCAGGGGTCTTCTCCACTCTGAGCGTATGCTCTGCATTGTCCAGCCCCTCTGCCTTGAACAGCAGCTGCTGATGCTGCGTGTTGCCAGATTCGAGGTTGGCTTCGCCTGTTCCGGCGAATTCATCATCGATATATACATCAAAATCCGCATGCGCGGTGTTCTTGCTGGCATAGATCTCGATGCCGGTACCGATGAACTTCATCATATAATACTGTCCTTCTGATCCTTCGCCGCTGGTGCTGTAATGATCCGTTCCATTCAGGAACAGGTTCGGATATCCAGACTCGGCATTCCATTCTGCCGCAGGCTCATACTGGATCTTGAACAGCTCGCCTGAAGAAGTGCTCGTGGCATCATCAACATCGCTGTAGCCCGGGAATTCCGGTTCTTCCGGCTCGCTGATCTCGCCGCCGTACACTTTAGCGTAAGTGATGCTGATGCCCTGTGCGTTTACCGCAGCTTCATTGTGCTTATCCAGCACGGTCAGCAGCGCGGTATGCGCTGTGCTCTCCAGTTCGATGCCGGCATCTTCGCTAGAATACAGCATCTGATTGCCGTCGGTGCGGGAAGGTCCATAAGCATCCACCTCGACTTCCTCACCGCCGTCGATGGCTACGCTGAACATCAGATGATTCGGCGCTTTGATGCCGTAGATCTCCAGCACATTTCCCTCAAAGCTGATTTCGAGCGTTGCGCCCGGGGTATTGCTCCAGTGTTCGCTCACTGCCGGGTCACTGTCATTCGCAGATCCCCATCCGCCATGGTTGGCGTCTCCCTCGGAATAAGAAAACCGCTCGTCCGTATCGTCAATGACCACCGGCTCACCTTCTGCCGCATGCACGCCCTGGATGGAAATCATCGTGAACGTGCAGCAGACCGCCAGCAGTCCCTTCAGTATTCTCTTGATCATCTTCATTCTCCTGGTATATTGTAAAAGACTCATCTAGCGGTCACTACAATATACCTTTTCCTTTCTATCAACCTCTTATAACCGTGGGTTGAAAACGATAAGGTTCGTTTGTAGAATATTGAAATATGTGAATGTGGATTTGTATTTCTCCTTGTGGCTTTGACTACTTCAGAAAGGTTCTTACCACGCCTTATTCCAAAACAATGATTAGTTAGATGAGTCTTTGAATTCGTATCGCGCACCATGATTTGTGGTTTAAGTGCTGTGGTTCATCTCTTCACATGTTTTTTAGAAAGGACGTGTTTTTATGATTCTTGTTGGAATCGATATTGGTAAGCTTTCTCATATGTTCTGTGTCATGGATTCTTCTACCGGAGAATTTCTCGTAAATCCTATTTCGTTCAAAAACAATAAACAGGGATTTGATTCTTTCATGGACAGTATCAACTCATTCTCTAAAAAGGATGTTCTGATCGGTATGGAAGATACCGGTCATTATCATTTCAATTTGTTGAAATTCTTGCTGGATTCTGGTTATGCCGTTGCCCTGATCAATCCGATTACCACAGATATGACCCGTAAGATGCAGCTTGGTGCCACCAAAGATGATGATCTAGATGCACGGTTGATCTGCGATGTCCTGGCCTCCAATCAACGCCGGAAAGGCTACAGGATCTCTAAGATCGACAGCTTTGATCTTTATGAGCAGAAACGTCTTACCCGCGAGCATCACGACCTCAAGGAACAGCTGAACGTATATACCAATAAACTTCAAGAGTGCATTGATATCGTATTTCCTGAGTTCAATTCCTTGTTTAGATCAAAATACGAGTCCGTTTATATGAACGTCCTCAAGACTTTTGGCAGCGCTGATTCCATCGCTCATGCTGATATACGCAATATCCGTAAATGCTTTGAAGCAAACAGGAAAGGGCGCCGCATCTCCCTGACCCCGGAAGAGTTGAAAGAAGCTGCCAGAAATTCGATCGGTTTTCCTTCCAAAGCAGAAGTGATCGAATTACGTCATCTGATCGATATCATCGAGCTGATCAATGTACAGATTTCTGAAGTAGATAAAAAAATAGAAGAGTTCTCCGTGCAAAACAACTCTCCTATTCTCACCATACCAGGAATCTCACATTTCTCTGGTACTTCCATTTTAGCGGAACTAGGAGATTTACGCAACTACTCAAAGGCATCTCAGGTCATAAAATTTGCAGGCGTTTCACCTTCCAAGTATAAATCGAGCCAGTATGAAGCACAGCACACTGCCATCACCAAGAAAGGATCGCGCTATCTTCGTAAGACGCTCTATCAGGTCATCCTGCCTGTGATCAGATACAATCCTGTGTTCAACGCATTCTACCGTCACAAACTATCGCAGGGCAAAGGACACCGATGTGCCCAAGGACACTGTGTACGAAAGTTGCTAAGGATCATCTATCATCTGGTCACTACAGATCAGTCATTTGATCCAAAGCTTTTAAGATAAGCCTGCACATCAGATCCAATCAAAAATTTAGAGCCTTGACCAAGGTTGTTTTCGTCATGCCTTTTTATTCACATTTTCAAAGATCCATACAAAACCAGCTATCAAAAATCAGTTAGTCTACATTTGATTTACTTGATTTTTATATAGTTAGCTTTCTTCTTCAACATGTGTAAGCTGTGCTCTTCTCCTTCGCTCTCACTCCTTTTTTGCGTTCCTCTTGTTTTCCATGGAGAGACATCTCTGATCCATCCGGCCTCTGTATTCGACTATTATCGCAGATGAACGATGTTTCTCCGCTTCATGCCACTGTCCGCTGATCCCTCCTTTCTGTCTGCTTCCACCGCGATCCATATGGTATCTGCTGGTGAAACGCAGCATCCTCCATCCTTATCTTAACATAAACCAACTGGTAATATCTTGCATAAAGTTGCATTATTTTGTCATATTGAAGCGATTACATCGGCATGTTCTTTTCCTTCTCCCCTTGGATTTTCCACAAGGATCATGTCATTTGCCAGCAGTTGCGCAAATGTCGATCTGCGTTGCTTGCCACACCGCAGCGTTCATGCTATGGTTGGCTTGCCCGAACAAATAAAGGAGTTTTGCACATCATGTTCAGCGAAAATCTAAAGACCCTCAGAAAACAAAAGGGATTCTCACAAGAAGAATTGGCCGGCAGGCTTCATGTCGTCAGACAGACGATCTCCAAATGGGAGAAGAACCTGTCCGTTCCGGATGCGGATACGCTGATCCGGCTGGCTGAAATACTGGAAGTCTCCGTCAGCGAATTGCTGGGGACAAACATAGCAAAAGAAAATACGGCCGGCAATGTGGCAGAACAGCTGTCCAGGATCAATGAGCAGCTCGCGATCAGAAACCGCCGTTCGCGCCGGATCTGGAAAGCGATCGTCATCCTGCTTGCGGCGATCATCCTGGTCAATCTCTTGATCGTGATCTTGTTCAGCGTTCCAGATCTTGACAGCGCCGGGTCGGATCTGCCGACAGTCACGGATGAAACGACGATCACAGGCGAATAAGATTCAGGGAGATCCCTCCATAAATCGCGTAGGAGGGTATTTAGCGTCCTTCCCTATCTGGCACAGCAGCCTGGACAGGTGTTCATCCACCAGCTCTGCAAGAAGACAGCGCCTAATCTGCCGCGGTCGGTTTATATCCAGATTGTGATCCATACTGGATATCAGTTTGTTAGACCAAAGGGATAAAGGACAAGAATCTGCTAACCTTCACCGGCTGCCAGGCTTCACTTCCTTATTCACTCAATACAGATATTTGATCAGGAATAATGAAGATATCTTCTTAATGGTTGTCAGAAAAGGTATAATGAGGAAAAGACCAATGGGAATCTACGGAAAGGAGATGATATGATGGACAGCAAAAGGATAAAAGAAATCATGTTTTCGCTAGGTGCAGATCTGTGTGGCATAGCAAGCATAGACAGGTTTGACGATGCACCGAAAGGCTATCATCCTTTAGATGTGCTTCCGACATGCAAATCGGTAATTTCTTTTGGATGCAGATTCCCAGTAGGAATACTTAACTGCAAGTCGGATATTCCCTATACGAGGATAAGAAATTCTATTACGCCAAAAATGGATGCGATAGCTCTGGATTTTTGTATTGAAATGGAAAAACATCAGATAGTATGCGTCCCTATTCCTACAAATGAAAACCAATGGGATAATAAGACCGGCAGATGGCGGTCTATCGTTTCGCAAAAGCATATAGCTCAAGCGGCGGGATTGGGGACGATCGGACGGCATTCTTTGTTGATCACGCCAGAATTTGGAAGCATGGTCTGGTTAGGTGCAGTATTATGCGAACAGGAACTTGAGCCGGATAAACTGAAAGAACCTCTTTGTAATCATTGCAACTTATGTGTTGATATCTGCCCGGTGAACGCTCTAGAAGATTCAGAAATCAAACAGCGATCCTGTTGGGATTTTGCATTTGGAGATGATGAAGAAGAGCAGGTTTGGAAAATAACCTGTCATAGATGCAGAGATATTTGTCCTTATAACCTAGGCAGTCAAAATTCGATCTTGAGGGAAAGCGATTAAAGAAAAATCCCATTTATCGCGGAATTGAACAGAATGACAAATCCGAATTTGAACACCAGTAAATTATGACCTCTCAACAGAGGTTACAGTGTTTTGATAAAATCCTCCAAAAGCCTTGAAAATAAAGGATTTATCGCAATGTGTTCGCCTTATCTCTTTATACGGTTACACACAAGTTTACTCTTTCCCTCATTGCTCATAAGGGCAAATACAAGGGCAAGAAAATCTCATAACAAGAATAAACATAAGTGTGGCAATCGGAGAACTGTGATGTATGTGCGAATATATTATAACGGAGGATTTTTCAATGGACAAGTATATTTACGATGATAAAAATGGTCTGTGGTATGAACTGCAAGGAGATTATTATATTCCTTGTCTTATCTTACCAGCTGAAAAAGAACAGCCTATCGGTTTGTGGGGACAGCGGCACTTGCGGTATTTGAAAGAACATCGCAGAAATACATACACAACACTACTTACAAGCGGCAGGCTGAACGTCTACCTTGCCGATATTAACGGACAGGCAGAGGAATTATTTTCCCTATTGGTAAAACAAATGGCTGAGCGTGAGGGAGTGACAGAAAAACTCAAGGAAGAAAACCAAGTGTTGTGGGTTGGTCAGATAAATAATATTTGTAATCGAGCAGCCAAGATTGTCAACACAGAACTTATCTACGCTTAAGCTGAACAGGCGGTAGGGAGCAAAATCCTTACCGCTTTTGCTATTTTCAGCCTTTATTTCTCAAGAAGTTGCGAGTTTTATCATTGAAATCATCAAAATCATTGACAAAATTGATGATTCAGATTATAATATATACAATACTAACAAGGAGTGTGAAAGGATGAGAATAAGTTATAAAAAACTTTGGATATTGCTTATTGAAAAAGAAATCTCGCCCGCTACACTTCGTAAGGACTTGAATATTGCAACGGGGACAATGACAAAATTAAGAAAAAACGAGGAAGTGGCGTTATCTGTCCTTTTGCGTATATGTGAGTATTTAGATTGCAACATCGGTGATATATGCGATGCTGTTCGAACGGATTTAGGGGATAGTTCCTAATTCTGCTCAATGCTTATTGTTGAATATGAAGATAGGAGTGAATATAGAATGAAATGGCAACCTGTTAGGAATAAAGATTACAGTTTCCGTGATGATTACTGTCGGGGTAAATGTCCAAGATTTATCGAGGATGCAATACTTTCCATTCATCTTAGTGGCAAACAAGGCAGCAAGACTGATTTGCAGCTTACCTTCACGCCCTATATAAAAGAATGTAACTTACTGAAAGAGAAAAGTGATAAGAACACAGTATGTATGCTTTCGTGTCCCATTTTTGAAGCATATAAGAATAGTCACAGTTACTAAGTGATAGTACAGAAAGAGGTGAATATAATGGAATTTTGTATTAACTGTGGTCAAAAACTTACCGAAGGTGCAAAATTCTGTGCGAATTGTGGTCAAGCGGTAGGAAATAACAGTTCAACGAGCCAAAGAAAGACAGTTTTGAAGTGGTAAACTAAAACTGGACACAGGGGTGCAAAAACTGGACACGATGATAT
>ERZ827423.3229-NODE-3229-length-11501-cov-7.178840_pt1 | contig 11501 bp, 9 predicted proteins | sample MGYA00519775_ERZ827423 | MGnify/ENA primary metagenome ERZ827423 (study PRJEB31778, sample SAMEA3449296) | human gut metagenome | biome: human gut; feature: human-associated habitat; material: faeces | place: United Kingdom | collected 2010/2012 ...
ACCGAGAAAATAATGACTGAGTTTTCGGATTTGAATCTATGCCCAATTAACAACCATCAGGGAATTGTAATTGATGGTGAAGGTTCAAAGGTTGTTTGCAAAGACTAATTTGAAAATTCCAGTTTATCGATTCGCTTCGCCCCGTTCTTTGGGGAACCGGCAGGTCTCCCGGCGGGGGAATTTTCGAAATATCCTTAAACAGGTTTTCTCTCCATTCGCCCCATTACCGACGCGGACAAAATCGACTATTTCCGCACTCACCCGCTCAAATAACGAAGCACCCCCGCCGCCGTTTTTCATCGGCAGCGGGGGTTGCTTATCGGTCTCAGATCAGCTTCTTCAGCTTGCCCATTTTGCCCCTGAAGGGCGCGTAGCGCAGGGCGATATCGGGCTTGGCCCAGCGCTTGAGGATGCTCTTTTCGTGGGAGAAGGTGCGGAAGCTCCACGGGCCGTGATAGCCCCCCATGCCGCTCTCCCCCACGCCGCCGAAGGGCATGTGGCAGGTGGCCAGATGCAGCACCGTATCGTTGACGCAGCCGCCGCCGAAGCTGACGGAGCCCAGCACCTTGTCCTCCACGGCCTTGTCCCGGGTGAAAAGGTACAGGGCCAGAGGCCGGGGCCGCTGGCGGATGCGCTGGATGGCCTCGTCCAGATTCCGATAGGTCAGAATGGGCAAAATCGGCCCGAAGATTTCCTCCTGCATCACGGGGCTGTCCCACTCCACGTCCGTCAGAATGGTGGGCGAGATCTTCCGTTCCGCCGGGTCGATTTGGGCCCCGAAGGCCACCGAGCCGCTGGAAAGCAGCCCCACCAGCCGCTGGAAGTGGCGCTGGTTGACGATCTTGGGCAGATCCTCGCTGGCCAGCGGCGCGCTGGTATACATCCGCCGAATTTCCGCGATCAGAGCCTCGATCAGCTCCTGCTCCCGGCTGCGGTCCACCAGCACATAGTCCGGTGCCACGCAGGTCTGGCCCGCGTTGAGGCACTTGCCCCAAGCCAGCCGCCGGGCGGTCAGGGCGATATCGGCACTTTTGTCCACGATGACCGGGCTTTTGCCACCCAACTCCAGACTGACGGGGGTCAGGTGGCGGGAGGCCTTTTCCATCACCAGACGGCCCACCGCAGGGCTGCCGGTGAAGAAGATATAATCGAAATGTTCCTCCAGCAGGGCGGCGTTTTCCGCCCTGCCGCCCTCCACCACCTTCACCAGCTCCGGCGGGAACAGCTCCTCCGCCATGCGGCGAACGAGGCCGGAGGTAGCGGGCGAATAGGCCGACGGCTTCACGATGGCGCAGTTGCCCGCCGCCAACGCCCCCACCAGCGGGGCCAGCGTCAGCTGGAAGGGATAGTTCCACGGGGACATGATGAGCACCACTCCGTAGGGCTCGGACAGAACGCGGCAGGTGCCGGGCAGCTGCCCCATGGCGGTCCGCGCCCTTTTCGGCTTCATCCAGCCGCGAAGGTGCTTCAGCGCGTCCGCCAGCTCCTGCTTCACCATGGCCACCTCGGTCAGATAGCCCTCGTAGTCGCTCTTGCCCAGATCCTCATGCAGCGCGTCCAGAATGGCCTGTTCGTTTTCGGTCATCCAACCTTGCAGTTTTTTCAGCTGCTCCCGGCGAAATTCGTAGGACTTCGTTGCCTGAGATTCAAAATACTTCCGCTGGTTTTCCACCATGGCGGTAAAATCTGCCATCGTTTTTTTCCTCCTCCGGATTCATTCAAAGGGTTTCTTCCTGCCAGAGCGCCTCGCCCGTTCCCAGCCGCAGCACGGTTCGATAGCCCGTCCGCCGGAGCAGTTCCGCGGCCCGGTCAAAGGCGCAGTCCAGCTTGGCCGCGTCATGACAGTCGCTGGTGATGGTCGTGCGTCCGCCCATCTCCCGCCATGCGCCCAGCAGCTCCGCCGTAGGATAGGGGTCGTCCCGGTAGCCTCGGGCAATGGCCCCGGTGTTCACCTCCAGCACGCCGCCGCAGGGAAACGCCCTTTCCAGCGCGTCCAGCGCCAGGCGGCGGTATTCCGGGCTGGTTTCGTCGAAAAGGCCCTCCGACAGCGCGTATTTCCGCACCAGATCGAAATGACCGATGATGTCCGGCCGATCCCGAAGCAGCCCGGAAACGTGAACATCGAAATACTGCCGCGCCAGTTCAAGGCCGTCTCCCCCGCATTTTTCTTCGATATACTGCCGAAGGAGCGCCGGTTCGCCGTCCACTGCCACCGTTCTGCCGTGAAAATCCAGACTGACGTAGTGCGCGGAGCCGATCACATAATCCGCCGTCCGGCGGTTCTCCGCTTTCAGCGCGTCCGGGGCGAAGGTATCCTGCTCCAGCCCGGCCCAGACGCACAGCTTCGCCGCGGAGCCCAACGCCCGCACGGTCTCGAAATACGCCCGCTGAGTCTCTGCCGTCATGGAGTATTCCAAGTCGAAGCCCTGACTGGCATGGCCGGAAAACCCAAGGCTGACGAAGCCCAGTTTTTCCGCCGCCCGGATCATTTCCTCCGGCGGATTTTTTCCGTCGCAAAAGGTCGAATGGGTATGGGCGTTGGACAAAAAACGCACGGCGGTTTCCTCCTTTGTTTCATCGTATATAGATTCTGGTTCTGACGCGCTTTTTCCTGCATTGACAGCGTTTTCGCCCCGTGTTACAATCCCCTCAGAATCCCATTTCAGGCAATACGGGAGGAACTTTGACCATGCTTTCATCACAGGGCTTCGATCTCTGGGCGGACGGATACGACCAGTCCGTCGGCCTGACGGACGAGGAGGGCGGCTATCCCTTCGCGGGCTATAAAGAACTGCTGAGCCGCATCTATCAGCGGGTGCTGACCCGAAAGTCTCCCCGGGTGCTGGATATCGGCTTCGGCACGGGCACGCTGGCGGCGCGGCTGTATCAGCAGGGCTGCGTGATCTTCGGGCAGGATTTTTCCGCCCGGATGCTGGAAGCGGCTTCGGCCAAAATGCCGCAGGCGAAGCTGTATCAGGGGGATTTCAGCCGGGGACTCGTGCCGCAGCTGCAAGGGCAGACCTTCGATTTCATCACTGCCACCTATTCCCTTCATCACCTGACGCTGGAAGGCAAGCGGGATTTTCTCGCCCAGCTTCGCCGCCAGCTGGCCCCGGAGGGGGAAATTTTGATCGGCGACGTGGCGTTCCGCACTCAGGCCGAGCTGGAAGCCTGTCGAAATGCCGCCGGCCCGTCTTGGGATGAGGAAGAAATTTATTTCGTTCTGGAAGAACTGCTTCCGTTTTTCCCCGATCTGCGTTATGAAAAAATTTCGGACTGTGCGGCCCTGATGACCCTGAAAAAGGACTGAAGCGGAGGTTTTTATGCATCTTGCCCCGGAAACCGTTTCCCTGAAGAACGGCAAAACCGCCGTTTTCCGTGCCGCCGAGCCGGACGACGCGCCGGAAATGATCGCCTATCTGAAAGACACTGCCGGGGAAACGCCCTTTCTGCTGCGCTATCCGGACGAGGTGAATTTCACCGAGGAAGGCGAACGGAGCCTCCTGCAAAGCCGGTCGGACGATCCGTCCGTCGTCATGCTCAACGCATGGGTGGGCGGCAGGCTGGCGGGCAACTGCACGCTCACGCCCAAGGGCGCGCGGCGGAAAATCTGTCACCGGGCCGACGTATCCATCGCCCTTCGGAAAGCGTACTGGGGCTTGGGATTGGGCAAGGCGTTGCTGACCCGCGTGTTGACGCTGGCCAAAGAGCTCGGCTACGAACAGGTGGAGCTGGAGGTCATCAGCGGCAACGACCGGGCGCTCAGGCTGTATGAGCGTTTGGGCTTCGTTCAGACCGGCCGCACGCCCAGAGCCTTTCGCTATGACGACGGCTCCTTTCGGGATGAAATTCAAATGGTTCTGCGGCTGTAGGGGCGTTTGACCTGACAGAGCGGCATTTTAGAAGCACAGAAAAAACTCCGGGCCCTGCCTTTTTCAGGACAGAACCCGGAGTTTTTCTTTGCCTGTTAACGCTCAGCCTTTATCAGGAATGCGCTTCGTCCAGCATGGCCAGCTCCACGGTTACGGTGTGGTAGTCGCCCTCGATGTCGTCGTAGCTTTCCCACTTGGACTGGTCGCCCTCCATGCGGAAGTACTTGATCTCCACGGTGTCGCCCGCCTTCTTGGAGGCCATGGCATTCACCATTTCCTGAGAAGAGGAAACGATGGTGCCGTCCACCTCCACCACGATGTCGTCCGCCTTCAGACCGGCCTTCTCAGCGGGGGAATTCTTTTCCACCTCGTCGATATACGCGCCGCTGGGCAGAGCGCCCGCGGCCACCGCGCCGGAGTTGGAGGCGCTGATGGTCTTCACCTTCACGCCCATGCGGGGACGGGATTCAGGAGCCACGCTGCTGGAATCCTTCGTGCTGTCGGCCGACGTGCCGTTGGTCACGGTCTTGCCGGACAGCACTTCCTCGATCAGGGGCTTGGCCGCGTTGATCGGGATGGCCATGCCGATACCTTCCACCGTGGAAGTGGAGTAGTAGCTGCCGGTGTACTTCATGCTGGGCACGCCGACCAGCTCGCCCGCCACGTTGAACATACCGCCGCCGGAGTTGCCCGCGTTGATCGCGGCGTCCGTCTGGATCATCCGATTGACGTTGTTGGTCTTACGTCCGTAAGCGTCGGTGGATTTGCTGGTGATTTCCCGGTTCAGGGCGGAGATCACGCCCACCGTCGTGGTGCCGGTGAAGTCCAGCGGATTGCCGATGCAGATCGCCCAGTCGCCCACCTTCAGCGCGTCGCTGTCACCCAGCACGACCGGCTCCAGCGGCAGATCTTCCACCTTCAGCACAGCCAGGTCAAGATTTTCGTCATAGCCCGCCACAGTGGCGCTGTAGGTGTTGTCGCCGGAAGTGACCTCCAGCATGCTGGCGTCCTCTACCACATGGTAGTTGGTCAGCACGTAGCCCTTGGCCACCACAACGCCGCTGCCGGTGCCCTGCAGCACCTGACGGCTGTTGTCCTCATTGTCGCTGCCGCGGTCATTGCCGTAGCCATAGCCATACCCAAAGCCAAAACCGTACATGCCGCCGTAGCTGTTGCGGCCGGTGTAATTGGTGTAGTTGCTCACGCCCACCACGCTGCCGTGTACTTTTTCAACAGCCTCGGTGAAGGGGCTCGCCACTACGGTGGAGTTCTCGGTGATCGTCGCCGTTTCCGCGCCTGCCGTAGCGTTCATACGAATCAAAGCGGTACCGCCGGTCAATACGACAGCCAGGGCCAACGCGATCGCCATGTAAGTCTTCAAGGTCTTTTTCGTTTCAGTGTTCCTCATGTAGTATCCCTCCTAACTACGGGCTTATTCTAACACCCATTTTTGACAAAGTCGTGAACGAGGCATGAATAGTATTTGGAAAATTCGAGAAGGATATGTTGGCAATTTTTCTGGTCGATCTTTGCCGAAAGCTGCATCGCCCCGGCCCTTTCGCAGCCGAAAGACAAGTATGCCGCTTTCCTGCTATTTTTCCAATACCGGCGTTTCCCCGTCCTGCTCAAAGCCTGCCAGCATCTCCCGCAGGGCTTCCTGAAGCCGCTCGTCCGCCGCCAGCGACGAATCGTTGTAGTAGGCCTGCAGGTCGATGGCGTTGCCGTCGATCACGGTTTCCGCCATCAGATAGGGGCCGAACTCGTTGCGAAGGCCCAGCACCCAGAAGGGCGTCTGGCCGTCGCCCGCCTCCACCGTTTCCAAAAGAGAGGCGTCCTCGTCCTGATACCAGTCCAGCAGCTCATCCAGATAGGTCTGCTTCCGATCCTCCGCCGCTGTGGAAAGGGTCAGCCCCGCGTCGTTTTCCATGCGCAGAAGGCTCATGTCGAAGGTCATTTCGTCGTTGTAAAGCACGAAAAACCACCGGGATGCGCCGGTCTCGCTTTCGTAGGCATAGGTCTGATCGTCCAGCGTATACGCGGTTTCGTCATAGCGGAGACGGAAAAGGCCGTCCGCCTCATAGGTAGCCGCATCCGCCGGAAGGATGAAGACCGCCGCCAGCAGCAGCGCCAGCAGAAAGGCTGTTTTTTTCATTCGTTCTCCCTCCTTCGTAAAATAGAAACGGGGCGACGCTCGTCGCCCCGCAGGTTCAGGATAACAGCGCTCCGTGCCCGTTCCATGACGGCAACGTGAACAGCGCGTGTTTTTTAAAAATTACGGCTCATGTCGTAGTGGGAGAAGAACTCGTTGCGGAAGTCCAGCAGCCGGTCCTCCTGAATAGCCTGCTTTACCTGCTCCATCAGCCGGATCAGGAACCGCAGGTTGTGGATGCTTGCCAGCCGCGCGCCGGTGATCTCCCCCGCCTTGAACAGGTGGCGGATATAGGCCCGGGAGAAATTCTGGCAGGTGTAGCAGTCGCAATGCTCGTCCAGCGGCCGGAAATCGTGGGCGTACTGGGCGTTCTTGATGACCACCCGGCCGTCGTGGGTGAAGCAGGTGCCGTTGCGGGCAATGCGGGTCGCCAGCACGCAGTCGAACATATCCACGCCCCGCAGCGCGCCCTCGATCAGGCAGTCGGGAGAGCCTACGCCCATCAAATAGCGGGGCTTTTCCGCCGCCATGTGGGGCATGATGGCTTCCAGCATTTCATACATCACCGGCTTGGGTTCGCCTACGGACAGGCCGCCGATGCCGTAGCCGAAGAAGTCCATATCCCGCAGGGTCTTGGCACTTTCGATGCGCAGATCCTTGAAGAACGCGCCCTGCACAATGCCGAACAGCACCTGATCGTCGTCGGTATGGTGCTGCTGGCAACGCTTGGCCCAACGGTGAGTGCGATGCATCGCATCCTCGGCGGTGGCGTGGTCGCAGGGATAGGCGGTGCACACGTCAAAGGCCATCATGATATCGCTGCCCAGCGCGTGCTGGATATCCATGCTGATCTCCGGGGAGATAAAGCGGTGGCTGCCGTCCAGATGGCTCTGGAAAGCCACGCCTTCTTCCTTGATCTTGCGGATGCCGGAAAGGGAAAACACCTGAAATCCGCCGCTGTCGGTCAGGATGGGCTTGGGCCAGGACATGAACTTGTGCAGGCCGCCCGCCTCGCGGATCAGGTCTTCGCCGGGGCGAAGGTGCAGGTGATAGGTGTTGGAGAGCATGATCTCCGTGCCGATCTCCAGCATTTCCCGGGGGGTCATGGCCTTGACGGTGGCCACGGTGCCCACGGGCATATACACGGGCGTGTGGATGTCGCCGTGGGGCGTGTGCAGCAGACCAAGACGCGCGCCGGACTGCTTGCAGGTCTTGAGGACTTCAAACGAAAACTTGGATGTTGCCACTGAATAACTCCTTAAACGCGCGGCTGGCATGAGGCCAAAAACGCGGTGATCTCTTTTTCATAAGGCCGGAAAGCGGGGTTTTCCGGGCAGGCGGTGAAGGTCATTTCTTTCTTGAGGGTGGGATGGGTCAGACGAAGCACCGCGCCGAACAGGGCGATGTCCCGTCCCCGCTCCCCGTGGCCGTAACGCATATCATAGCGGATGGGATAGCCCAGATGGCTGAGCTGTACCCTGATCTGATGCTTCCGGCCGGTTTCCAGCCGCAAGTGAACCAGTGCCGTTCCGTCCCGTGCGCCCAACCGTTCGTAGCGCAGCCGGGCTTCTTTGGCTCCGGGCGTACCGGCGGGCACCGTCCGCACCAGCCCGGTCTTTTCGTCCTGCAGGAGCCAGTCGCAGAGAGTTCCCTCCGCAGGAAGGTCTTCCCTCTCCACCACGGCCAGATATTCCCGTTCCATATGATGAACGCGCAGCTGTTCGCTGAGCCGGGAGGCCGCCTTGCTGGTGCGGGCAAAGGCCACCAGACCGCCCACGGGCCGGTCCAGCCGGTGCACCAGCCCCAGATAGACCTCCCCCGGCTTCTGGTATTTTTCCCGGATATACCGCTTGCACTCGTCCTGCAGGCTCAGGTCGCCGGTCTCATCGCTCTGGGTCAGCTGACCCTGAGGTTTGACCACCACCAGCAGGTGATTGTCCTCGTAGACGGGCTTAATCATGGGGCGTCCACCGGGCCGTCGCGCCGCAGGGCAGCACCCCGCCGGAGGTCACGGCCAGCGCCAGATCGTCCGCCTCCGCCCGTCCGCCATACCGGCTGCACAGGCAGCGCTGGGCCACGTTCTGCAGCACCGTATAGCTGAAGCCCGTGGTGTAGCCGTTGATGAGGAAGAACAGCGGCGTGTCGCTCATGGCCTGTGCGCACAGATCGACCAGCCCGTACAGCTCGTTTTCCAGCTTCCAGACCTCGCCGTTGGGGCCCCGGCCATAGCTGGGCGGGTCCATCAGAATGCCGTCGTAATGGTTGCCCCGGCGCAGTTCCCGCTGCACAAAGGCCTTTGCATCTTCGATGATGAAGCGGGTGTTTTCCTCCGGGATGCCGCTGAGGTCGCGGTTTTCCTTGGCCCAGAGCACCATGCCCTTGGCCGCGTCCACGTGGGTGACGTGGGCCCCCGCCGCCGCGCAGGCCAGCGTGGCCCCGCCGGTATAGGCGAACAGATTCAGCACCCTTGGCTGGCGCTTCCAGCCGGACGCGGAACGGATCTGCTCCTGCATAAAGGCCCAGTTGGCAGCCTGCTCCGGGAAAAGGCCCGTGTGTTTGAAGCCCGTGGGACGCACGTAGAATTTCAGCCCGTCCAGACCGATGGTCCACTTATCCGGCAGTTTTTCCCGGAAATCCCAATGCCCGCCGCCGGTCTCGGAGCGGGTGTAGGTGGCCTGAGCCTTCTTCCACAGTTCAGGCCGGGCCTTGGGCCAGATCACCTGCGGGTCGGGCCGGCGCAGCAGGATATTCCCCCATCGTTCCAGCTTTTCCCCGTCGCCGGTATCCAGCACTTCATAGTCCCGCCATTGATTGCAAAGATACATGCATTTCTCCTTCAGACAAACGGCCCCGGGCGGGCGGCGGCCTGCCCGGGGCAATGATGAATCAGGCTTTCTGAACGCTCAGTCCGGCCTTTTTGCCGTTGATGTCGCATTCCTTGCCGTCTGCCGCTTCACCGGCGGTCAGCTCGTCGGCCAGAACGCTCTTCATGATGAAATCGCGGCCCGCTTCGATGGCGGCGCTCAGCTCGCCGTCGGCCTGATAGACCACTTTGATATGGTCGGTCACGTCGTAGCCCGCGTCCTTGCGCAGGTTCTGCAGCTTGGAGATCACCTCGCGCTGGTAGCCTTCCACGATCAGCTCGGGGGTCAGGTTGCAGTCCAGCACCACGGTAACGCTGCCGTCCGTCTGGGCGGAGAAGCCGGGCTTCTGGGTGGCTTCGGTCAGCACGTCGTCCTTTTCCAGCTCGACGGGCGTGCCGTTTACGTCGAATTTCAGCGTTTCGCCCCGGGCGAAGGTGTCTACCACATCGTTGCCGTCCATGCCCTGCAGCGCCGTGCGGATACCGCCCAGCAGCTTGCCGTACTTGGGGCCCAGCGTGCGCATCTGCGGCTTGAGGTTATAGGTGGTAAAGGCGCGGGCGTCCTCGGTGAAGACCACGTTCTTCACGTTCAGCTCGTCCTCGGCCAGCTCCCGGAAGGCCTGGTCAAACTCGGTGCCCTTCACGTACAGGCAGGCGGAGGGCTGACGCACCTTCAGGTTGGCGGCGGAGCGGCTGCTCAGGCCCAGACTGACCACCTCGCGCAGGGCGGCCATCTGGCGGTTCAGGTCTTCGTCGATCAGGGCTTCATCCGCCACGGGGAAGTCGCACAGATGCACGCTTTCCGGCGCGTCGGGATTCACGGAGATCACCAGATTCTGGTAAATATCCTCCGCCATGAAGGGTATAAAGGGCGCGATGACCTTGCTCAGCGTCACCAACACGTGGTACAGGGTGACAAAGGCGGCTTCCTTGGTCTCGTCCATGCCCTTGCCCCAGAAACGCTCACGGCAGCGGCGCACATACCAGTTGCTCAGGTCGTCCACCATGTCGGTGATGGCCCGGGCGGCCTCGGGAATGTGATAATTGCTCAGGTTGTCGTCCACGTCCCGGATGGTGCTGTTCAGACGGCTCAGGATCCACTTGTCCATCAGGGTCAGACTGACCTTGTCCATGGGGTGATCCTTGGGGTCGAAGTTGTCGATATTGGCGTACAGCACGAAGAACGCGTAGGTGTTCTGCAGGGTGGACATGAACTTGCGCTGGCCTTCGTTGACGGCCTCGTCGCTGAAGCGGCTGGGCAGCCAGGGAGCGCTGGCCGTGTAGAAATACCAGCGGACCGCGTCCGCGCCCTGCTTATCCAGCACCGACCACGGATCGACCACGTTGCCCAGATGCTTGGACATCTTGCGGCCCTCCGCGTCCTGCACGTGACCCATCACGATGCAGTTTTCAAAGGGCGCGCGGTCGAACAGCAGGGTGGAAATGGCTTCCAGCGTGTAGAACCAGCCCCGGGTCTGGTCGATGGCTTCGGAAATGAAGTTGGCCGGGAAGCGCTTTTCGAAGATATCCTTGTTTTCGAAGGGATAGTGCCACTGGGCGAAGGGCATGGATCCGGAATCGTACCAGCAGTCGATGACGTCGGTGACGCGGGTCATGGGCTTGCCGCATTCCGGGCACTTGATCTGGATGGCGTCCACATAGGGGCGGTGCAGCTCCAGATCGTCCGCCACGGGGCCGATGGCCATTTCCTTCAATTCCTGACGGCTGCCGATGACGTGGACATGGCCCTCTTCGCAACGCCAGATGGGCAGGGGCGTGCCCCAGTAGCGTTCACGGCTCAGGCCCCAGTCATGGACGTTTTCCAGCCACACGCCCATGCGGCCTTCCTTGATGTTGTCTGGCAGCCAGTTGATGGTGCGGTTATTGGCCACCAGCTGATCCCGCACGGCGGTCATCTTGATGTACCACGTGGGGCGGGGGTAGTACAGAAGGGGCGTATTGCAGCGCCAGCAGAAAGGATAATCGTGAGCGAAGGGCACGGCGGCGAACAGCAGTCCCCGCTCCTTCAGATCGTCCAGCACCAGCTTGTCCGCGTCCTTGACGAACACGCCCGGCCACTTGGTGTCGGCGGTCATGCAGCCTTGGGTGTCCACGAAGTTCACGAAGGGGATGTCGTTCTCCCGACAGACGCGGTTATCGTCCTCACCAAAGGCGGGAGCGATATGAACGATGCCGGAACCGTCGGTCATGGTGACGTAATCATCGCAGACCACGTACCAGGCGGGCTTGTCCAGCTTGCCCACGGCGAAGTCGAACAGGGGCTCGTATTCCATGCCCTTCAGGTCGATACCGGGCATTTCCGCGTCATACTGCACTTCCTTGCCGCTGAAAACGGAGGAGACCAGCGCCTTGCCCATGATGTAATGTTTGCCCTCCACCGTGATGCGGCAATAGGTATCATGGGGATTGACGCACAGCGCCAGGTTGCTGGGCAGCGTCCAGGGCGTGGTGGTCCATGCCAGAAGGTAAGCGTCCTCGCCCTTGACCTTGAACAGCACGAACGCGGAGGTTTCCTTCACATTCTTGTAGCCCTGCGCCACTTCGTGGCTGGACAGGGCGGTGCCGCAGCGGGGGCAGTAGGGCGCGATCTTGTGGC
>ERZ827423.3232-NODE-3232-length-11493-cov-3.931719_pt1 | contig 11493 bp, 15 predicted proteins | sample MGYA00519775_ERZ827423 | MGnify/ENA primary metagenome ERZ827423 (study PRJEB31778, sample SAMEA3449296) | human gut metagenome | biome: human gut; feature: human-associated habitat; material: faeces | place: United Kingdom | collected 2010/2012 ...
CCGAGCGCGGCATCACCGAGCCCACCCCCACCTTCTCCGCCTGCTTCGGCCAGGCCTTCCTGGAGCTGCACCCCACCAAGTACGCGGAGGAGCTGGTGAAGAAGATGGAGAAGTCCGGCGCCAAGGCCTATCTGGTGAACACCGGCTGGAACGGCACCGGCAAGCGGATCTCCATCAAGGACACCCGCGGCATTATCGACGCCATCCTGGACGGCTCCATCCTGAAGGCCGAGACCAAGACCATCCCCTACTTTGACCTTGCGGTGCCCACCGCCCTGCCCGGCGTGGACCCCGGCATCCTGGATCCCCGGGACACCTACGCCGACCCCGGCGCATGGGACGTCAAGGCCAGGGATCTGGCCTCCCGCTTTGTGAAGAACTTCGCCAAGTACGCCACCAACGAGGCGGGCAAGGCCCTGGTGGCCGCAGGCCCCAAGGTCTGAGCATCTGAATCAGGCCAACGGCCTGTAAGCTCCATGGTACGGCAGCGCCCCCGCTCTGCATTACGCAGAGCGGGGGCGTTTTTCTCATTCCCCGCCGCCCAGACCGGGCGCCCAGGGATTCTCTCCGCCGTATCTGACCACCAGCTGGCGGCATTTCCGGCAGTGCCAGGCGGTCAGGGCGGCGGCCCCGTTCAAAAAGCCCAGCAGGACACCGCCCTTCTTTTCCACCCGCTCCCGGGTGCGCCAGATCAGGCAGTCCGCATCCCCGGGAAGCCAGTACATCTCATCGTCCGAAAACAGGTGTCCCACTTCCATTTCTGCGCCGCAGGCAGGGCACTTCATGCCCTCTCACCTCCCTACCAGATAAACTCTCCGCAGTGGGGGCAGTAGTGGGGGATGCGGACACGAATGTCCCAGTGCCCGCCGCAGTGGGGACAGCGGTAGAATATCCAGGCCTGGATGATTGCCGCCAAGCCGATTACGATGCCTGCTACCGCCGGGAGCGGCGAGGCAAAGATCGCCGACGACAACATTAGCAGAACCCCGACAATTCCTCCCGCCTGCATCAGCACAGAGCTCTTCCTGTAGTCCACGGCCATCCACCTCTCAGTCCAGAGGCTTCTTGCAGTAGGGGCAGGTCTTGTGCAGGGTCCGTTTGGGCAGGTCCCGCTTGCAGTGGGGGCATCGGTAGAAGAAATTCATCTGCAGGGTGCCGATCAGCACGCAGGCAACGCCCACGCCGCCCAGCACCACCTGGTTGGTAAAAGCCCCGATCAGCATTACCAGCAGGCCGCCGACGCCCAGGATCCGCATGAGCCAATAGCTCGTCTTGTAGTTCAAGCCAGTCACCTTCTTTCCAGCCGGAAATCTCTCCGGTGCTCAGGACCGCTCCGGGAATTTGGCGCAGAGCCGGTCCAGCTCGTCGATCAGGGCGCCCAGCTCCTCCGCGGTCAAGGAGCAGGTGAGCTCCGCCGTGTCGTCCCCGTCCATGGTGTTGGGGAGATAGAAGGACACCGCCGCTTCAAAGGTCCCGTTCTCCAGGGCCCGAACCCCAAGGGAGAAGTAGTAGTCCTCCTGAAAGTCGCTGACGTACAGGTCCCGGATGCCGGCCTTCACCACCTTCAGCCCGGCGGTCATGCTCTGGAGCTCAAAGGTCTGGAGGCAGCTGTTGGAGTCCTTCACCACATTCCCGTCCTCCGTGCGCCAAGTGGCCCGGAGCACCAGCCACTGGCTGTCCTCACTGCCGGGGGCGGCGTCGGGAAATTCATAGTTAACGATATCCAGCTGCAGGCTGGCCTCCTCATTGCGGAACAGCATGGGGTTCTCTCCTTTTCAGTCGTTGTGATGGGCGGCGTAGAAGGCGTCGTAGTCCGCCAGCTGCTTCTGCAGCAGCGCCGGGGTGTCCAGGCCATAGGGGCACCGGGACTTGCAGGCGTTGCAGTGGATGCAGTTTTCGATCTGGTGCATCTTGGCCCGCCACTCGTCGCTCAGATAGGGCTTGTAGGGCGCCCGACGCAGCAGCTGGGCCATCCGGGCCGCCTGGGGGATGTCGATGCCGGCGGCGCAGGGCAGGCAGTACCCGCAGGAGCGGCAGAAGTCCCCGGAGAGCTCCTGCCGGTCGTGGTCGATCACCGCCTGGAGCTCCGGTGTCATGTGGGGGTCCCGGGCCGTCAGATCCAGCCACTGGTCCAGCTCCCACTCGTGCTGGATGCCCCAGATGGGCACCACGTCCGGGTGCTCCTGCATGAAGGCATAGCAGGCCTCGGCGTTGTTCAGCAGGCCGCCGGACAGGCCCTTCATGGCGATGAAGCCCATGTCGTGCTGCCGGCACAGCTCCACCAGCTCCAGATCCTTCTCCGTGGCCAGGTAGCAGAAGGGGAACTGCAGCGTCTCGAAGTTGCCGGATTCGATGGCCTCATGGGCCACCTTCAGCCGGTGGTTGGTGATGCCGATGTGGCGGATGTAGCCCTTCTGCTTGGCCTCCAGCGCGGCGGCAAAGGGGCCGTCCGGGTCGTTGATGTCCGGCAGGACCGCCGGGTTGTGGAACTGGAACAGGTCGATGTAGTCTGTCCGCAGGCTTCGGAGGCTCTGCTCGATGTGGGCCTGAACGGTCTTTTTATCCGCTCCGCCGCTCTTGGTGGAGATCACCACATTCTGCCGCACGTCGTGGAGGGCCTCTCCCAGCTTCTCCTCGCTGTCTGTGTACATATTGGCGGTGTCAAAGTAGTCGATGCCGGCGTCGTAGGCCCGGCGGACCAGCTTCACCGCGTCCGCCTTGGAGATCCGCTGGATGGGCAGCGCGCCGAACGCCGTCTTGGTCACCAGCAGGCCTGTTTTTCCCAGTCTGATCTTCTTGATTTCCATACACACATCTCCTTTTCGCCCGTGGGGCAGTCTCCTCAATTCTCCTGCGGCTATTGTACCACAATTTTCTTGGTTTGCAAATCCAAAGCGGTGTGGTATGATAGAGGAAGAACATAGCCGCCCACAGCGGCGGATGAGGAGGCATCCCATGGCACAGAAGGAACTTCACCTGAAAGTGACGCTGCGGCTGTACAGCGACGACGACCAGCGCTGCTTCGGCCCTGGCATTGCCACCCTGTTGCAGCGGGTGCGGGAGCACCACTCGCTCCGGGCCGGGGCGGCCTCCATGGAGATGGCCTACTCCAAGGCCTGGCGGATCATCCGCACAGCGGAGGTGGTGTTCGGCTGCAAGCTGCTCTCCTCCACCATCGGAGGCGCCCACGGCGGCGGCGCGGTGCTGACGCCGGAGGCGGAGCGGCTGCTGGCGGCCTATGAGGCCTACTGCGCCGACGTGGGGGCCTACGCCCAGGAGAAATTTGAGGAGGCCTTCCGCTTCTACCGGGAGCTGGATCAGGCCGGACAGTAAAACAGCGGACCAATTGACGGTCCGCTGTTTTTCTGAGCTTATTTCTTGGGCTGGGTGGGGTCCTCCTCCGTGGGACTGGGGATGGGATGCTCTTTGTGGGCCACCATGGTCTGGATCAGCTCCACCGTCCGGCCCAGCCCCAGATAGCTGGAGTCGATGCAGAAGTGATAGCTGTCCACACTGCCCCACTTCTTGGAGGTGTAATACTCATAGTAGGAGGAGCGCCGCTTGTCGGTCTTGAGGATCAGCTGGCGGGCCTTCTCCGGCGGCAGGTTCTGCCGCTGGGCCACCCGCTGGACCCGCACGTCCATGGGGGCGCTGATGAACAGGCTCAGGTGGTTGGGATAGTCCGCCAGGGCGTAGTCGGCGCAGCGGCCGATGATGACGCAGGGTCCCTGATCCGCCAGATGGCGGATGGTGTTGAAAGTGGCCAGATACACCTGCTGCTCCAGAGAGTCCCCCACCCCGCTGCCGGGCAGGGCAAACATATAGGAGTCCATGGCGATGGAGTACAGAAGGCTCTTGGGCCGCTCGTCGAAGTTTTCGAAGATCTGCTCACACAGGCCGCTCTTCCTGGCGGCCTCCTGCAGCAGCTCCTTGTCATAGAAGGGGATGCCCAGCTCCTTGGCCACGCGGATGCCGATCTCCTTGCCGCCGCTGCCAAACTGCCGGCCGATGGTGATGATGGTTTTCATAGAGAACCCTCCTCTCCTGGTTGCCTCCATTATACAGCAAGAACCCGGCGCCGTCAAACGGTACCTAGTTCCGGGGCTCCTTTTCCTCCGGCGGCAGCGGATGCCAGGGCTCCTCTTTCCGGGGGAAGAGGCGGCGGGCCAGAGCGTCCTTCACAGTCTCCACCAGGGCGTACCAGAGGCGGCCCACCACAAAGAGGACCAGCAGCGCCAGCAGGAGGGCTCCCAGGTGTCCCAGTGAGAACGGCATGGCAGATCCTCCTTACTTCTTGGCGTAGCAGGTCTGGAAGAAGGTCTCAAAGGCCTGCTGCTCCGGGCCCTGGTCCACGTAGATGAACAGCTTCTCATCCTCCAGCCACTCAAAGGTGTTGATGGCCAGATAGTGTTTTCCGTCCGGATAGATGATGAAGGCGTCTGTGGGATACTTGTTCCGGTAGGCCTTTTTCACCGTGGACCGGGGGCAGATCTCCGGGTCTCCGCAGCCGGACAGGTCCGGCACTGTGGGGACTACCGCCACTGTGGGGTCCGCCCCCTCCTTCCAGCCCACGATCAGGCTGCCGTAGGTGGTCTTGCTGCCGTGGACCAGACCGTAGTTGAACCGCCTCGCGTCCTCCGTATAGGCGGCCACCAGCTGGTACTGCTCCCCATCCGGCACCACGCTGTCAAACAGCCGGCGCATCTTCTGCTTGCTGTCCGCGCTCTTGGCCTGGTCGATCTCAGGCCCCTTGAAGAGTTTTCCGAAAATTCCCATAACAGCACCTCTTTGGCTTTCATTTTATATTGACTAGATAATATATATTAGTCAATATAGGCATCATATCAAAAGAAACCAGAAAGCGCAAGTAGGTAAATATCATTCTCAAGAAAAAGGCCGCCTTTCAGCGGTCTTTTGCCCGGCGGCGCAGGCCGGAGAGGTAGTCCACCAGGAACCGCACGTGGAGCGCCGCCGTCTCCTCCAGATGGTCCGGAAACAGGAACGGCATGGACTCCGGCGCGGAGTTGTAGACCAGGAGGCAGGAGAACACCAGATTCGCCAGCACCTCCGGTGGGCAGTCCGCCTCCCGGATCTCCAGCAGCGCCATCAGCCGGAGCATGAATGCCCGCTGTCCGGGGCGGAAATCCCGGAACCGCTCCGGCGTCAGGCGGCTGTGGAGCTCCGCCTCCTCCCGCTGGGTCATCACCAGGATCCCGTGGTTCCGGTGGCGGAGGACCATCCAGAAAAACGCCTCCACATGGTCCTCCCAGGTGCCCTCCGGCCGGGCCAGCTCCCGCTCCAGCAGCCGGAGCAGGCGGTCCCGCTGTTCCTCCATCAGCTGGAGGGAGAACTCCTCCAGGGAGTTGAAAAACGTGTAGAAATAGGGTTTGGAGATCCCCACCGCCCGGGTGAGCTCCGCCAGATGCAGGTCGCCCAGGCCCCGGTCCACCGCGATCTTCAGCCCTGTGTCCAGCAGGGCCTGCCGCACCCGGGCCCGGTCCTCCTCTGTATAGCTCTTGCGGGCCATGGCATCCCCTCCCCTTGTCAGTTGGTGTCAGTATACCACACTTCCCGGGAAAATGGAACCATCCCGCCGCCGGGCCTGAAAAAAACCGGCCCAACCGCTGGATACGGTTGGGTCGGTTCGGGATTTTACGCCTCCGGCATGGGCTTGCCCAGGCGCTTGTACATGGTCTTTTTCACTGCCCGGAGGATGTTCTCATACCCGGTGCAGCGGCACAGGTGGCCGGACAGGAGCTTCCGCAGCTCCTCGTCGGTGTACTCCTTGCCGCTCTCCAGGATCTCCACCGCCGTCAGGATGAAGCCCGGGGTGCAGAAGCCGCACTGGATGGCCGCCTCGTCCACAAAGGCCTGCTGGATGTCAGAGAGCTCGCCGTTGGGGCCCAGCAGCCCCTCCAGGGTGCGGATGTGCTTGCCCTCCGCCCAGACCGCCAGATAGATGCAGGAGTTATAGGCCTCTCCGTCGATGAGGACGTTGCAGGCGCCGCACTCCCCCACCTCGCAGCCCTTCTTCACGGAGGTCATCCGGAAGTCGTTGCGGAGCATATCGGTGAGGCTGGCCCGCACGTCCACCGTGCGCTCCACATCCTTACCGTTCAGGTTGAAATGGACCGTCTGATACTGCATCACGTGTTTCTCCGCCATCACAGGTCACCTCCCGCCAGCTTCACCGCTTGGATGAACGCCCGGCGGGCGCTCTCCACGGCAATGTGCATCCGGAAATCCTTGGCCGCCCGCCAGGAGTCCCGGGGATGAATGTCCTCCTTCACCGCCTGGGCGAACCGGTCCGCCAGGTCCAGGCTCACCGGCTGACCGGCGGCCAGACGCTCGGCGGTCTCCGCCCGCAGGGGCACCGGCCCCGCCACGCCGAAGGCCACTCTCGCCCGCTCAATGGTCTTTTTGTCGGCGGAGAGGCGGACGTTCACAGAGGTGCCCAGGGTGGCGATGTCCATGGCGTTCCGCATGGCATATTTGATATAATGGCCAAATGTGTCAGTATAACTGTCTTTGGGGATCAGGATGGCGGTCTGGATCTCGCCGGGCCGGACGTCCACATGGCCGGCTCTGATGTAGAACTCCCGGATGGGCTGGCGGCGGACGCCGTCAGGCCCCGTCAGCTCCACGATGGCGTCATAGGCGTGGAGAGTGGAGGCGGAGTCGGCGGAGGTGACGCCGTTGCAGGTGTTGCCGCCGATGGTGCCGATGTTGCGGATCTGGGGTCCGCCCACCTGGTCCACCGCCTCACCCAGGACGTTCAGGTACTTTTGGATCAGGGGATCCCGGGTGATGTGGGAGAAGCTGGTGAGGGAGCCGATGCGCAGGGTGCCGTCGTCCTCCAGGGACACGCCCCGGAGTTCGTCCAAGCCATAGATGGAGATCAGCTCCACGCCGGCCCGCTTGCCCTCCCGCATCTGCACCAGCACGTCGGACCCGCCGGCGATGATCTGGGCCTCCGGATGGGCCACCCGAAGGGCCACGGCGTCGGCCACGGTTTTGGCCTGATACAGGGCTTTCATATCATACATGGGTGGTTCCCTCCTTTAGTCGTTGATGAGCCCGGCCTCTTTGAACCCGCGGTAGAGGACGTGGGGCGTGATGGGGCATGCGTCAAAGGCCACGCCGGTGGCATTGAGGATGGCGTTGCGGATGGCCGGCGCCGGCGAGCAGGCCGGCGGCTCACCCAGGGCCTTGGTGCCGTAGGGCGAGGTGGGCTCCGGGTTCTCCACGAACGCCGCCTGGAGCGCGGGATGGTCCATAAAGGTGGACAGCTTGTAGTCCAGCAGGTTGTTGTTCAGGGGCTTTCCGGTCTTTTCGTCGAACTTCAGCTCCTCGGAGAGGCCGAAGCCGATGCCCATGGACATGCCGCCGTGGACCTGGGCCTCCGCCAGGGCGGGGTTGATGAGCTTGCCGCAGTCGTGGACATTGACGATGTTTAAGAGCTTCACCTTGCACATGGGGATGTCCACCTCCACCTCCGCGAAGGAACAGCCGAAGGAGTAGGCATTGGACTTGATCTGGGCGGTGGTCTCCGCCGTGATGTGCTGGCTGTGCTCCAGGGAGTAGAGGCTCTCGGTGGCCAGCTCTCCCAGGGTCTTGAGGACCCGGCCGTCGGACTTGCGGACGATCTTGCCGTCCACCAGGTCCAGGACGGACACCGGCATCCGGGTCTGCTCGTGGGCGATCTGCAAAATCCGCTCCCGCAGGGCCTGGGCCGTCTGCATGATCGAGAAGCCGCCGATGTACGTCTGCCGGGAGGCGTAGGCGCCGGTGCCGAAGGGGGTCACGTCCGTGTCCTGGGTGGACACCGCGTGGACGTCCTCCACCGGGATGCCCACCGCGTCCGCCACCATCTGGGAGTAGGCGGTGTCACAGCCCTGGCCGATCTCCGTCTCGCCGGTCTGGAACTGGAGGGAGCCGTCCTGGTTCAGCACCATCCGGCAGGAGGAGGACTCCAGGGAGATGGGCCACACGGCGGTGTTGTACCAGAACACCGCAAGGCCCACGCCCTTCCGAATGGGGCCGGTCTGGTTCTGGTATTCCCGGTATTTCCGCTGGTAGTCCAGCATCACCATGCCCTTGTCCATGCACTGGTTGAAGGTGTCGGAGTACAGCTCGTTTTTGGAGAAGCCGTCGGTATAGCCCACCGGCATCAGGTTTTTCCGCCGGAACGCCATGGGCTCCATACCGATGGCCTTGCAGATGTCGTCGATGTGGCACTCCCCGGCCCACATGGCCTGGGGGATACCGTAGCCCCGCATGGCGCCGGCGGCGGGGCGGTTGGTGTACACCGTCCAGCAGTCGCACTCCAGATTGTCGCAGGGGTACAGCTGAGGGAAGGCGCCCATGCCCTTGGCCACGATGCTGTGGCCGTGGGAGGCGTAGGCCCCCTGGTTGGACCATGCCTCGAACTTCCGGGCCACCAAAGTGCCGTCAGGCCGGACCCAGGAGATGATATGGGTGCGGATGGCGTGGCGGACCCGGTTGGAGACAAAGGTCTCCTCCCGGGAGCACTCCAGGTGCACCAGCCGCCCCCCCACCTGGGTGGAGAGCCAGGCGCACAGAGGCTCGTACAGCGCGTCCTGCTTGTTGCCGAAGCCGCCGCCGATGTAGGGCTTGATGATCCGCACCTTGCCCCAGGGCAGGCCCAGGGCCTGCCCCACCACCCGGCGGATGATGTGGGGGATCTGGGTGGAGGTGACCACCACGATCCGGCCCGCCTCCTCATAGGCGAAGCAGCCGTGGTTCTCGATGTGGCAGTGCTGGACCGTAGGGGTGTCATACCAGCCCTCCACGCGGATCAAGCCCGGCTCCTGGATGGCGGTCTGATAGTCGCCCTTTCGGATGTCCGTGTGCTTCAGGACGTTGCCGGGGCAGTCCTCGTGGATCTGGGGGGCCTCCGGCTCCATGGCCTTCTGGGCGTCCAGGACGAAGGGCAGCTCCTCATACTCCACCTTCAGGGCCCGGACCGCCTGGGCGGCGGCCACCTCATCCTCGGCGATGACGGCGGCGATGTCGTCGCCGTAGTACCGCACGTGGCGATTCAGCAGCAGCCGATCCGCCACATCCTGGTGGGCGGGATCCGTGGACCAGGGGTGTCCCGCCGTGGGGAAGAGGTAATTGGGCACATCGAAGCAGGTCAGGACCTTCACCACGCCGGGGATGGCCTCCGCCGCCGCGGTGTCGATGGACTTCACGTAGCCGTGGGCAATGGTGGAATGCAGGATCTTCGCCACCAGGGCGCTTTGATCGCACAGGTCCGCCGTGTATTTGGCGCGGCCCGTGGCCTTGTCATAGGCGTCCACACGGGTGACGCTTTTGCCGACGCTTTTGCTCATCAGGCAAGCCTCCTTTTTCTCTCAGTGCTCCGCCGCCCATTGACTGGACGGTGGGAAAACGGATATACTAAACTCAAAATGAGGTGATCACATGGAAAACACGCCGAAGATCGGCTGTGTGGTAATGGCCGCCGGCAACGCCCGGCGGTTCGGGGACAACAAGCTGGCCGCCCAGCTGCGGGGCAGGAGCCTGATCCTCCGGGCGCTGGAAGCGGTCCCGGCAGAGAAATTTGACAAAGTGGTGGTGGTGACCCAGTACCCGGAGGTCATGCGCCTGGCTGGGGAGTTCCACTTCGCCGCTGTCCACAACCCTCACCCGGACTACGGCATCAGCCACACCATCGAACTGGGTCTGACAGAGCTGCGGGACTGCGATGGGGTGCTGTTTCAGGTGAGCGACCAGCCCCTGCTGCGGCGGGAGAGCGTGGCGGAGCTGGTGGACCGCTGGCGGGCCCAGCCGGAGAAGATCGCCGCCCTGGGTCACGGCGGCGTCCGGGGCAATCCCTGCCTCTTCCCCGCCCGGTTTTTCCCGGAGCTGCTGGAGCTGCGGGAGGACCACGGCGGCAACACCGTTATCCGCCGGCACGAGGAGGAGCTGTTCCTCCTAGAGGTCCCCGCGGAGGAGCTCCACGACGTGGACACCGTCCAGGCCCTGGAAGAGCTGAAGGAGGAACCGGCCCGATGAACAAGACCGTCTATGAATTCGACGCGGTGATCCGAAAGGTCCCCCACATTGACGGGGCCTATATAGAATTCCCCTACGATGCGGAAGCCCTGTTCGGCAAGGGCCGGATCAAGGTGTCCGCCACCTTTGACGGCGTCCCCTACGCCGGGAGTCTGGTGCGGATGGGCACTCCCGGCCACATTCTGGGGATGCGGAAGGACATCCGGGCCCAGCTGGGAAAGCAGCCCGGCGACACCGTCCATGTGACGGTGCGGGAGCGGGCATAAGCGCCCGACAGGCCGCGGCGGGGATCCCCGCCGCGGCTCTTTTTTTATTTCCGGCTGTAGGGCGTGCCCTCCAGGGGCAGGCTGGTGCGGAACCGGCCGTCATAGCGGTAGTAGGCGTCCGCAATGGCCGGGGCCGTGGGGATGGAGGTGATCTCTCCGATGCCGATGGCGCCGCAGGCCACGTTCAGCCCCTCCTTTTCCACGATAATGGGGGTAATCTCCGGGATCTGATTGGCCCGGAACAGCCCCAGGGTGCCGTATTTGGCGGTGGGCTTACAGTCCACCAGCGGATACCGCTCCGTCAGGGCGAAGCCCATGCTCATCACCACGCCGCCCTCGATCTGCCCCTCGATGGAGATGGGGTTCACGGCCTTGCCCACATCGTGGGCCGCCACCATCTGGCGGATCCTGCCCTCGTCATCCAGGATGCACACCTGGGTGGCGTAGCCGTAGGCCACGTGGCTGACGGGGTTGGGCACCGGCGCCCCCAGGGGGTCCGTCTTGCCCAGATACTCCCCGTAGAACTCCTGCCCGTTCAGGCCGTCCAGCCCGCCGCTCTCCGCCATGGCCGCCTTCAGATCCTGGCAGGCCCGGCGGACCGCCTCGCCGGTGAACAGCGTCTGGCGGGAGCCGGAGGTAGTGCCGGAGTCCGGCGCGCAGTAGGTGTTGGACCGCTCGTAGACGATCTTGTCCCGGGGGATCTTCGTCTGTTCGTAGACCATCTGGGTCAGCACCGTGCCCAGGCCCTGGCCGATACAGGAGGCGCCGGCAAAGATGTGGAGCTTGCCGTCCTCCACCACCAGGCGGCACCGGCCGGTGTCCGGAATGCCCACGCCCACGCCGGCGTTCTTCATGGCGCAGGCCAGGCCCACGTACTGGTTGTTCTCCACGTAGGGCTTCACCGCCTCCAGCGTCTCCACCAGGCCGGTGGACTCATCCACGATCTGGCCATTGGGCAGCTCCTGCCCCGGGCGGATGGCGTTGCGGTAGCGGATCTCCCAGGGGGTGATGCCCACAATATCCGCCATCTGGTTCAAGAGGCTCTCGATGCAGAAGCAGGTCTGGGTGACGCCGAAGCCCCGGAAGGCCCCGGCGGGGGGATTGTTGGTGTAGTAGGCCCACCCGTCGATCTCGAAATTCTGGTAGTTGTAGGGGCCGGCGGCGTGGGTGCAGGCCCGCTCCAGCA
>ERZ827423.3234-NODE-3234-length-11484-cov-11.328113_pt1 | contig 11484 bp, 9 predicted proteins | sample MGYA00519775_ERZ827423 | MGnify/ENA primary metagenome ERZ827423 (study PRJEB31778, sample SAMEA3449296) | human gut metagenome | biome: human gut; feature: human-associated habitat; material: faeces | place: United Kingdom | collected 2010/2012 ...
TCGCTTGTACCGGGACTCCACGATTTCCAATAAGTCCCTGGCTTCCGTTTCTTTCAAAGGGTACAGAAGCCATTCGTCAATTATGAGCAATGCGTACTTCTTGTACTGGGCCATGAGCTTGCGAATCGTACCGTTGCCCCTGGCAATCTGGAATTCTACCAGAAGATCCGGGAGCCGGATGTACTTCACCGCATAAAACCGTCTTGCGGCAGCCATGCCCAGAGCGCAGGCGAGATAGGTTTTGCCGCTGCCGGTAGCTCCCAGCAGGATGATGTTGTGGTGCTCCTGAATGTAGTTGCAGGTGCTGAACCGCAGCAGTTCCTCCTGCTTCAGTCCTCTGTCGGGCAGATACTCCACATTTTCCAGACAAGCTCCCGGATCCGAGAAGGTTGCCTGCCGGATCAGCTTGTTCAGATGGTTATTCTTTCGGGCATTCCATTCCGCATCCACCAAAAGACCGAGCCGGTCCTCAAAGGTCATGTTTTGGAACTGCGGATCAGCAAGTTGGTCCTTCAGGGCATTGGCCATAACACTCAGCCGCATTTCACGCAGCTTGGATACCGTTGTTTCAGTCAGCATCACTTATTCCCCCTTCCGTAGTAGTCAGCCCCACGGGTGAAACCGTACTGGGAAGAGGACGCAGTAGCCGTACTCTGCTCAGGGATGGCTTTATCCTGGCCGGATGCCAGAATAGCCTGAATATTCTTGAGAGAAGGGCGGGGTGTGTATTCCAATGCCCGTTTGCAAGCATTCTCCAGCCGTTCCGGAGTGTACTTGTCTGCCAGCTTCAGCAGACCCATGCAGGACTTGTAGCCCTGCTGTTCTACTTTGTAGCTGCCGAGAATAGCCCGGACAACGACCTGCGTGTTGCTGCCGACCTTACCGGCCCAGTGAATGAACCGTTCACCGTTCCACTGGACATACTTCTGGTGCTCTGGCGGCATATGCGCCTGGATCGTGCTGTATTGGTTAAACCGTCCGTACAGCCTGGGATGGGAACAGATTCGGTTTCCACCGTAGAAAACCTCTACCGTGGATCTGGTGAGCCGGACATCTACTTTCTGCTTGATGTACTCAAAGGGAACAGAATAGTTCATGCGCTCCACGGAAATGTGGTAATTTGGTCCCACCGTTGCCACTTTCCAGATGGCCAATTCAAAAGGTCTGGGCGGCAGAGGGCGCAGGAAGGGCCTCTCTTCTGCAAAGCTGCTGGCCCGGCTGCCTTCCCGCTTCTGGAAAGGTTTATGGTTGAACGCCTCCAGACGGTCCCAAATCGCCTCGTTCAGTTCCAATAGGGACAAAAACTGGCGGTTCCGCAGAGCGGCCAGTATGAAGGTAGAGATGATACCGACAGTACCCTCAACAGCAGCTTTATCCTTGGGAGCGCGGACTCTGGCAGGCAGAATTGCCGTGCCATAATGCTCTGCCAGCTCCTGGTACGATTTATTGAGAACAACCTCATCCTTCCCATGCTTTTGCACGCCGGTTTTCAGATTGTCGCACTGGATGATCCGTGTAACGCCGCCAAAGTATTTGTAGGCATTCACATGGGCAGTGGTCCATGACTCCTGGTTCATGGAGAAAAAGGCTTCTACATAGCTGTAGCCGCTGTATGGCAGGGTTGCCACGAACACATAGGCCGGGATAATTTCACCGGTGTCTGTGTCAATAACAGCGGCAGTATCGCCGGCCCAGTCCACCTGCATAACCTCACCGGGTTTGTGGCTCAGGTGCATGGTAGCGTTGACCTTTGCCAGATAGTCGGCATAGTACTTGTTGAACTGGGTTGATTGGTATGGAATCTCGCCCGCCGCCCGGCACTGGTCGCAGTATTCCAGCCACAGCAGGTTCAGCGTAACACCGCTGCGCTGGAGCTCCTTGTGGACAGAGGCGTAGTCCGGCATCTTGTAGACAGGCTTTGAGGTGCTGGACGGAAACAGATGCTCTGAGAGCTGCTTACAAAATCGTTTCGGTCCCGGTTTCAGAGAGCGAGTAGGAATGATTTCCTCAAGCCTGCAACAGTATAAATAGCAAAAGCCCGCGGCGATCTGCCGCGGGCTTTCTTATTTTCAGTTCACTGCTTCTCTTCCTCTGCGATCGCTTCCACCGCAATATGCAGCGCTTTGACCATCATTTCCATACCCATGCTCGGCGCGCTGCCGTCCTTGGTCTGCTCGGGCAGGTAAGGGACGTGGACAAAGCCGCAGCGCGGGGCTGGATTGCTCCGCTCGCTCTCGTGCAGGGCGCAGTAAAGGAGATTGTTGCACACGAACGTGCCTGCGGAGTACGAGAGTTGAGCGGGAATCCCCCGCTCACGCAGGGCGTCGACGATCTCCCGCGTCGGGATCGTCGCAAAATAGGCGTCCGGACCTCCGGACACGACCGGCTCGTCCGTCGGCTGCTTACCCGCGTTGTCGGCGATACGCGCGTCGCGCAGGTTGATGGCCACGCGCTCGACGCGTATGCAATTTGCGCCGCCGTACTGGCCGACGCAGAGCACCGCGTCGGGACGCAGCTCCGTCAAAAGTTTGTGCAGCGCAGCACCGGAGGCGTCAAACTCCGTCGGAATTTCATGCTTGATGAGCTCTGCTCCCCCGATGCGGTTGGGAAGCCGGCGTGCCGCCTCCCACGAGGGGTTGATCTGCTCCCCGCCGAACGGCGTGAAGCCTGTGACAAGTATCTTCATTTGACAGTTTCCTCCCCGATCATCAGGTGGATGATCTCGTTGTCGGTCTCGCGCATGCCGTCGCGCGCGATGCTGCTGACGGCGCGGATGGTGTTCTCCACGCCCTTGACGACGATGCCGTCACCGCCGTAGAACTGGCTGTCGTGCCGGTACATCTGCATGCCGAGCAGCCCCGCCTCGACCGCCGAGGCGATCTTCGCCGCGCAGCTCGCCTTCGCCCCGTCGCAGAGCATGCCGGAGTTGATGGCGAGCGCGTTGACGACCGTGTGGGCGATCTCATCATAGCGCCCACCGTAAAGGTAGCACACACCCGCGCCGGCACCAGCGCCCGCGCTGGTCGCGCCGCAGTAGGCGGAAAGGCTGCCGATGCCCGTTTTCAGATGGATGGTGACAAGATTCGACACGACGAGCGCGCGGTAGAGCTGCTCCTCGCTCGCTTTCAGCTCGCGCGCGTAGACAATGACGGGCAGCGAAGCCGTCATGCCCTGATTGCCGCTGCCAGAGTTGATGACAACAGGCTTTTCGCAGCCGTTCATGCGCGCGTCCGAGCCCGCGGCAGCCCAGGCCTTGGCGCGGTTCTGCACGCCGTCGCCATAGGAATCGAGCAGGATTTTTCCGATGGCCGCGCCGTACTGCCCTGTCAATCCTGCCTCAGCGATGGCCGTGTTATATTCGATCTGGCGCGCGATGGGCGCGCGGACGTCGTCTAAATCGACCTCGTCGGCAAAGGCGATAATGTCCTCGACCGTCAGGCTCCTGCGGCTCTCGGGCGGCTGGGCCGCCTCCTCGGAAAAGGGCTTGTTGAGCAGCACTTCGCCGTTTTTCTCGATGCGCACGACGTTTGTGTGGCTGCCGACGATCTGGACGAAGGCCGTGTCCCCGCCTGCGAAAACACGCACCTGAATGTCGAATGGGCAGCGCAGCGGCGATTTGCTCACCGTGATCTCCGCCGCGGAAAGGTACTCGTCCAGCAGCGGCAGCTGGTCCTCCGTCACATTCGCCAGCACCTCTAACTGCGCGTCGGCGTCGCCGACGCGTACACCCGCCGCGACCGCGACGGGAAGGCCCTTTCGCCCGCCGGTGTGCGGCACGATGACGCTCTTGACGTTTTTGATGATATTGCCGCTCACGGTCAGCTCGATGCGCTCGGGAAGTGCCCCGAGCGTTTGGCGCGCAAGCGCACCCGCGTAGGCGACGGCGATGGGCTCAGTGCAGCCCATCGCGGGTACAAGCTCCTCATGCAAAATCTGAACGTAGGTCTCATACAGCGCAGTATTCATTTTTGCTCTCCCATCTCTCATTGCGGGCGTGCGGTCTCTCCTCCGCTCGTTACCCGCTTCTCTCTCCGCCCATTGTATCGGAAATGCGGTTACAATGCAATGGACTTTCCACGTTTCACGCACAAAAAGGCGATATCCGGTCGGATACCGCCTTTTTGATGCTATTCCGCTCTTACAAACCGTAAATTTCGCCGTACTTTTCCTCAAGGTACTGCGTGTAGACCGTCGGGTCGAACTTTTCGCCAAGCGCCTGCTCCAAGAGCGCGCCGGGCTTTTTGAGGCAGCCGTACTGCCAGATGTGCTCGCGGTTCCACGCATTGATGGGCGCAAAATTGCCGGTCTTGAGGCACTCGTCCACATCGACCGTCTCTTTCATCTTGCGAAGCAGCTGTGCGCCGTAGGCGCTGCCGAGCGCGTAGGACGGGAAGTAGCCGATGCTGCCGCCCGACCAATGGCTGTCCTGTAGCACGCCGTGTTTGTCGTCCGGCACGTCGACGCCGAGGTATTCCTTGTAAAGGCGGTTCCACTCGCCCGGCAGGTCGTGTACCTTGAGCTCGCCGTGCATCACGCGCTTTTCGAGCTCGTAGCGCACCATGACGTGCAGGCTGTAGGTGACCTCGTCGGCCTCGGTGCGGATGAGGGACGGCTCCGCCTTATTGATGGCGCGGTAGAATTCCTCCGCCGTGTGGCCGCTCAGCTCGGGGAACAACTCGCAGAGCTTCGGGAACACGAAGCCCGTGAAGGCGCGCGAGCGGCCGAGCAGATTTTCATAGAAGCGGCTCTGGCTCTCGTGGATGCCCATGGAGACACCGCCGTCGAGCACCGTATAGGCGAGATCATCCGCGCTGCCGGTGTCATAGAGCGCGTGGCCGCCCTCGTGGATAACGGAGAACATCGATGAGGCAAAATTCTCCTCCAAATAGTGCGTCGTGATGCGCTCGTCAAAGTGCGAGCCGAGGGACATCGTAAACGGATGCTCGGTCGTGGACAGGCCGACATGGTCCAAATCGAGGCCCATCGTGCGCATCAGGTAGTCGGAAAGCTGCGCCTGCTTCTCCTCGGGAAAATGGCCGTGCAGCATCGCATCGTCGACCTGCGGCTTTTCTTTGATTTTTTTCAGGAGCGGCACGATGTGCTCGCGCAGCGTCGCAAAGAATTCGTCGCACTGCGCCATCGTCAGCCCATCCTCATACTCGCTGAGCCAGTAGTCATAGGGGTCCTTTTCCGGTACGCAGTAGTGTGCGAAGCGGATGTTGGTCTCGAAAATTTTCTCAAGCACGGGCTCGAAGAGAGCAAAGTCGCTCGTCTCCTTCGCGCGGTGCCAGACGTCGTCGGCCTCGACAAGCAGCTGCTGGTAGGCGACGTACTCGTCCATCGGGATCTTCTGCATATTGCGGATGTCCTTGATGAGCAAAAACACCATGCGCTGCTGCTTTTCGTTGAGCTCAGACTTGTGCGCGTCGAGGAATTCGAGCAGCGCAACGGTCTCCCCGCCAGTCGTAAGCTTGTAGTGCTCCTCGCTCAAAATACTCATGGTCTGGCCGCGGTTCGCCGCCGTGCCCTTGGGCGCGGTGGTCGCGCCGTCGTAAAAGAGCAGGCCCATGGCATGGCCGTAGGCCGCGAGCTTGGCCTGCAAAGCCATCAGGGACTTGATCGCTTCATCGAGAGTCATGATGATCTCCTCACTTTCTCTTTTTCTGTGAAAATATCATAGCATGAAAGGGGCTTGCTGCGCAAGGGGGACGCTGAGGTTCTCCCCCTGTGGCCGCGCAGAAGAGGGGGCATTCTCTCGCGTGAGAGAATGCCCCCTTGTACCCCCCAAGCGAACGCGAGGGGAGTTCCCCTCGACCCCCGACATTGGCAGTTTGCCGTTTGAAGATCTGCGCAGCCTGCGGCATCGAATGCCTGCCAAGTGTGGGTGCTATACGATTTGAGTTGCTTCTATTACCCGCTGCCGCTCTGCCTGTATGAGCGAAAAATTCATCATTTCACTATTTTTTCTCTCACGGTTTCGCAAGCATCTGCACTGACGACCCCCTGTTCTTTCAGCAGTGCCAGCACTGAAGCAAGCGCATTCTGCGGATCACACCAGACATCCGGAGCATAGCCCCTGTGATCGACATTTTCTCCGTCCCCATAGAGGAAAAGCGTTGACCCAAAGCGCACACCGATGCCGGTATATGGCAATGTAAAGGTGCTGATATTTCCGCAGAGCTGGTATCCCGCCGTGTTGCTGCCGACAATGAGCACATTGTCAAGCGTTTTCAAAAGCTGTACCGCGCCCTCGCCGGACGAGCCGCAATGATCGTCAACCAACACGATGATCGGAATATCATTTTCATACCAGGTCCCGTGGACTTCACGGGCAAAGCAAGTTCCCTCATCTTCCGGCAGCAGACTCTCGCTGTTTTCCGCAGCAAAAAGGGCGCTGTTTTTCTGCGCATACAGCATGGAGGTCTCAATACTGTTCTGCGTTCCGAGGAAACTCTGTATCCACTTTCTCGGCCAACTGTCCGAGCCGCCAACATTGCCGCGCAGGTCATAGATCACCGCTTTGCTCCCGCGTGCTTTTGCCCCTTCCCGAGCATAGCGTGCAAGCATATTATCATATGTGCCGGAAACAAAGCTGCGGAGGGAAACATAGGTAAGACCGTCTTCCTGTATCAGGCGGTAATCCAGCGTGCCGAGGTCAACATCAAGCGGCTGACTCTCCGTCCAGTCAAGGCGATAGATTTTCGCCTTTCCAGAAGAATTTTTCAGTGTGACACTGCTCTGCACGGCGTCCTTCCGCAGCGCAAAAAGCGTCGGCTGATAAACAATGCGTCCGTCTTGCAGAAGCGTCGGCTGCACGCTGACATGTTCATCGGAGAAGCTACTCAATGTCCACCTCTCCCCGTCATTCACCATATAATAGCTGCCGTTGACATCCTTTGAAAAATAGAAGCCGTCGGCAAAGAAGTATTCATATCGCACCTGCGCTTCGATCTCTTCCGCCGCCGGTTCATAAATCATGGCATGCGCGTCGTGCGCAAGCATGAATGCGAGAGATTCCTGCAGTTTTTCTCCCAGCGCAGAAACTTTAATCTCATCATTCTGTGAGGAAAGCCATTGTGTCACAGCGTCCTCCGCTGCGTCAAACTTTTCCTGCCCAAAGTATTCGTAAGCGCCGTAAGCGCTTTGCAGCGTGCGGAACAGCAGGGAAACATCAGACTGCGCCTGTTCCTTCGACACCGTCTCCATCGCGGCATGACCTCGTAAAAGGCTCTCCACCTCGCTCTCGCTCAGCAGCCCTGCCGAGGCGGGGTCATCCGAAATCGCATCGGCAAAATCAGCCGCAGAGGGAACGTGCTCCAGTTCTGCGCGGTGAGTTTGTGAAGTCTCCACCATCAAAGAAGAAAGTTCTTCTCCTTCCGGAGCGTAGGAAAAGTCCAACGTCTGCGGTGCGCCGCAAGCTGACAAAAGCAGCAGCAAAACTATTGTGCCGCATATAGCAAATCTATTTTTCACAAATTATCCCCCTATGGAAAGTATGAAGGTATCATAGCAAATTAAAAACCTGTTTTCAATCATTGACAGGGAACGTTCTTATAAAAAACAGGACACCCAGTTCGGATGTCCCGTATCTATTTGGCCTACCGAAGCAAAAAACAACGCTTTTGCGCCGTACAAGCGTTTTGCGCAGCAAAACCTTGGCGGAGGGCGAATTCACTTCGCCCGAGCATTTTAATTTCCTGCCGGAATCCAAAAAAGAGGTCACAACTTACGTTGTGACCTCTTTTTTGGAGCGGGCGACGAGGCTCGCTCGCAGCACTGCCGTGCCGCGACACGCACAGCGGGCACCAAACGCCCCACTGGGGCGTTTTCTCGCTTCGCTCGCGCCCTGTTCGCCCCTCTGCCCGCTGGAGCCAAAAAATAAAGGCATGACTTACGTCATGCCTTTATTTTTTGGAGCGGGCGACGAGGCTCGAACTCGCTACCTCCACCTTGGCAAGGTGGCGCTCTACCAGATGAGCTACGCCCGCGGAACAAGATGTACTATACCAGACATTTTTCGCTTTGTCAAGCATAGATTTTAGGATTCTGTTGCAAAATGCAGGGGGCTGTGATACACTTGCCCGGTAAATCGTATTTTTCAGGAGGCAGTCATGGCCACTTTACAGGAAGAGATCTCCCGCCGCCGGACGTTTGCGATCATTTCGCATCCGGACGCCGGTAAAACCACGCTGACGGAAAAGTTCCTGCTTTACGGCGGGGCGATCGCCCAGGCGGGCGAGGTCAAGGGCAAGCGCGAGCGCGCGGCGAAGTCCGACTGGATGGAAATTGAAAAGCAGCGCGGCATTTCCGTCACGTCGTCAGTCATGCAGTTCCAGCACGGCGGCTACTGCATCAACATCCTCGACACGCCGGGACATCAGGACTTCTCCGAGGACACCTACCGCACACTGATGGCCGCGGACAGCGCCGTCATGGTCATTGACGGCGCAAAGGGCGTCGAGCCGCAGACGCGCAAGCTCTTCAAGGTCTGTGCTCTGCGCAACATCCCCATCTTTACCTTTATCAATAAGATGGACCGCGAGACGCGCGACCCGCTCGAGCTCTGCGAGGAGGTCGAGCGCGAGCTCGGCATCGACACCTATCCCGTCAACTGGCCGATCGGCTGCGGCAAGGAGTTTGCCGGCGTGTACGACCGCGATAAGCGCTGCATCCTGCACTTCACCGATGCGGGTCACGCCAAAAAGGCGGGCATCACGGAAATCGAGCTCGACGATCCCGCGCTTGTCGACCTGATCGGTCAGGCCCGCCGCGACACGCTCGCCGACGAGGTCGAGCTGCTCGGCGCGGGCCGCGACTTTGACCTGGACGCCGTGCGCCACGGTAAGCTCTCCCCCGTGTTCTTCGGCAGCGCGCTCACGAACTTCGGCGTCGAGCCGTTTTTGAACGCGTTTCTGGAAATGACCACGCCGCCGCTGCCGCGCGTAAGCGACGCGGGCGAGGTGGACGTCTACTCCCCCGAGTTCTCCGCCTTTGTTTTCAAAATTCAGGCCAACATGAACAAGGCCCACCGCGATCGTCTGGCGTTCATGCGCATCTGCTCGGGCAGGTTTGAGCGCGACACGGAGTATTTCCACGTCCAGTCGGGGCGCAAGATGCGCCTTTCCCAGCCGCAAACGATGATGGCCGCCGAGCGCGAGATCGTCGACGAGGCCTACGCGGGCGACATCATCGGCGTGTTCGATCCCGGTATCTTCTCGATCGGCGACACGATCACGATGCCCGGCAAAAAGTTCCGCTTCTCCGGCATCCCGACGTTCGAGCCCGAGCACTTCATGCTCGTCTCACCCAAGGACACGATGAAGCGCAAGCAGTTCGTCAAGGGCGTGGAGCAGATCGCGCAGGAGGGCGCCATCCAGATCTTCAAAATCCCCGACAGCGGCTTTGAGGACGTGGTCGTCGGCGTGGTCGGCACGCTGCAGTTCGACGTGTTCGAATACCGCATGAAAAACGAGTACGGCGTCGACCTGCGCATGAGCGGCCTCCCCTATGAGCACCTGCGCCTGATCCGCGAGTGCCCGTGCGACGTGAAGGACCTGATGCTCTGCTCGGGCTCCCGCGTGCTCGAGGACTTCAAGGGCCGCAAGCTCATCGCCTTCGGCGGCGAGTGGAGCGTGGGCTTTCTCACCAAGCACAACGAGGGTCTTATCCTCGACGACTGGCTCAGCGTGTGATTTTGCCCGAAAATCGCAAAAACATCAAAAGGAGCGCGGTTTCCGCGCTCCTTTTTGTCTGCTTTTTTGTCGAAAAAAGGTCAAATTCTCTGTTGGCAAACGTTAAGAACGCGTATATAGTGTGAGCTGTAAAAAAAGAGTAGGTGCAGCCGCTTCGACCGCATCTCAAACGATAATAGCAAACCCGGTGAAAACCGGCGACGCAAAGCTATAGGGCCTTACCCCTGGGAACAGGGCTGGCTGCCAGCTACCGAAAGGAGATCGCCGTATGAAACGGCTGTTTCGTCATGCCTGCGCTATGCTCGCAGTGTTTCTTGTCATGTCCCTGTTCACGGTTGTGAACGCCAGCGCTGCCAATGGCACCACCATTGACACCACGAATGCCAAGTATGGTTTCGTCACCGTCAACTACACCTCCAATGCCAAATTGAAGGTCGGCATCCAGTACGGCAGCGAAAAGGTGTCCTACAAGAATTGCCCGAGCGGCAAGGACGCCATCTTCTCCCTCGAGCAGGGCGACGGCACCTACACCATCTTCCTCTGCGAGAACATCTCCGGCACGACCTACCGCGTTGTGACCAGCAAGAAGGTCAACGCCAAGATTGAAAACGCCTACGCCCCTTACCTCATCGCCACGACCGACGTGCAGTTCACCTCCGGCGACGATGTGTGCAAGAAGGCCGCTGAGCTCTGCAAGGACGCCAAGACCGACATGGACAAGGTCACCGCGATCTACAACTACATCGCCGGTCACTACACCTACGACACCAAGCTCGCGAGCGACATCACCTCCGGCAAGGTCAGCAAGTACATCCCAGACACCGCTGCCACCCTGAACAGCAACAAGGGCATCTGCTACGACCTCGCGTCCCTCTTCGCCGCCATGTGCCGCAGCCAGAACATCCCCTGCACCCTCACCAAGGGCTACGCCGGCAGCAGCTACCACGCCTGGAACAAGGTCAACATCAGCGGCAACTGGTACCAGATCGACATGACCTATGCCGTCACCAAGCGCGTCATCAACGAGACCACCTTCGCCGGCTGCGTCTCCCCCCTGACCTACTCCCAGCAGAGCGACACGCTCGCCGTGTCCGCGGTGGCGTAAAATATCACAATTCGTCGAAGTACGGCGGCACCGGCCGCTATGTTGCGCTGGTCGATTTCAATACAAACGCAACAGTAGCAGACGCGGGCTGGCAGGATGTTTCCACCGAGGCGGGTTATACCGCTATTCTGACCGCCATCAACGACCTGAAACCCGACGGCGGCACCAATCTGGATGACGGTCTGCAAAACGCAAACCTGTTATTTGCAAAATCTAATGTTCAGGAGATTGACTCCAAGAACATTATCGCTCTGACCGACGGTGAGCCGACGTACTATATGACGAAGGATATTTTTGGCAACCCCACCGTTGGAGGTTTCGGCAACTCATGTACTAAGGAGGTCTTCGAGGCAACCGCGAATACAGCTGCATCTATTTGCAATAGTGGAACTACGCTCTACTCCATCTGCTTTGGTGCTGCCAACGAGGAAGTGAAGAATCCTAACACAGGTGCATATATCAGTCTCTTCGAATATCTGAACACCTATATCGCCCTCAACAAGACCTACTCTGCTAATGACTTCTCCGGGTTGAAGGACGCTTTCGACGCGATCTCCTCAAGCATCACCTCCGGTCTTTCCAGCGGCACGGTCCACGACTCGCTGCCTGACGGCGTGACCTGCATCAGCGGTGATTATACCGAGTAAATTTCTATACCGAAAAATTTCAGAATCCTGTAAATAAGCA
>ERZ827423.3235-NODE-3235-length-11483-cov-2.467536_pt1 | contig 11483 bp, 10 predicted proteins | sample MGYA00519775_ERZ827423 | MGnify/ENA primary metagenome ERZ827423 (study PRJEB31778, sample SAMEA3449296) | human gut metagenome | biome: human gut; feature: human-associated habitat; material: faeces | place: United Kingdom | collected 2010/2012 ...
CATCTCCAGATCCGGTTCCTTTGTCGTAAATTTCTGCATCCAGAATCCCGGTTTGCTTACCAGACACACCAACCCCGAATCATGACGACCGGCCCATTGAATGATCTCATAGGACACCCCGGCGATGACCGGAACCATCAATATACGGCAGACCACTTTCAGCGCCATACTTTCTATCGGAAAAATCTGGAAAAAGAGTAAAAAGAATAAAATACTCACAAACATGACGATGAACAAAAAGCTTGTTCCACACCGTTTATGAAATCTGGAATACTTCGCCGCGTTTTCCGGTGTCAGTTCCTCCCCATGCTCGATACAATTAATCGTTTTATGCTCCGCGCCATGGTACATAAACAGCCGCTGTATGTCCTTCATTCTTGAAATCAACACGATATAGGCGATGAAGATCATCACCCGGACAAGTCCCTCAATAACCCCAAGAATCAGGCTGGAATCCGTTGCCCGACGAAAAACATTGGAAATAAAAAAGGGCAGAACCATAAACAGTCCGATGGACAGCGCCAGAGAAAGTATCACCGTCAATGTCATAAACAGCTTGTCTGAGGGCTTCTCATTCTCCCCGGAGGTCACCGATGACCCATTTTCTTCCTTTCTGGCAGCCGTCTCCGGCTCCTCCTCTTCAAAAAAAGAAGCGGACCAGGTCAGCGTCTGCATCCCCAGAACAAGGGAATCCACAAAAGCAACTGCACCGCGAATGATCGGTATTCCGGAGACATGCAATCGTTTGCCATAACTGATATACTCGTCCGACTTCACTTCAATTTCATGGTTCTCCTTACGTACAGCTACCGCATACCGGTCTTTATGACGCATCATAACCCCTTCCATAACGGCCTGACCACCAATATTTGCATACTTCATAATGTCATACCTCTATAGAAAAATAGGTTGAGATTTTTCAAAAACCTCAACCTTACCTGTAACATTCCTCTTATTCCTGAGTAATACCATACTTACGATTAAATTTATCAATACGGCCACGAGCTGCAACAGCTTTCTGCTGACCTGTATAGAAAGAATGGCATTTAGAACAAATTTCTACGTGAATTTCTGGTTTTGTTGAACCGGTTACAAATTCATTACCGCAGTTGCAAGTTACTTTTGCCTGATAATATTTTGGATGAATTCCTTCTCTCATGTTTTTCACCTCGCTCAAACTTTCTTATTATAAATTATAAAACTGACGAATCAATTTTGTTCATTATAAAAACAGCTTTCTTATTATAGCATGGTTGAGAAATGCTTTCAAGCTTTTTTTTCAAAAATCTTCGCCTCTTCGACTAAAACTTCCCGCTAAAATATTTTTGTTCGTTTTATCATTGAAACAAAAGCTTTATTATCTTCCGTATGCATAAACATGTCAAGAATACGTTCCAGCGCTTCGTCTGATTTCATGCCATTTAACGCCTTCCTCATAGAATAGGCAGCCTCCAGCTCTTCCTTTGTTAAAAGCAGTTCTTCACGCCGTGTTCCGGAACGGGTGATATCTACCGCAGGGAAGATTCGTTTTTCAGATAATTTCCGGTCAAGCACCAGCTCCATGTTACCGGTTCCCTTAAACTCTTCAAAAACCACATCATCCATCTTGCTTCCGGTCTCCACCAAAGCTGTCGCCAGTACAGTTAAGCTGCCACCCTCCCGCATGTTCCGGGCCGCGCCAAAGAATTTCTTCGGCATATACAGAGCTGCCGGGTCCAGACCACCGGATAATGTACGTCCGCTCGGCGGCACCGTCAGATTGTAAGCCCTCGCCAGACGTGTAATACTGTCCAGAAGAATAACGACGTCCTTCTTATGCTCCACAAGACGCTTCGCCCGTTCAAGAACCATCTCAGATACCCGCTTATGATGCTCCGGCAGTTCATCAAATGTGGAATAAATAACCTCCACGTTCTTACCCACGATCGACTCCCGAATATCCGTTACTTCCTCCGGACGTTCATCAATCAGCAGAATGATCAGATTCATCTCCGGATGATTCAGCGTTACCGCTTTGGCAATCTGTTTCAGCAGTGTTGTCTTACCAGTCTTTGGCGGCGATACGATCATTCCACGCTGCCCCTTGCCAATCGGAGATACCAGGTCCATAATCCGCATCGGCACACTGGAACGTACCGTTTCAAGTCGAATCCTGTCTTCCGGGAAAATCGGTGTCATATCTTCAAAATTCATACGCCGGGTAGCTTCCCCCGGATGCATGCCATTGACAGATCTTACATATAATAATGCACTGAACTTCTCATTCTGTGTTTTTACCCGAATATTTCCTGCGATGATATCGCCTGTCTTCATATTAAAACGCCGAATCTGGGCCGGTGAAACATAGACATCATTCGGGCCCGGCAGATAATTTTCACACCGGATAAATCCATAACCATCCGACAGTACTTCTAAAATACCATGGGCAATCTGACCGCTGTCCAGTGATTCAAGTGAACTGTCCATACGCATATCAGCCCCGTCTCCGGAAGACTCCGCCGAATGATCCATTCTCTTTTCTTCCTGAATTTCGCCCTTTTCCCGATGACTTTTCTCCTCTCGAACTTCACTTCTCTCCCGATGACTCCTCTCCTCTCGGACTTCACTCTTTTCCCGGTGACTCTTCTCTTCTCGGACGTCACTCTTTTCCCGATGATTCTGTTCCTCCCGAGATTCATTTTTTTCTCTATTATATTTCTCCTCCAGTTCACCCATAAGCTGAACCAGCTGCGCTTTCCTCATTGTGGATACATTTTTAACACCCTGTGATTTTGCCAGCTCTTTTAACTGAACCAGCGACAAAGTTGCGTACTTTTCGTTCATAAGTATCCTCCTTCAATTATGTACATATTGTTTCAATTTCCTGGGAAAATTAAGATTAGACGCGCTCGCAGATATTTTCATTATACACTAAAATATCAATAAATAAAGGAAAATTTTTCGCAATTTTCGACTTTTCAATACGAATCAATACACGATGTACTTTTTAATACTCCGTTTTACATTTTTTTCAATTTTATTCCATTAAAGTATTGAATTTCCAAAAAAACTATAATATAATTGCACTAAAATTTAACACATACAACACAAACTATTCAAGGAGGAAAAATCTTATGTCTTATACTGACAGCATCATTGAAAGTGTTATCAAAAAGAATCCAAATGAACCGGAATTCATTCAGGCCGTTACAGAAGTTATGAATTCTCTGAAACTGGTTGTGGACAATGAACCAAAATACCAGGACGCATCCCTTCTGGAACGTATCGTAGAGCCAGAGCGTGTGATTATGTTCCGTGTTCCATGGGTAGATGACAATGGAAAAGTTCAGGTGAATCGTGGTTATCGTGTACAGTTTAACAGTGCCATCGGACCATACAAGGGCGGTCTTCGCTTCCATCCATCCGTAAACCTGAGCATTATCAAATTCCTTGGTTTTGAACAGATTTTCAAAAACTCTCTGACAGGTCTTCCAATCGGCGGCGGCAAAGGCGGTTCCGATTTTGATCCAAAGGGAAAATCTGACCGCGAAGTTATGGCTTTCTGCCAGAGCTTTATGACAGAATTGTGCCGTCATATCGGTGCTGATACAGATGTTCCAGCCGGTGATATCGGTGTTGGCGGACGTGAGATTGGCTTCCTCTACGGACAGTATAAACGTATCCGTAACCTCTCCGAAGGTGTTCTCACAGGTAAGGGTCTGACCTATGGCGGTTCTCTGGCTCGTACCGAAGCTACAGGATATGGTCTCGTTTACCTTGTAGATGAATTATTAAAATGCAAAGGCGATACATTAGAAGGCAAAACAGTTGCTGTATCCGGTGCTGGTAACGTAGCCATCTATGCTACAGAAAAAGCAACTCAGCTCGGTGCTAAAGTTGTTACACTCAGCGACTCCAACGGCTGGATTTACGATGAAAATGGTATCGATCTTGACCTTGTTAAAGATATTAAAGAAGTACGTCGCGGACGTATTAAAGAATATGTTGAAAAACATCCGGAAGCTGTATACCATGAAGGTACAGGCGTATGGACTGTTCCTTGTGATGTTGCTCTGCCATGCGCAACACAGAACGAACTTCATCTGGATGATGCAAAAGCACTTGTTGCTAACGGATGCAAAGTTGTTGCTGAAGGTGCTAACATGCCTACAACCCTCGAAGCTACAGAATATCTCCAGGCTAACAAGATTTACTTCGTTCCGGGCAAAGCTTCTAATGCCGGCGGCGTTGCTACTTCTGCACTGGAAATGTCCCAGAACAGCATGCGTTTGAGCTGGAGCTTCGAAGAAGTTGATGAAAAACTCCGCGGCATCATGGTAAACATCTTCCACAACATCGATGACGCTGCAAAAGCTTACGGCGTAGAAGACGACTTCGTTGCCGGTGCAAACATTGCCGGATTCAAAAAAGTTGCCGACGCTATGCTTGCACAGGGTGTTTGCTAATTCATCACCTTTTTAAAAACAAAGCCATGACTATCGATAGTTCAGGTAATTCACCTGAGTCGATATCATGGCTTTTCTTATCTTTCGTATATTCATCTCATCATTCTACTTTCGTATTTCACTTGCAAAGTCTTCAATGGATTCTGCTTTTGCCGCCAGTAATAACCAGTTCATCAGAACATCTTCATCCTTCTGGCCCTGAATCTGTTCTGTAAGATTATCCGGCACATCGCCCAGATTCGCCAGCAACTTTAAAATATCCTCCCGTCGGACTTCCATGCGTCCTTCTATGCGACCTTCCATACGTCCTTCCACTCTGGCTGCATTTCGCTCTTCCATCTCCCGCATAAATCTCATTCCTACCGCCTCGCTTCTCTTCGCCTTATTCACCCGTTCATGAATTCGCTGAATACGTTCACTGCCTGTTTCTGACGCAACCTTATCCGTTGTATTTTCCATATAATGAAGAAACTCGACCAGTTCATCGGAAACCTCACTTTCATTCTTTCCCCGGGTATTCAGAAAAATCCGTACAGCACCATCCCTCAAAGGTAACGATGAATGTTCTTCACACATTGCTTTAAAGGTATAACAATACTTTTCAAGACCAAAGATGTCATAATCCGCTATGACAATGATATAAGAATCATTTAACTGATTATAATTGTCAACCCCCGGTTCCAGCAACGAACTGTCCATCAGCGACTGATAATATCTGCTCCGTTTCTGCAAATCCGTCTGGTATGTACTTTGAGCCTCCATATCATAGACAGTTCCCTCCTCGGACACAGAAAATACATCCATTCGTATGGATTTCGCCAAAGGTGACACTCTATGCTCTTTCTCTGTCTGAGGTGATGAAAGCAGCCGGATATTCTGTCCCAGAATAATGCTCAGGGCATCCTGATTCACCTCCGGATCATCCATAACTTCTGCAAATAAAAAACGGTTTATAAGGTTTAAATCTTTTAATGCTTTCTTTTCTTCCATGCATATTGCTCCTTCATTTTATCATAATTTTATTCATTTAAACAGTGGATTTTCGTTCCTGATCAGGATTAAAGACCTTATCGCGCGAAGCCTGACGCAGCGCGCCCGCCCGAAGGGCATGTATTACGGGATACCCGAATAAGTAGAAATTTCTTCACGGGCTCTGGAAATGTATCTGCCCGACAAGACCAGTATAAAAGAACTCCGACCGAACTGCAATAACAATTCATCGGGGCATTTTTACAATAATGTTCACATAAAATTATTGCTTTATATTTCTGTTTCAAGTATCATAAGAGTGAGGGATCAATAACAAAAATTTATATTGGAGGTATACAACATGGAGGTTAAAAAAATTTACACCTTAAGTAATGGGGTCGAAATTCCGGGCATCGGTTTCGGAACATGGCAGGCCAAAGACGGTGAAACCGCTGTAAATTGTGTAAAGGCTGCTCTTGAAGCCGGTTATCGTCACATTGATACTGCAACATTATATAAAAATGAGGCAAGTGTCGGAAAAGCAATCGCTGAATGCGGTCTGAAACGTGAAGATGTATTTGTCACAAGCAAATTATGGAACTCCAAACGGGGTTATGATAAAACAATGGCTGCCTTTGAAACAACAATGGAAACTATGGGTCTGGATTATCTGGATTTATATCTGATTCACTGGCCAGCTACACCACACCGCTTTGATAACTGGAAAGAAATCAATCTGGATACATGGAAAGCTATTACAGAACTCTATAAAGCCGGACGCATCCGCGCCATCGGCGTATCTAACTTCTTACCTCATCATCTGGAACCTTTGATGCAGACAGAAGTTCAGCCAATGATTGACCAGATTGAATACCATCCGGGATATCTGCAGCAGGAAACTGTCGATTACTGTCAGGCAAATGGCATCGTTGTTGAAGCCTGGAGTCCTCTCGGCAACGGTCAGGTCCTCAGCAACGAATTTCTTGCAACAATTGCTGAAAAATACGGTAAAAGCGTAGCACAGATTTGTATCCGTTTTGCAGTTCAGAACGGTATTATCCCGCTTCCAAAATCCGTAACTCCATCCAGAATTGCATCTAATCTTGATGTCTATAATTTCGAGATTTCTGATGAAGATATGAAAGCAATCGCCGCTATGGAGCAGACCGGCTTCTCCGGATGGAACCCAGACGAAGTTGACTTCTAAAACAACTACATAACTAATAAAAGCCATGATTACTGATTTCATCATGGCTTTTTTATCTTTTGTATGTTCACTTCAGATTTATCTCTCTTAAATTTCCTTCATAAAAGTCTCAATGAACTCTGCCTCTGCTGCCAACAGCAGCCATTTCATTAAAACATCTTCATCCTTCGGGCTTCTTCAAGGTAAAATAACATCTTACTGGAAATAAAATAATCCTCCCCTTCCAGATATTGGCATCCCACATATACGGTCATACCCTTGACAACAATCTATGTGTTAGTCTAAACTAAATAGCGCAGCTAATAGACATGAATCATATGAACATCAGAGGAGACACCAATGAAAACGAAAAATCAAAAACTATTTATGCTAATAACCCTTGCACTATGTATACTGCTTTTTGCCGAACATTGGACCGGCCAAATTCTACATGCAGCATTCGGCCTAATACTGGCTGTTCTCGTTGGGATACATACCTGGAGACAAATAAAGAAAATGAAATATCAAAATACAGCCATCCGTCTGGTGGACTGGATACTCCTAATCGCTTTGACCAGCCTGCTCATTACCGGAATCTTAGCCCATCCGATGCACAGCATACTAATAATTAAGATTTTACATAAGTTTTCTGCGGCCATTTTTGTACTTGGGCTTATTGTTCATATGGTGCAGCACGCACAAAAAATGCATCGCTAGCTCATTTCTCTGCATTTTATGACAAAAAAGTGTCGCTCCATAACTGAAAATCCGTTATTTTGCGACACTTTCATTTTATTTATTCAATTTTGCTGCTGCCTTTGCTTCAATCTTATCTTTCTGAACATAGGCTCTGACATGGGTTCCTGTGCCGATGACACCGGCTTCATCAACAGCTTCATAAGAAAATGTCACCATCTTCTTATCCACTTTTTCGACCTTTGCCGTACAGGTTACTTTCATACCTACAGGTGTCGGTGAAGAGTGAGTAATATCCAGCGTAACCCCAACACTGGCTTCACCTTCTCCGCTGACCTGGTCCATGCACATGAAACAGGTTTTTTCAACCAGAGCAACCAAAACCGGTGTTCCGAATACATTCGGTGTCCCCGGAACAGCGCTGGCTGCTGTCATATCCGGTGTAACCACCTGCTCACATGTAAATGTTGTTCCTAATAATTGTTCTTTTTCCATAGTTTCTCCTTTTCCGCCGCATCCCTGAAATCTTACTGCTTTACTGAAAATTACTGAATAAATGCCTTTAAAGAATCAATCAATGCATCCGGATTATCTCCGTGAACCTGAATATTGATTGGTTTGCTTAAATCAAGACTGAAAATACCCATGATGGATTTTGCATCGATGACATAACGTCCGGATACTAAATCTACATCTCCGTCATATACGGCTACGATACGGTTAAACTCTTTGACATCTTCAATACTCTGTAATAAAATAGTTGCTTCTTTCATTTCTTATTCCTCCTGTTAAATCTGAATTAATTCATAATCGTCTGTTCCAAGGCCCAACTTTCTGGCATGTTCCAGACAGCTGGCCCAGTTTGTGTCCGGAAATACATCGGTAAAATGATCATGATGTACATGCTCCACCTCATCCAGAACACTGCCCTTGCAGATTGGCTGCCTGTTGACAGCATCCGCACAGGCTTTATCCAAAGCTACCGGATCAAAGGATGCAAACATACCCACATCCGGAACGATTGGTGCATCATTTTCTCCATGACAGTCACAGTATGGCGACACATCCATGACAAGACTGATATGGAAATTCGGACGGCCGTCAATGACCGCTTTTGTATATTCTGCCATCTTGCAGTTCAAAATATCATTTGACTCATCGGAAGCAGGTTTTACCGCGTCCATCGGACAGACTCCGATACAGCGTCCGCAGCCAACACATTTATCATGATTGATTGCCGCCTTCTTATCCGTAATCACAATAGCGTCGTGAGCACACACTTTCGTGCATTGGCCACAGCCAATACACTTTCTCTCAGATACCCGCGGTTTTCCTGCACTGTGCATCTCCATCTTACCGGCTCTGGAACCACAGCCCATACCAAGATTTTTAATGGCCCCACCGAATCCGGCCGCCTCATGTCCTTTAAAATGATTCAGCGAAATGATAATATCCGCATCCATAACAGCACGGCCAATCTTCGCTTCCTTCACGTAAGTACCGCCCTCTACAGGTACGAGCACTTCGTCTGTTCCCTTCAGTCCATCAGCAATAATGACATGACATCCGGTTGAAAATGGTGAAAATCCATTGACATAAGCACTGTCCAGATGATCGAGCGCATTCTTCCGCCCACCAACATAAAGCGTATTACAATCAGTCAAAAATGGTTTTCCGCCCATACTTTTTACAAAGTCCACGACGGTCTTTGCATAGTTCGGACGAAGATACGCCAGATTCCCCGGTTCTCCAAAATGAATCTTGATCGCTACATATTTCTTATCGAAATCAATCGTATCCATTCCGGCTGTCTTCATCAGACGCACCAGCTTCTGTTGTATATTTTCCCGCACGGTTGCACGGAAATTTGCAAAATAAACTTTCGATTTTTCCATTATCTTTCTCCTTTTGTTATCCTGCTCCTTCAATTCTAATACGCCTCGAAAAGGCTGTCAATCCATTTCTTCTTGATTTCATCCATGGTAAATGCTATTATTATTCATGTATGTAACGAAACTTATGATGAAAGGAACATAAAAAATGGCAGATAATGAGAAAGCATTAAAACTCCACGAAGAATGGCAGGGAAAAATTGAAACCACCTCCAAATGCCGTATTAAAACCCGGGAAGACCTGGCTCTCGCCTACACACCTGGCGTTGCTGAGCCATGTAAAGTCATTGCCGAAAACAAAGATGCAGTTTACACATATACAAGTAAGGCAAATACCGTTGCTGTTGTATCCGACGGTTCTGCTGTTCTTGGCCTTGGAAATATCGGCGCCTATGCCGCTATGCCGGTTATGGAAGGAAAAGCCGCTCTGTTCAAAGAATTCGGAAATGTCAATGCGGTTCCGATTTGTCTGGACACACAGGATACCGAAGAGATTATTGAAACCGTCATCCGCATTGCACCGGCTTTTGGTGGAATCAATCTGGAGGATATCTCCGCACCACGCTGCTTTGAAATTGAAACCCGTTTAAAAGAAGCTCTGGATATCCCTGTTTTCCACGATGACCAGCACGGTACAGCCATCGTTGTTCTGGCCGGCATTATGAACGGTCTCCGACTGACAGGTAAGAAAAAAGAGGACTGCCAGGTCGTTGTCAACGGCGCCGGTTCCGCAGGCGTGGCGATCACACGGCTTCTTCTGACCTACGGCTTCAAGCACGTGACCATGTGCGACCGTTTCGGTATCATTTCCAAAAATTATCCGAATCTCAATTGGATGCAGGAGGAAATGACCAAATACACAAACCTTGAAAATAAAGAAGGAACTCTGGCAGATGCCTTAAAGGGCGCAGACGTTTTTGTCGGTGTTTCTGCACCGGGCATCGTTACAGCCGAGATGGTTGCTTCTATGAATAAAGATGCTATCATGTTTGCGATGGCTAATCCAGTTCCGGAAATCATGCCGGATATCGCAAGAGCTGCCGGAGCGCGAGTTGTCGGTACCGGACGTTCCGATTTCCCAAATCAGATCAATAACGTCACCGCATTCCCGGGCATTTTTAAAGGCGCGCTGGAAGGCCGTGCCCGCCAGATCACTGAAGAAATGAAACTGGCTGCTGCTGCCGCCTTGGCCGGACTTGTCTCTGATGGAGAATTATCCGAAGACTTTATCATGCCGGATCCATTTGACCCACGAATCGTTGACGTTGTTTCTGCAGCCGTGAAAGACCATATTGAGAAATAATATGGTTTCAAATTACGCAGAGGCTCTCCGCCTGTGGCACGGGAAACCTTATTATTCACTCAACCAATATCTTCAAGAACATTTTGGCGAGAAGATTTATAAAATTGCTCTGGACGGCGGTTTCACCTGCCCAAACCGGGATGGTACCCTCGGAAACCGGGGCTGCATTTTTTGCAGTGCCGGAGGTTCCGGAGATTTTTCCGGAGCCAGACTTTCCAACCCTTATCGCGCGGAACCTGACGAAGCGCGCCCGCCCGAAGGGCATGTATTACGGGATGCCCGAATGGGTAACCCTTATCGTGCGGAGATTTTTCCGGATATCCACCTTCAATTGGAAGCCGGAAAGAACCTGCTTTCTGAAAAATATACCGGCCGCCGCTTCATTGCCTATTTTCAGGCATTCACGAATACGTATGCACCGGTGGAGCATTTGGAAAAAATATATATGTCCGCCCTTTCCCATCCGGAAACGGCGGTTCTTTCCATTGCCACCCGTCCGGATTGTCTTTCACCGGATATTATCGGACTTTTAAAACGTTTGAACAACATAAAACCCGTCTGGATTGAACTGGGTCTCCAAACGATTCATGAGGATACTGCCCGTTTCATCCGCCGCGGCTACTCTTTAGATGTTTTTACGGATGCCCTCTGCCGTCTGAAAGAAGCCGGTATCGATACTATTGTCCATACCATTCTGGGCCTTCCCGGTGAATCGGAAGATGACATTCTGGAAACCCATCGTTTTCTTGCACAGCAGCCGATTCAGGGGATAAAATTACAATTGCTCCATGTGCTTCGCGGAACAGATCTGGACACGCTCTACCACAGGCACCCGTTTCACATTTTGACGTTGGAGGAATACACCGATTTAATCATCCGCTGTATCGAAATCCTGCCGCCGGAAATGGTCATTCACCGTCTGACCGGTGACGGTCCGCGCCGTCTGCTCCTCGCTCCGCAATGGAGCACGGACAAAAAGCGCGTGCTAAACA
>ERZ827423.3238-NODE-3238-length-11471-cov-2.527593_pt1 | contig 11471 bp, 9 predicted proteins | sample MGYA00519775_ERZ827423 | MGnify/ENA primary metagenome ERZ827423 (study PRJEB31778, sample SAMEA3449296) | human gut metagenome | biome: human gut; feature: human-associated habitat; material: faeces | place: United Kingdom | collected 2010/2012 ...
CCTGCAAAATCCCGGCCGGGAATTACGCCGGGTTTATTGACGGGCTGTCGGGGGCCGGGAACCTCTACCGCCTGACCGAGTCGACCGACGATGTGACCCTCCAGTATGTCGACCTGGACGCGCGGCTTTCCAGCCTTCAGAACCAGCTCGACCGGCTGGAAGAGCTGGCAGCGGAAATGCTGGGCATGGAGGCCGCTATGTTTGTTTCCTCCGGCACCATGGGCAACCAGCTGGCGCTGATGACCCATACCAGGAGAGGAGACGAGGCCATCGTCAGCGCCGAAAGCCACATTTTTCACCACGAGGTAGGTGCGGCCGCTGTTTTGTCAGGGCTGAACCTGCGGACGATCTCCTTCCCCGACGGGATTTATACGGCGGAGAAAATCGAAGAAGCCATCCGGCCTGATGATATCCACGAGCCGCCCACCACATTGATCTGCCTGGAAAACGCCCTGGCAAACGGCCGGGTGGTTCCCTTGGAAAACATGCGGGAAATACACGAAATGGCAAAAAGACACGGGATTCCCGTCCATATGGACGGTGCAAGGCTTTTTAACGCCGCCACCGCCTTAAAGGTGCCAGTTACCCAGCTGACCGCCTGCGTTGACAGCGTATCCTGCTGCCTGTCAAAGGGCCTGTGCGCACCTGTGGGCAGCGTACTTTGCGGAAAAGCCCAATGGATCAAGCGGGCCAGAAAATACCGGAAAATGCTGGGCGGCGGTATGCGGCAAACCGGCTTTCTTGCCGCCGCGGGAATTCTTTCCCTTACGGAAATGACCGGCCGCCTGGAAGAGGATCATCAAAACGCCCGTTACCTGGCAAAGCTGCTTGGCGCCATAGAAGGCATATCGGTAGACCAAAAGGCCGTACAGATCAACATGGTCTTTGCCCGCTTTGACAGAGGGGACCTTTTTCACCTGCAAAGCTGGCTGAAGGAGCAGGATGTTCTGATCGGAGATCCGGAAGGCTCCGAAATCCGCTTTGTCACCCACTGGGGCATCACCTCCGGCGACGTAGAGCATCTGGCGGAGCTTCTGAAAGTCTATCTGAATCGGTTCCCCCGGAAAGGATAAAAGCCCTGTCGGAAAACCCCTTCTGAAAGCCGGGCCAAAAAACCCCCCACCAGCTTCCCTTCCCCCTGACAGGGACGGATCCAGCACAGCCCCAAACAATCGGAGATATTTGACGGAGGTATTTTATGATCAGAAAAGCGGCGATGGAGGATGCGGATTTGATTGAAGAGGCATATAATGAGCATTTTCAATATGAACAAGACAACACTGCCTTTACCGTATTTAAAAAAGGCGTTTATCCGACAAAGGCAGACGCTGAAAAAGCGATAAAAGCCGGGGCCATGTATGTATACGAAGAAAGTGAAAGCATTGCCGGGAGCATGATACTCGATAAGACCCAGCCCGAGGAATACTCTGATATTGTCTGGAAAAGCGGTTTTTCTGAAGATCAGGTCATGGTCATCCACCTGCTTATGGTACGTCCCGGCATGTCCAACAGGGGGATCGCCTCGTCCCTTATCCGCTTTGCGATTGCCTTTGCCAGAAACAATCATTCCAAAGCCTTGCGGCTGGATACCGGAAGCCAAAATATTCCCGCCGTATCCCTTTATCAAAAGCATGGATTTGAAATAATAGCAAAGGCTCCTAAAAAAGTAGGAAATGTCATCGCCCATAAAAATCATCTCTATCTTGAAAAAAAATTGTAGCCTCTATTTTCCCATACAAAAAACAGGCAGCGCTGAGGGATTTTTCCCTCTCTGCGCTGTCTGTTTGTCTTTGCCGCGCCTGCTTGTTTTTCCTTTTATCGATCCGGCCTGCCTGGGCTTGCAGTTTTTTTCCTTCTGATTTTTTCAGCCCGCCTTTTAAAGCCTATCTTGCTTCTTTTTCGGAATCTTTTCCGCAGATATATGCGTCGATCCCGGCCGCCGCCGTCTTTCCCGCGCCCATGGCCTTGATGACCGTGGCCGCTCCGGTGACCGCATCCCCGCCGGCAAAGATCCCGGGCCGGTTCGTCGCCGCTCTCTCATCCACGCCAATGCCGCCCCGGTCGTTTGCTCCCAGATCCTCCGTGGTCTCCAGAATCAAGCGGTTCAGCTTGGTACCGATGGCCATGATCACATAATCCACATCTATGACAAACCGTGAATCCTTTTTTTCCACCGGCCTGCGCCTTCCGGAGGCGTCCGGTTCCCCAAGCTCCATTTCCACACATTCGATCCCGGTCACATGGCCCTCCGGCGTACCCTTGATCGCCACCGGATTGGTCAGATAGCGAAAGATGATGCCCTCCTCTACTGCGTGATGGATTTCTTCGGCTCTGGCAGGGATCTCCTCGGCAGAGCGGCGGTAAATGATGGAAACCTCCTTTGCCCCCATCCGCTTTGCGCACCGGGCCGCGTCCATGGCCACGTTGCCGCCGCCCACCACGCAGACCTCGAGGCCCGTGTAATCGGGCGTGTTGCCCAGACCGATCTCGCGCAGCATCCGCACGGCGGGCACGACGCCCTCGGCGTCCTCCCCGGGCATGCGGAGCTTCTTGTCGCCGTGCGCGCCCATGGCGATGTAGACCACGTCGAAGTCGCGCTGGAGCTCTTCGAGGGTGATGCCGTCTGGTCCCACCGGGGTGCTGCAGCGAATCTCGACACCGGCGGCCTCGATGGAGGCGATTTCATCGTCGAGGATGTTCTTGGGCAGGCGATAGTTGGGGATGCCGTAGCGCAGCATGCCGCCTGCCTTCTCGCGCTGCTCGAACGCGACGACCTCATGGCCCATGCGGGCGAGGTAATAGCCGCAGGTGAGGCCCGAGGGCCCGGCACCCACGATGGCGATGCGCTTGCCCGTGGCGGGGCCTCGATCGGTCGCGCGCGGGCAGGTCGCGTGGTCTACGGCGTAGCGCTTGATGCCGCGGATGTTCACGGCATCGTCCACCATGGTGCGGCGGCAAGTCTCCTCGCAGGGATGCTCGCATACATAGGCGCATGCGCTGGGGAAGGGGTTGTCCTTGCGGATGAGTTCCACGGCCTCGTCGTAGCGGCCCGCTGCCGTAAGGGCGATGTAGCCGGGGATGTCCACGTGCGCCGGGCAGCTGACCTCGCACGGCACGCCCTGGCTCGAGCTGCGAAGGCACCCGCCGGTGGCGGCGTGGTATTCGAAGTCGTCGCGGAAGGCCTTCACGCTCATGAGCACCTGCTCGGCGGCCTGGTAGCCTACCGCGCAATCGGAGCTCACGCGAATCTGCTCGGCAAGGTCTTCAAGGCGTTCGATCGTGCCCGGATCGGCGGTGCCGCCGATGATCTGCTCGAGCATGTCGGTCATGGCGCCCAGGCCCACGCGGCACGGCGTGCATTTGCCGCAGCTTTGCGCGTGCGCCACGCCCACGAGCGCGCGCGTCATATCGACGGGGCAGGTGCCGCGGGCGTTCGCTCCCAAACGTCGGCTTGTGTTGGAGCACATTTCGCCCAACGCGCCGTAGGAGCTGTCGTTCTCAAACAGCATATGCTTATCCCCTCTGTCATGCGGTGCTGGCGATGTATTTTGCACCTAAATACTCACATTACTGTCTCGTGTTCCGTCCCGCAGCCCCCAACCGGACGAACGGTCAAACTGTTCGACAAAGGGTTATTTCTGTTCGCGCCGCGCTTTCGGGCAAGATCCGGACACCGCAGGCAAGTTGAAACGCAGGCACCGAACGCGGGCACCGGGTGTCTGCGTTTCATGATGCGGGCGCTGGAGGGATTCTCGGGCGGCTTTTGGACACTCCGCGGCTTCTCGGGCGAGATTTGGACAGTTTTGGCCTCCGGAGCGTCCGGATCCCGCCCGAGAACGCGCCGAGTGTCCGAATCCCGCCCGGCAATGCGGTATGTGACTGGATTTCGCCCGGCAATGCGGTGAAACGCAGGCACCGGGTGTCTGCGTTTCACGGCGCGGGAGCAGTTGGATCACTCTGCGAGCAGCTGCATGATGAAGGTCCCAACGCCCGCGTTGTTGTTGGCGCTGCACACGGCGTCGGCTGCGCCCTTCGTCTCGTCCTCGGCATTGGCCACGGCCACTCCGGTGCCCGCCGCCTCGATCATCGGGATGTCGTTGATGTTGTCGCCGAATGCTACGGCGTCTGCGCGCGATATGCCTAGGTGCGAGCAGAGCCATGAGAGCGCCTCGCCCTTGGTGGCCCGCGCGTCGGAGATCTCGATGCTATTGGATACCGAGCGCACGACCGAGATATCGGGCACCTGTTGCACCGCCTCGAGCAGCGCGGCGCAATCGGCGGGGTCGTACCAGAAGTAGGAGATGCGCTCGATGTGCTCAAGCGTGGTCATGAACGCTTCGGTCTCCCCATCAAAGGGAGTGCGAATGGAGCGCATGAGCTCAAGCTGGTAGGGGTCGTCCGCGAACTCGGCAAGCCGGTCATACGTCTTGCGATGCTCGAACACGCGCCCGTCCGCGAAGAGGTCGAAGGTGACGTCGCGACCTTCGGCAAATTGGAGCAGCGTCCGCGTCCGCTCGTGGCCCAGATCGCAGCGGTGTATGGCCTCGCCGGTGGAGAGGTCGGTTACCGTTGCCCCGTTCGCGCTCACGGCATAGCGCGCGGCAGGGTGCTTAAGCAGCACCTTGGGAATGGCGGCAAGGGACCGTCCCGTGCACGGCACGAACTGGGCGCCCGCCTCGTAAATGGCGTCGAGCGCCGCTAGATTTCCCTCCGGTACCTCCTTCCTCGATGTCAAAAACGTACCGTCGAGGTCGGAAAAGAAGATCAAGTTCTGGTGTGGCACGGCTGCCTCGCCCTCGCTTCGCTTGCCTATCGCTCGGAGAGGGGAACGTACTCCGCCTGCTCCATCACAGAATTATAGGCAGGACGGATGATGCGATTGGCACCATAGATCTCCTCCATGCGATGGGCGGCCCAACCGGCGGTGCGCGCTACGGCAAAGATGGGCGTGTAGAGATCTTCGGGCACGCCGAGCATGTTGTAGATGAAGCCGGTGTAGAGGTCGATGTTCGCGCAGATAGGTTTGGTGGTTCCGCGCACGTCGCGCATGACCTGCGGCGCTAGGCGCTCGATGCGCTCGATGAGCGCGAACTCTTCACCCAATCCTTTCTGCTCCGCGAGCTTGCGCGCGTACTGGCGGCAGATCTTGGCGCGTGGGTCCGAGAGCGTGTAGACGGCATGCCCCATGCCGTAGATGAGGCCGGCGCCGTCGAACGCCTCGCGGTTCAAGATCTTCATGAGGTATCCTGCTACCTCGCCGTCGTCATCCCAACGGCGCACGTGCTCGCGGATATCTGCATGCATGGCCATGACCTTGGAGTTGGCGCCGCCGTGGCGCGGGCCCTTGAGCGAGCCGATGGCCGCGGCGTAGGCGGAATAGGCGTCGGTCGCGGAGCTCGAAAGAACGCGGCAGGCGAAGGTCGAGTTGTTGCCGCCGCCGTGCTCGGCGTGGAGCATGAGCATCACATCAAGGAGCATTGCCTCGTCGTGGGTGAAGTTGTCGCCCTCGCGGAGCACCTGCAAGATGGTTTCCGCCATCGAGTAGGACGGGTTGGGCCGAGGGATGTGCGCCCGGCGTCCCTCGAACTCCGCATTGCGCACGCTGTGCGCGATGGCTGCGATGCGCGGCAGGCGGGCGAGGAGCGAGAGCGCCACATCGATCTCGTGCGGGGCGGAGATGTCGTCGGGGGTTTCGTCGAAGGCGTAGAGCATGAGAACGGCTCGTGCGAGCACGTTCATGATGCTCTTGGACTTGGTGGTGATGGGGAACTCGTTGATGTAGTCCATGGGCAGCAGGCGCTGGCTTGCGATGCGCGCGCAGGTGGCATCGAGTTCGTCTTGCCGCGGTAGCTCGCCGGTGAGCAGCAGGAATACGAGTTCCTCATAACCAAAGCGCTGCTCCTGCTGCGCATGGGCAACGAGTTCTTCGATGTTGTATCCGCATATGGTGAGCTTGCCCTCGTCTGGGACAAGCGTTCCGTTCTCGCGACGATAGCCATGCACATCCGAGATTCTCGTAAGGCCGGCGACCACGCCCGACCCGTCCGCATTGCGCAGGCCTCGCTTAACATCATGGGAGCGGAAGAGCTCCTCGTCGTAGGGCACCATGACGGCGCCGTCGTACAGGCGCTGGGTGGCAGGGGAGACCTCGCGGGTCTCGGCGAAGTCGATCGTTGTGCGCTCGGCAATGAGCGGGTGCCTCAGATTGATCTCGGTCATGCTCACGGGCAGCAACCTCCATTCGGGTTCGAGGCGGCGCGACCTAACCGGGCGCGCGGGCCGTGGGCGCCGCAGCTCGTGCCCGGGTGCGGCGCTAAACCTGGCGAAGCGTTCGCTCTACAGGCGGTACATGTAGTTGAAGACGTCCTCGCGCTGGATCTGCACGTTCACCCCGATGCTCTCGCCCGCTGCAGACAGGCGCTCCTGGAGCGTGATGAAATCGGACGCGGCGGCAGAGATGTCGGCGATCATCGTCATGGTGAAGATGTCTTCGATGATGCTCTGGGTGATATCGCGGATATCGACGTTTTCATCGCCGAGCACGCGCGAGATGCCGGCGACGACGCCCGGGCGATTCTTTCCGAGCACGGTGATGACGATGCGGTTGGATGCGTTCTCTGCCATGAGGCGCCTTTCTCTCGCGGGCTCCCCAGCCCGTGGGCGGTGTAGATGCATGGATTCACCTATACCCATTTGCGCAATGGAGCAGCGCGGCGCGCGGCGCGGAACACAGGAGAACCACACTGGCGAAACATGCGGGCAACATGCCGAGGGGTCTGCATCCGGCAGAGGGGCGCCCAGGAGGGCTGCTGCCGAGGGGGGATCCGGGTGGTGGGGTCGACATCCAGCGGGGCTCGGCGTCCGCCGCGTATCACCACTGTGGCAAATATGGAGTTATGACTGGATTGAGGGCCCGTACCGCTCGGCCGCGCTCCGGTTCCCGCAGATCGGGGGTGCGCCTGGCCGGGCTCCGCGTCGTCCGATCCCGGCAGCCTCGTGTAGGGGAGCGACCGTTCCAGAAACGCGATGCTGCGCTCGTAGTCGCGAGCGAACAGTCATCCATAGAGGGCATCGAGCTGTTGGTTGAGCCCCGAGTACGAGATGGCCACCGCGGCGTGGTTGGCCCCTGTGGCCAGGGCGGTTCGCACGAGCCGCTCCGGACTTTCGTGGCAGGTTGCGTTGCGCCCTGCGGAGAGCAGCCGATCGCAGAACATCTGCGCAGGATAGAGGTTATGCGACTGCGTATAGATATCGATGCATGCAGCGTTGTCGAGCACCTCTGCGAGTGAGCTATTTTGGGACGGGTTTGTTTTGACTCATCATGCGCCGGCGACCCTAGGACTTTTAGATGAGAAGACGAGGCTGCGCTCCCGGTGCGCCGCCTTCGGCTCGAGGGGTGGTGCGCCGATGGCGTCGCCCCAGAGCGGGCGCGCAGGCGTGCCGCCCTCGCCTCGAAGCGTTAGGCGGCAGTTCTCTTCTCGCGGCAGGCGGAAAGGATGCTCCATGGCCGATTGCAAGATCATTTTTCTCGACGTCGATGGAACCATCACGGACTACGAGAACAACGTCCCGCCTTCGGCGGTTCGCGCGATTCGGCTGGCTCGCGCCCGCGGCCACCGCGTCTATATGTGCACGGGCCGCAGCAAGGCCGAGAATCCGCTAGAAATCTGGGCAATTGGCTTCGACGGCATGATTGGCGGCAACGGTTCGTACGTCGAGGACGCAGGCGAGGTCGTGATGCACCAGCTCATCACGCTCGACCAGTGCAAGCGTATCGTGGACTGGCTGCAGGCCCTAGTTCTACCTCGAGAGCAACAACGGTCTGTTTGCGAGCGAACGCTTCCAGGAGGCGGCGCGGCCCGTGCTGCGCCAGTATATGCTGGGCAAGGGGGCTACGCCCGAGGAGGCCGATGGGCTCGAGGTCGACGACGTCCTTCACGGCATCGTGTATGGTGCCGAGCTCTACCGCGACGACCTCAACAAAGTGAGTTTCATTTTGTCGAGCTATCAGGACCATCTTGATTCTGTCGAGGAGTTCCCCGACCTCAAAGCGGGTACATGGGGCGGCAAGGGCGAGCATGCGCTGTTCGGCGACCTTGGGGTTAGGGGTATCGATAAGGCCCATGCCGTGCGCGTGCTCATGGAGCACCTCGGTGCCGATTTGGCCGACACCATCGCCATGGGCGACGCCAAGGTGGACATCCCCATGTTCGAGGCGTGCGCCCAGAGCGTCTGCATGGGCTCCGGCGGCATGGAGGCCAAGGAGGCCGCTGATTGGGTTACAACCGATGTGGACGACGACGGCCTCTGGAACGCCTTCGTGCATCTAGGGCTCATCGACCAGGAGTAAGCTGCCCCCCGCGCGGCGCTCGTGACGCTGCGGCCGCGGCATCCGAGGCTTCGGGACGCCCTAGCCGCGGCATCCGAGGCGCTTCGGCCGAGGTTCTGAGACGTCCCGCCTCTTCGTGGCCCTGCTCGGGACAAAACTCCTGTCAAAGGATCGAATTTTATGGCTCGGACGGAGTAGCCTATACAACGACACTTCTCCTACCTGCGGTTTCATTTTTGTTTGAACCGGGTGTATCCGGGCGGTCCTCGAAAATCCGCACCTTTGACGAGAGTTTTGCTGCGCTGGGCAAGTTTGACGAGAGTTTTGCTGCGCTGGGCAAGTGGTCCGTTGTTTCTGGGCTTTGTCGTCGTTTCCATGGACTCCGTCGCCACGCGCGGTTGGCGTTTCGCTTGGGGAGGACCTGGGGGAGAAGGCGCTTCGCCGGGTGCGATGAGGGCTAACCCAGCCGCGGGTTAAGATGCCGTAAGGCCGGGTGCACGTTGCGGCATGCGTTCTCCTGGAGCATGATGCTTTTATGACTTCGCCTAGCTTTCGCGCAGGTGTGCTATCCTATCGCAGTTGTTCTGTCTTGGTCGGAAACCAAGACGCCTTATGCCCTGGTCGGTAACCAGGACGAGATCGTAAGGAGTCCCTGCATGAAACCTGGAATCCATCCCGAGTACATGGAGTGCACGGTCCGTTGCTCTTGCGGCAACACCTTCGTGACCCGCGCCACCGTCCCCGAGATTCGCGTCGAACTCTGCAATGAGTGCCACCCGTTCTACACGGGCCAGCAGAAGTTCGTTGACACCGGTGGACGCGTCCAGCGCTTCGCCGACAAGTTCGGCGGTGCCGCTCAGGCTGCGCTCGAGCGCGAGGCCGCCAAGAAGGCTGAGCGTCAGAAGGCCGCCGAGGAGGCCGCTGCCAAGAAGGCCGCCGAGCGCGAGGCCAAGGCCGCCGAGAAGGCCAAGCGTGCTGCCAAGTACGCCGCCGAGGCCGCCAAGAAGGCCGAGGAGGAGGCCGCTCAGGCTCCCGCCGAGACCGAGGCCCCCGCTGCTGAGGCTGAGACCGAGGCTGCTGCCGAGTAGCACCTGCTGCACGCACAGAGGGAAGAGCGACCCGCATCGGAATCCGGTGCGGGTTGTTTTTTTGTTGTATATGCCTCGCCATGTGAGTGTTGTCGCTTGCTTGGCGCGCGCCGCACGCCTTTGGACGAGCTTTGGATGTTCGGAGCGTTGTCGGGCGAGATTCGGGCGCCCGGGGAAATATGACGCCTGGGGCGTTGTCGGGCGAGGTTCGGACATCTGGGGCGTATTTGGGCGATATTTCGCCGCATAGGGCCCGCGCTATGACGGAATCTCGCCCAACGATGCCTCGAACATTCGAAAGCTGCCCAACAATCACGAAGGTCGAGGCGCGCCTGTTTTGGGTGCCTTGATAAAGGCTCGCCTAATTAATGGTCACTTGAATAATGGCCTGCCCGGTTGAAAGGTAACGGCCTACCTTATTGAAAGTCCGTCTGGATGAAGCCCGTTAGATTCGGTGGGCGAAAACCCGTCATGCAGCGTTCTGGCAAGGTCTTATTTCTTTGGCGACTTATGCCTTGGGCTGGCGCTGCTTGCCGGTGAAGCGCGCAACGTCGATACGCCACACCGCCGTGCGGTCGAGCACGCCCGGGCCGAGCGCTTGCGGTGCGCCGGGAGCCATGTGCTCCATGATGCGCGTGAGGCCGTAGACCTTGTCTTCGCCGCTAGCGATGGGGTAGATGCGCCCCGTCCCCATGATGCTCCGGTACGCAAAGGAGTACGAGCACGCGTACGGCCCGGTGATGACGCCATCTTCGCAGTCCATCTCGATCGCGACGTCGACCCCGGCGTTTCCGTTTGCCCCAAATGCCGCGGCCTTGCGTCCCGCGCCAGCTGAATGCAGCCAAAGTGTTAGGCGGGGAGTGCCGGATTCGTCCAGTTCCCAGTCGTAGCCAAAGCTCATGGGAACGATGAACATTCCCTCTTCGTCAACGGCGCCGACGCGCACGGTTTGGCAGCTATCGACGATTGCCCGCAGCTCACTCGCTTCGCGTACCTCGCGTTTTGCCAGTCTCATGTTCAACGTGAGCCCCCTAGCATGGTTGACGTAATTACTTGACGCAACCAATCATATAGCGAGGCTTGTATGGGCATTCGTTCGGCTGCGATTTTATAAATTCTCGCCCTCATGGCCAATTTAGTACGGTTAGTGGTGCTTGGGAGCACCTAGCGCTGCTGAAGAGCGTTGTGGAGTGGTCCAGGCAGGGTGCCTTTTGCCCGATTATCGATGGCAATCATGAATAAGCCCCCAAAATGAGGTTTAGCTGGGCGTGCGCCGCTTCTTAACTACCACCAATCATATTAAATTGACCATGAGAGTAAACTGCTGTGCTTCCTAACGGCGCGGGCACGTTCGTCGCGAAGCCGCTGCCTGCTCGTTGTCGATATGCGTATTCTCTGCTTGCAAGATGTGCGTGCGAGTCGGAGCTGCCCGAGTTGCAGGCAAGCAGCCGAGACATGGCCCCGGGAGCCCATTCACCGTGGTTTCTCCGTGGGAAGCGCGCGCCGTGTGTATCGTCCGCGCGCCAAAGGGATAGAGTTAAGCAGTCTGAGTATGTCCATCGGGGGCGGTTCTGGGGCGCGGCGGGTGTCGCGCGGCGCGAACTACCTCCTGTGAAAAGGGAACCACATGGGATTCGTCTCAAAACTCCTTTCAATCGGCTCCGATAAGGAGCTCAAGCGCTATCAGAAGGTCGTCGAGAAGATCAACGGCCTCGAGCCCACCTACGAGAAGATGGACGACGAGGAGCTCGCCCACCAGACCGAGCTCTTCCGCGAGCGCTATGCGAACGGCGAGTCGCTCGACAGCATGCTACCCGAGGCGTTTGCCGTGGTTCGCGAGGCGTCCAAGCGCACCACCGGCCTCCGCCACTTCGATGTGCAGCTCATCGGCGGCATGACGCTCCATGACGGCCAGATCGCAGAGATGAAGACCGGTGAAGGCAAGACGCTCGTCTCAACGCTCGCCGGCTACCTCAACGCGATCTCCGGCAAGGGCGTGCACATCGTCACCGTGAACGATTACCTTGCCAAGCGCGACAGCGAATGGATGGGCA
>ERZ827423.3239-NODE-3239-length-11470-cov-4.486991_pt1 | contig 11470 bp, 6 predicted proteins | sample MGYA00519775_ERZ827423 | MGnify/ENA primary metagenome ERZ827423 (study PRJEB31778, sample SAMEA3449296) | human gut metagenome | biome: human gut; feature: human-associated habitat; material: faeces | place: United Kingdom | collected 2010/2012 ...
GCCGTGTAACGGCTTAAATAAAATGATGAAATCATTTTATTAAGAAATAGTATTAAAGACGTTCACCGCTCCGGCTTCCGGCCGACCGTAAACGCAATGCGCACCGCCTCCGTCTGGGAGGTAGACACCGTCAGCACCGCCGTGCCGGTCTCCCCGGTGGTTTTGACGTAGGTACCCGTCATGCCACCCTCGGCGGTTGTCACCTCCGGCCCCACGAGCTGCGCCGCGCCCTCTAACCGGAACGTCACCGGAAGCTGGGCATAGGGCGAGGGGCTCCCGTACTCGTCCAGGATCCGGACACGCACCGCCGCCATGTCGTAGGTGTCCCCTTCCGTCAGCTCCGTGTGGCTGGGCGTGACCTCCAGATGCAGCTTTGCGCTGGGGCACAGGGTGACGGAGGAAGCCACCTTCCCGCCCTTCAATGCGTCCAGCCGCCACACGGTGGACTCCCCTCCCCAGTTGCCCACGTATTTTCCGTAGAGCTTCTGCGCATCGGCAAAGGTCAGGCCGTATTTTGTCATGGCGACACCCATCCGGGCGAGATCCGCCGGGGGCAGATGGGCAAGGCCGTGCTTGCGCACTGCCAGCAGGCAGGCACGCAGAAGGTCGGCCTTCTTTTCGTCAAAGCCCTCCTGGGTCTCCAGAAGCTCGCCGATGATGTCGTCCAGAATCATAGGCGGATGGGGCAGTCCGGGGTAGTCCCCGGTGCGGAGGGTCGTGACATAATTCCCGTTCTTGTACAGCCGGACGGAGTCGGCATTGGTCAGCACCGCCGAATCCCCGATCTGTCCGCCGGGATAGTCGCCGATGTCCATGGGCGTACAGGCCGTCAGCACCGTCGCCCCCTCTCCCTGACTGGCGTACAGCGCCGCCGCGGGCTTGGGGTTGCGGAAGGCGTCCATGACGCCATGGTAGCATACCCGGTCGCCGGAGCCGAAATCCTTGTGAGTGGGGTAGTCAAACATGCACCAGCCGAAGCAGCCTACATGACCGCCGTCGGCCGCGGCGTCGCTCTGCACCCTTGCGTGGCGCAGCGCCTGCGCCTGCCGGTGGCTCCAGGTGTCATAGGACTTGGTAGGGTACATGTGACCGGTATGCTCGGAGATCAGCAGCGCCTTTTTCCGGCTTTGCATAACGGTACGCCTGGGCTTGCAGCCGGGATTGTCTCCGGTGTGGGAGAAGTCGTTGTAGGCGTAGACGTCCTCCAGCAGGCGGCTCTTTTCCAGGAACCGCACGCCGGAGGTCGCCCGGCTGGGGTCAAGCTCATGGGCGGCGGCGTTGGTGCGGCGGTACAGCTCGTCGTCGTCCTGGCTTTCGTTGATGCGCACGCCCCAGAGGACGATACTGGGATGGTTGCGGTATTGCAGCACCATCTCCCGGGTGTTTTCCACCGCCTGATTCTTCCAGTCCTCCCCGCCGATGTGCTGCCAGCCCGGGATCTCCGTGAACACCAGCAGCCCCAAGCGGTCGCATTCGTCGATGAAATACTGGCTCTGGGGATAGTGGGAGGTGCGCACCGCCACGCAGGCAAGCTCCTGCTTCAGAATCCGCGCGTCCTCCCGCTGAAGCCGCTCCGGAGCGGCGTAGCCCACATACGGCCAGCACTGGTGCCGGTTCAGCCCCCGCAGGAAGGTCTTCTTCCCGTTCAGGTAGAAGCCGTCGGCCTTAAATTCGGCTGTGCGGAAGCCCACCTTCACTTCCCGGGTATCCATTACCCGGCCGATTTTCAGCAGGGATACCCGGCAGGTATAGAGAACGGGGCGCTCCGTGTCCCAAGGCTTGACGCCGGGACAGCGGACGGTGATCACGCCCCCGGCGGTGAATGCCTTCTTCAGCAGCACCCGCTCGCCCTTTTGCAGCTCCACCAGAAGAATGCACCCTTCGGCGTCCTGCAAAGTGGGCTTGATTTTCAGGGTGGTGAGATCCGGGGTCGTTACGTACAGGTCTTCAATATAGCTCCTTTCCCGGACGTCCAGCCAGACCTCCCGGTAAAGTCCGCCGTAGGTCAGATAGTCGATGACAAATCCGAAGGGCGGCACCGCGCCGTTCTCCGTGGTGTCCAGCTTCACCGCCAGCCAGTTTTCTCCGTCCAGAACCGCCGCGTCGGTGATGTCCACCCGGAACGCAGTGTAACCGCACCGGTGGGTCGCCAGTTCTTGGCCGTTCAGGAACACCGTTGCAATATGCGCCGCGCCGTCAAACTGCACGAACAGGCGCTTTCCCGCCAGCGCAGGCTCCAGCGTCAGCTTTTTCCGGTAGCCGCAGACCATCTGATAGGACTGGCTGTCGGCGTAGTGCTGCGGAATTTCCTTCACGGTATGGGGCAGGCGGACGCGCTCCCCTTCCCCTCCTCCGACGGCAAATCCGTCGTACCAGTCGGAAACAAACTCCCATCGATCACATAAACTCTGCATGGCAAAAGCCCCCTCTTTTTCTTTCGATTTTGCGGATAGAAACGGTCTGGATATCTCTCGTATCATTATAGCATAAACTTTCCGGAAGAAAAGTCCCGCGGCAAAAAAATCCTCAGACGCAGAACGTCTGAGGATTATTATCAGCTGATGCGCACCGCCGCGACAACCAGACGGCCGTTGTTCAGGGTGTACTCGCAGGTGGACAGGCAGATGATCTTGTCGCCGTATTTGGGCGTAATGCCGGTGTCGTAGAAGGACAGATTCTTGCAGTTGGTGACGAAGTCGTTGAATTCCGCCTCGTTCTGGGCGTCCACGAACTGGTGGTAGGAGAAGCCCTTGCCCGCGTTGGCGCTGGTCTTGAACACCGAGAAAATCTTGTAGATATGACGCTCCTTCAGGGTGTCGAAGAAGATCAGACTGTTGTAGTCCCAGGCACTCTTCTCCGTGTAGGACATCAGGCTGTGGAACATACTGCCGTCGGCCATGTTGTGGCCGTAGATGGTAATGTTGTCGCTGGGCTTGTCCAGATCGCACTCCTCACGGGCGTAGATGCTGCCGCGGACGCTGTCCTGCTTGTCGAAGTCCCGCTTCAGGTAGAAGTCCTTGTTGTTCGTGGACGTCTGCATCACGGGATAATCCACCTTGGTGCCTTCGATCTTGATCCAGCCGGCCATGTCGGGATTCATTTCATGCAGCTCGGCATAATCCAGAAGGATTCCGCCCTCCACGGTGGGGTCGCTGATGACCTCAAAGCCGGGCTTCGAGGGTTCCGTTGTGACCGAGGGCTTTGTCGCCTGGGTGGGGACGCTGGTCTGCGCCTGGTTTTTGATGTTCGCAAGGTCTTCATAACGATCCGCCTGTTTCTTGCCTTCCAGCACATACCTGGCAACCAGGAACGCGCTGACGCAGAAGGCGATGATCAGAATCATGATCACAATAATGTAAAGCGCTTTTTTCATGCTCAATACCTCCTTTTTCCATTATAGTTCAGCCCCGCCCCCCTGTCAAGATTCCGGGGCGGCGGGGTTTGTAAGGATATTCTAAAGAATCCATTAAGATTTAATTAAGGGGTCGGCGCGCGGGGCAGTCACAGCCGGGGAATCCGCCTATTTTCTCATAAAATCCCTTCAAAAAGCGAGGAGTTATTCCCGAAATTTCAAGTTTTTGCAACTTCCGGAAAATTTGACCATCAGCCCCTCATGTACTCCATGCCCAGCATATCCCGCATTTTGTAGTAATTGGGAAGATTCCGCCAGCCCGCGCCTACGGTGACGTCGGCCGAGGAAACGATCTTGGTGTCCGGCAGTGCCTGAGACAGCTGGTATGCGCCGCCCCGATCCACCATCCAAAGATTCTTCAGCCAGGTCATCTGCATCAGCGGCTCCACGCTGGGGTAGGTCAGGCCGATGTTCAGGTCTTCCAGAGAAGTGCAGCCCACCAGCGGGGTGAAGTCCTTCACGGCGCTCCAGTCCAGCTCCAGGAAAATCAGCTCCTTACAGCTGCTGATGGGGGAAATGTCCTGCAGCTGCCCGTTGTGGGCGAGGATCAGAATTTGCAGATGGGGCATTCCCTTCACAAAATCGATGTTGGTCAGACCCATATGCCCCACATCCACGCAGAGCATATCCTCGCAGTAGCGCAGGTTGTAGGCATCCTCGTCCAGGAAATAGTAAACATGCTCCCGGACAGGCATAAAGGTGGTGTCATCCGTCCGCGCGGTGAGCTTTTTCCCCAGCTGCACCGTCCAGACGAGCTTGTAGCTGTCCCGTACCCGCTCCCGGAGGGCGGCCAGCTCCTCGTTGTCCAGGCCGCATTTGCCCAGAAACACCTGCTTGGCGTCGGACAGATAGGACATCTTCTTTTCCAGATCCTCCAGGTTCAGGGTAACAGCCGGTGCCGTACTTTGGGTTTCCTTCGTACTTTGGGTTCCTGCCGCAGTGCCGGTTGTGGTCTGCGTTTTGGTCGTGGTCTGGGCACCGGCCGCAGTCTGCGTCCCTGCCGCAGTACCGGCGGCGGTCTGGGCAGCGCTGCTTTCCAGAACGGCGGAAAGATCGACCTCCTTCGTGTCGTCCGGGAAGGAAACGCCCGCGATCTCCACCTCCCAGCTGATGTCTGCCTTGGGATAGGTGCTGCGCAGCTGGGCAACCGTCTCCGGATCGGCTTCAGGGTTCTTAAGATGCAGCGTTTTCAGCTCCGGCAAAAGCTGAAGCAGCTCCAGCTCCCCGTCGGTCACACCGGTAACATCCAGCTCCTGCACCGTGTCGGGGTAGGTCTTCGTGCCGAAGCGCAGGGCAAAGGAAAGCCCCTTCTCCTGGCAGAAATCCCGCAGCCGCGTCATCTGCTCCGGCGTCCGGCATCCCACCGCCGTCACCGCCGTCAGCTCCGGTAAATATGTAAGCAGATTGATTTCCTCTTCCGTGATGCCGGAAATGCTCACCACGGCGGTATCCTGAGGGTACTCTCTGCCATCGATGGTCACCGTGTACTCCACCGTCACCTCCGGGCGGCGGGCGGTCAGCGCGGCCAGCTGGGGATAGTCCGTGCATTTCTGGGCTTCCACGGTTTTCAGCCGGGTGAAATAGTCCAGCGTCGCCACATCCTCATCCGTGAGGGAGGTCACGTACAGCACATCGGTATCCTGATCATAGGTCTTCCCCTGGAAGGGAATCCGCCAGAGGATTTCGCTGTTCGGCGCTTTTTTCCGCAGCTTGTCATAATCCGCCGTCGTGACGTCGGCAAAGCGGAGATCCAGCACATCGGCATTCCGGGAATAAAACGTCCCCGCCACCCACACATGGGTCAGCAGAAACCACACGGCAATCCCCACCGCAAGCAGCACAGCCGCAAGCACGATGAGAAGCACCGGATTCAGTTTTCTTTCTTTTTGGTACATGTTTCTATCCTCCCTAGCACCCTACTATTATGGTCTTTGTCCGCGGATAAGTCAAGGGATTTTTCTCCCTAAAATCCGGCAAAAATCGCCCTAGGTGGAAAATGCTCTCCGGAAAGCCCGGCATTCCCGCGAATGGGGGAAGCGCTGAACAAGTCGGCGAGAGATTTTTCACCAGATGAAGGTATTAAAAGTGGAGGAATGCTTTGTGTATTTCCCGCTCTCGAAACCGCACAACTGGGGAAAAGATTCGCTGCCCAGCCGAAGACGATTTATCCAGAGGCTTAGGGCAATACCGCACAATTTGGCAAGAAGGCTCAGCCAGAATTTTTGTCCCAATTCAAAGTTCCGAAAATGGAGGAATACTTTGTGTATTTCCCATTTTTGGAACTGCGGAAGTGGGGCAAAAAGACGGCTGAGGCTCGCGGACACAATTGCGCGGTGTTGCCTTAGTATCAGGCAAAAGAAAAGCCTGAAACAGGAATTTCCCCGTTCCAGGCTTCTGTTTTTACGCTTTACAGCACATGCACGCCGTCCGGCTCGAAGGTCAGGGCGCAGGTCTCGCCTACCTGATAGATCCGATGGTTCTTGGGGTTGTAGTCCGTCAGCTTTACCAGGGTATCGCCCACCATCACGTGGTAGTTCTGATACGCGCCCATGAAGCAGCTGAGAACCACGCGGCATTTCAGGTTCCCCTCCGGAACAAGCCCGGCGGACTCCGGCCGCAGAACGATGGTGTAATCCTCCCCTACCGCCATGTTCTCGGTGGCTGCTACCCGAACCTGGGTGTCCGCCAGCTGCAGCACGCCGCTGCCGCCCTCCAGCGCCACGCACTTGCCCCTCAGGAAGTTGGCTTCGCCGATAAAGTCGGCAACGAACTCGCTGTTGGGGTGATAGTAGATTTCCTGGGGGCTGCCGATCTGGGCGACCACACCCTTGTTCATGATGATGATGGAATCCGACAGCGCCATGGCCTCGCTCTGGTCGTGGGTGACGTAGATGGCGGTGATGCCCGTAGCCTGCTGGATGCGGCGAATTTCGGTACGCATACTCACCCGAAGCTTTGCGTCCAGATTGGACAGGGGTTCGTCAAACAGCAGCACGCCCGGCTCCAATACCAGCGCCCGTGCCAGGGCGACACGCTGCTGCTGGCCGCCGGAAAGCTGGTTGGTCATCCGCGCCTCCATGCCGGACAGCTCCACCAGCTCCAGGATGCGGGTGACCCGCTCCTTGATTTCGTCCTTGGGAACCTTGCGCAGCTTCAGGCCGTAGGCCACGTTGTCAAACACGTTGTAGTGGGGCAGCAGAGCGTAGCTCTGGAACACCATTGCCGTGTCCCGCTTGTTGGGGGGCAGCGCGTTGATAGCCTCGTTGCCCAGGTAAATTTCGCCCTCGTCGGGGCTTTCAAAGCCGGCAATCATTCGCAGGGTCGTCGTCTTGCCGCAGCCGGAGGGACCCAGCAGGGTTACGAAGGAACCGGGCCGGATCTCCAGGCAGGTGTCCTTCACCGCGTAAAAGTCCTTGCCGGTCTTGGGGTCTTTATAGATCTTGGAAATATGATCCAGGCGAACGCCTTTTTTCTCTTTTTCCATAACTCAAGCCTCCTTGATTTTTTTGCTGGTGCCGAAGAACTTCATGGCCAGATTCATCAGCAGCACCGAGCCGTAGGTGATCAGAATCAGGATCGTGGCAAAGGCGCAGGCAATGCTGTAGGAGCCTTTTTCGGCAAATTCGTTGATCTGTACGGTGATGAGCAGGAACTGGGGCGTGACCAGCAGAATAATGGCGGAAATTGCCGTGATGCTGCGGACAAACGCGGTGACAAGGCCGCTGAGGAAGGAATCCTTGATCAGCGGCAGCGTCACGGTCATGAAGACCCGGAAGCTGTTGGCGCCCATGTCGTAGGCGGATTCCTCGATGGATTTGTCAATCTGGCGCAGGGCGGAAATGCCGCTGCGGGTGCCGGTGGGCAGGCTGCGCACCACGAAGACAATGATAAGGATCGCCGCGCTTCCGTAAAGGCCGCTGAGCAGTCCCGTATGGAACAGGCCGCCGGAGAAGCCCCGGATGTAGCCGACGCCCAGAACCGTACCGGGAACCGCCATGGCCAGCATGGAGACCGCCTCGATAAAGCCCTTGGCCCTGAATTTCTTCTTGACCACCAGGTAGGAGATGATCATGGACAGCAGCGCCGTGATGGGTGCGGAGATCAGCGACAGGACAAAGGAGTCCTTGAAGGCCTTCAGGCCCTTATACTTGGTGAAGACCTGGGTAAACCATTTGAAGGTCAGGGGGCTGAACTTGTAGCCCCAGGTGGGGAACAGCGCACCAATGGGGACGCACAGGTACATCATGACCACGAAAATCGCTGCCAGAGAGCAAAGCACCGTCAGCGGAACCGTCACCGACTTATCGGAGATCAGCATTCTCGCCCGGGACGCCTTGCCCGTCAGGGTCGCGGCGGTTTTGGCCTCCAGATAGTATTTCTGAACGGCGAACATCAGCAGCGTAATGCTCAGCAGCACCACGGCCATCGCCGCGGCGCCCTCTTTGTCATATGCGCCGGTGATCTGCAAGTAAATGGTCGTGGCCAGGGTATCGTAGGAACCGCCGATGATCATGGGGTTGGCAAAGTCGGCGATGGACTCGATGAAGGTCACCAGAAACGCATTGCCCAGTCCCGGAAGCATCAGCGGGAACGTAACGGTCGAGAACACCTTCCACCGGGAAGCGCCCATATCCCGGGCGGCTTCTTCCAAAGAGGGGTCGATATTTTTCAGCAGCCCCTTGAGCATCATGTAGCACACCGGGAAAAAGGTCAGCGTCTGGACGATGGCGATGCCCCAGAAGCCGTATACGTTATTATCGTAAATTTTCAGCAGGAACCGGGTAATCAGCCCCGCCTTGCCGAACAGCATGATCATGGACAGGGACAGCACAAAGGGCGGCGAAACCACCGGCAGCATGGACACCACCTTGAACAGTCCGCCGGAGAATTTGCCCAGCTTCACGTAGACCTCCACATAGGCAAACAGCAGCCCCAGCAGCGTGGAAAGAATGCCCACCAGAAAGCCGACCTTCAGGGTATTGGCAATGGATGTACGGAAATTCGCCATGGCCAGAACCCGCTTGAAAATGCCCAGGGTCAGGCCGTTTTTGCTGTAAAAACTATCCACCAGCAGAATTGCCAGAGGGTAGAGAATAAACAAAGTAAGAAATGTTATCAGCAGGACAATGGTAGTGACCATGACCGGGTCGGCCATCAGCTTTTTTCTGTCCAATGCTGCGCCTTGACCTCTTGCCATAAAAGCTCTCCTTTCTTTTCCGAACTGGAGACGGTCCCCTGGGGACGCTTTTTAAAAAATGGAGGCGGCGCCAGCCGCCTCCATTCTATGAGACATGCTTTTTGTTTTCGGATCACTCCGTCTGGAAACGGTCATCTCCGCCTTGTCGCTGAGACGCTCCGTATTGGTCTCCAGCTTGATTCCCGTAGCGGCGTCGGTAAGCGCGATATTTTTAATATCCTCGCCGGTGATGCTGCTGGTGCCGCTTCCCGTGCTGTCGTCGGAAGCCAGGGAGCTGTCGCTCGTCTTTGAAGCGGTGCTCCACGTAAATTTCAGCCGGGCCTCCAGCGTTTCCCCGACGGCCTCATCCATCGGCGTATCCGGAACCATAAACTGGACGTCGATATACGTCACAGAATCCTCGCTTTCCGGCTGCCCACCGGAAGGCATCGTGAACGATACCCTCTTGATGTAATCGTATTCATTATTTGCCGGCTTGGTTGTCACCTTCCCCGTTTCGAGAACTTCGACGTCGCCGGAGTCCGGCACTTTAAACGTGATGATAGCGCTGTGATACTGGTCCACGTCCACCGGATTGGTGGCGATCTGAACCTCGGTCACCTTGCCGTTCTTTACGGTCACGAGCGCGCGGTCGTTGTTCTTAAACGCCACATTGCCCATGGAAGCTTCGTTTGCAGCCGTCTTCCAGAGATCGACGTCGACATAATAATTGCCGTCCTGCAGGAAGAATCCGCTTTCGGTACTGCCGCCGGAGCCACCCGAGCCACCTGAGCTGCCGGAACCCCCGGAGCTGCTGCTCTTCTCAAAGGATACGGAAACGTTCAGATCTCCGTCCACCAGCTTCGTCAGCGGGTTGGAAGATCCGGAGGCGTCTCCGCTCCACGAGGAGACCTCGTAGCCGCTTTCAGGGACCGCGGTAAATACGACGGATTTTCCGCCTTCAACCGTATCGCCGCTCTGAATCGTCTCTCCCTCCACAGCGGCTGTCAGCGTTCCGCCCGAGCCGGAAACAGCAAAGGTAACCTTCCCTTCCGCCTCCGTTCCCGTAGCGTTCTTCACGAAGCCGACCGATACGTTCATGTCGCCGGAGACGACCGCACTGACCGGATTTCCGTCTCCGTCAATTCCGCTCCAGCTGCCGACTGTATAACCGGTCTCCGCTTCCGCCGTAAAGACGACGGTCTCGCCGAGACCCACCTGATCGCCGCTCTGAATTTCCACTCCGTCCACCCGCGCCGTCAGCGTTCCGCCTTCACCGGCGCTGAAGTTTACAGTGTGAGTCTGATAGCCGCTTCCCGTGCTCTCCGTCATCTCGGAAAGAGCAAAGTAGCCGCAGGAATCCGCTTCAAAGACAAAGAATCCGTCGGCGTCCATCTGGCCGCCCGAAATTTCCAAAGGCTTCGAGGTTGAAAGATTTTTCAGATAAAATACTGTCAGTTTATCCGTATCCCAGCCTTCCGGAACTTTAATTTTAACCGTCACCTTTCCATTCGGCGATACAGACGCCCCCTCCGGATCGGTCACGGAAACAGAATACGGGATAAAATCGGTTACGCTGTAATTCTTAAGCTTATTCGCTATCGCCACATAATTTACCGTCGTGGTGATGGAAGCCTTCAGCACAGAATTTTCAGGCACGCTGCCGGACGCAGCCGTCATGAACACGCCGGCATTGACGGTATCGACGAGATAGTCTTCATCGATTCCCACATATCCGATATCCCTGCTGAGCTCCTCCGCCGCAGCTCTGAGAGCTTCTGCAGCCCTGTCGATTTCATCCTGAGAAGAGCCTTCCCGGTAGCGGACCGCATACGCCGCCGTCAGCGCAACGCGGAGCCGGTTCACGCTGGCGTCCGTATAATTGGAAGCGTCATCCAGGATGCTTTCCGCTTCTGCGATCGCTTCCTTTATCTCTCCGCGGTTCACGGCGCCTTCCATAGGGTTTCCGTCCTCATCGAGCATCCGGATACCGCTGTAGTCGATTTTAAGAAGGGCATTCTGCGCGCCGGAATCGCCGCCCATAGCGTCGACGGAGACACGGATATAAATCGTGTTATACCCTTCCGCTGTCGACACGTAAGGCATTGCAAATTCCACGGTGCCCGGGTACTGGGAGGAATCGTCCGGAGCCTCCGGAGCCGTTTCCATCGGAATCTTCGTTCCCGGATCCGCCTCGTCCACGGTATAATAATCGCCGAGCTCCATCAGCTTCATTTCCGTTACATTATAGGCGTTACCAGCTGCCGTCTCCGGATCGGAGCCCGCATAGATCCACGCTCTGAGGAGATGTCCCCACTGATTGAAGCTCTCCAGATACTTCGGCTTAAAGGTCAGCTTCATGCTGGCTTTTTCGTCTGCTACAGTGATCAGAGCCTCCGGATCCACCGCATCGTTTGCCATGGAATCCTGCGACGGCGCAGCCGCGTTCTTTATACTGATCGGCACGGTGTAGCTGCCGTCGGCGAGATCATTCACATCGACGCCCTCAGTCTCCGGCTTCACGCGCTCCAGAGAGGAAAATGCCTCCCGGAGAACGGAAGACGCCGTCTCTATCATATATGCACTCGGTTCTCCGTCGATCTGATCCAGATAAGTCTGCGCAGCGTCTACTGCCGATTTAAGGTCTGTCAAAGACGCATACGTTCCGTCATCGGCAGCGATAATCTCACCTGCAAGCTTGAGCAGATCATCGAGAGCGGTGCGGTCCGCGTCGATCTCCTCCGAAGCGGACGGTTCCAGAGAGCCGAGAATCGCAATCAGCGCGCTCACTCCCTCCGAGCTGATTTCCTTTCCCTCCAGAGCGATTTCCGCTGCCTGAACGATCACGCTTTCAATTGCGGAATCACCCAGATTTGACTCGG
>ERZ827423.3242-NODE-3242-length-11468-cov-3.008324_pt1 | contig 11468 bp, 10 predicted proteins | sample MGYA00519775_ERZ827423 | MGnify/ENA primary metagenome ERZ827423 (study PRJEB31778, sample SAMEA3449296) | human gut metagenome | biome: human gut; feature: human-associated habitat; material: faeces | place: United Kingdom | collected 2010/2012 ...
TTCGCTAGATGATGTTAAGGCAGAGTTCAGCGGATGCAGCCAGACTGTAAAAGTGGATTACAAAGATGGTGTGTATGCAATCGTTCTGAAGGGTATCACAGAAGGTAAGGCTGTGGACGTTAATAGTCTTGTTAATAAACTCGTGAAGGTAGAAGCTAGCGGCAAGAATTACACTGCAAGCGCTATCAAAACCAATAAGGTTGCCGACGGAGCGGCTGTTGGTTTTGTTAGAGAGGGCAGCAATATAAGCTTCAAACTGACGCCAAACGGAGGATATCAGCCGGATGAAGCGAAACTTCAGGCATGGATTGCTGACGTCAAGAACAGTGCATGCACAGATGCAAGCTTTACGGTGAATAATGACAAGTCAGTGGATGTTGAAATCAAGGATATCAAGGCAAACGTTACAACTGCAGCTGATCTGTTCGCACCAATTCCAAGCGGTGGAGGAGGCGGCGGCGCAGCACCTGTACCACCTGAACAGAAGCCGGAAGAGGATGACAATAAGATTATTGTAGAGGACACTGTTGACAGCGATGGTCAGAAAATCACACAGATTATTGCAAAAGCAGAGACTCTCAAGAGCAAGGATGAGAAGTCAGTTGAACTTCAGCTCAGCGATGAACAGAAGAAAGCTCTGATAGAGAAAGCAATTGACAAAAACGCTGACACTATTATCATTACCAATGACGAGCTGAATGACGAAACCGAAAAGCTTTCGGATATAATCAATGTTAACCTTGATGTTAAGCTTCTAAACGAGATTATAAGCAAAACAAATGCAACGGTTGCTGTTGAAACTCCGGTTGGCTTTGTGAAATTTAATAAAGATGCGCTGAAGGCTGTTGAAAAACAGCAGGGCAAGGCCAAGTCGCTGAAGCTTCAGTTAAAAATCGAAAAGGATAAGGACTACAGCCACATCATAGGAAAGACAGCTTATGTAATCTCAGTAAAACTGCTTGCAGACAAAGAAGCTATAACTGACTTTGGTGATGGCAGAGTGGAAATTACTCTTGAAATCCCTAATACTCTGTTAGGCAGAGAACTGGTTGCAGTATACATCGGAGAAAAAGACAGAATTGAGAGATTCGACGGAAAGATTATCACAAAGAAATCTGCTGATAAAAACGGCAAAGAAACTGAAACAAAGTACTACAGCTTTGAAACAGGTCATTTCTCCGTTTATGCGCTGGCTGAAAAGTCTACGGTAGACGAGTATGAAAAAACCCAGAAAAACCAGAAGCTTATTTCGGGAGTGAAGAAAACTACTGTAAAACTGTCATCAACAGCTTCAAAGAAAAAAATAAAGCTTTCATGGAAGAAGTCAAAAGGATACAAGGTGGATGCGTATGAGGTTTATCGCAAAACTTCAAAATCAGGTAAATATACAAAAGTATTTACAACAAAGAAACCGGTATCCCTCAGCTGGACAAACAGCAAAAAACTGAAATCCGGAAAGACTTACTATTACAAAGTAAGAGGTGTCAGAACTGTTGATGGAAATAAGTATTACACGAAGTGGTCAAATATCACATCAAAAAAGATTAAATAAGAATCACTGACAGGAATGTTATCTGAAGTGCCGGAAACAAACAAAAAGGCACAGAAGATGATATTCAGAAAGGTAAGCTGCTCCGGTAAAGCGGACAGACTTTAGCAAAAACTGGAACAGAGTATGTACAGCATACATGAGCTTGCATACTCTGTTTTTTATGTGCGGAAATTCCGGCATCTGAGTTATATTCCCTGCATAAGCGTACATAAAAACAGGCTATCGACTGCCGGTAAGCGATAACCTGTTCACTAATCCTGTTATTCCACTGATTTAAGTGATTCTATCATATCTATCTTTTTTAATCTGTAGTACATGACAATATTTACTATTACGGCAAATGCAAACGTCAGAATTACCGACAATATGTAGCTTAGAGGCGTTATCCTTGCATCAAAGGTAATCATAGACACATTTATCTGTCCGATTATAAATTCCAGCAGCACCTTGCCGAGAAGAAGCCCGACTGCGGCGCTGATGCCGGTCAGTATGAAATTCTCCCTGAATACATATGCCGAGGTTTCTTTCGGATAAAATCCCAGAACTTTGATTGTGGCTATCTCTCTTACTCTCTCGGTTATATTTATATTGGTAAGGTTGTAAAGCACGATAAATGCCAAAGCGCCGGCTGCTGCAACTATCAGGATTATAACTGCGTTCAGGCTGTCCATCATATTGCATATTCTGTTTTCCATATCAAGACATATCGAGGTGCCTAGCACATTGTCATTATCTGAAACCGCGGCGGCGGATTTATATATGCCGTCCTCGGAACTGTCTGAAGAAACCGCATAGGCAACGGCATATTCCGGCGCTGTTCCAAAGCCCTCCCGATATGTTTCCTCGGAAATATATACATAGTTGTTAACGTAGTTCTTGCATATGCCCGATACAGTCACTTCGATTTCATTTCCGCTGTCATCTGCCAGCCTTATTTTATCACCCTCGGTTATATCGTAACTGTCAGCCAGCTTCATACAGATAACGGCGTTTCCTGTCTGAGGAAATTCAATGGCGCTGCTGTCGTGCAGGTCAATGAAGTCTCTGAAATTGTCATCTTTGCAGGCAATGAGGGTAAGGGCTGTTTCATTTTCTCCCGAAGTAAAGAAAACCTCTTCCTCGTGAGCAAATATAAGGTCGGAAACATAGGAAGCCGTTTCAGCTTTAAAGGCCTGCTGCTCCTTACTGTTCATTGCGCTGTCAAAATGCACGCTGTAATCGTATTTTATAATTTCGTTGTATTGAAAGCCTACAATGTTTTTAACCGTATCATTTATTCCAAAGCCTGCGATAAGAAGCGCGGTACAGCCGCTTATCCCCAGTATCATCATAAAGAAACGCTTCTTGTATCTGAACAGATTTCGAAGTGTTACCTTGTATAAAAAGCTTACTCTGCTCCACAGCGGAGTGATTCTTTCAAGAAGTATCCTCTTGCCCGCAGACGGCGCCTTAGGCCTCATAAGCTGTGACGGGGCTGTTTTGAAATCCTTCATTCCTGCCGCAAGACAGGCTCCCATAGAGCATATCAGCGCTCCTGCAAGAGAGTAAAGCAGGAGTGGAATATTGAAGCTGTAGGACAGGTCGCAGCCGAAGTCATACATAATGCCGTAGGCCCGCCATATTATAGCCGGGAATATGATGCAGCAGCTGAAATATCCGATTAAAGTGCCGAGAAAACCGGCGCTGCCCGAATAAAACAGATAGCCGGAAATAACGGAGCGGCTGCTGTAGCCGAGAGCCTTGAGGACTCCTATCTGTGTACGCTGCTCGTTAACCATTCTTGTCATTGTGGTGATACATACCAGCGCAGCTACAAGGAAGAAGAACACAGGGAAAACCTTTGCGACTTCATTGACGATATTTGCATCGTTTTCAAAGCTAACATAGCCTGTATTTATATCTCTTGTAAATACAAAGGTTTCAGGCTTCTTTATATCCGCTATATCTTTTTTGCCGTCATCTATTTTGGCCTTTGCATCCTCAAGCTTTTTTTCTGCGTCTGCAAATGAGGAGTCAGCTTCGCTTTTGCCCTTTCGATATTCACTCCAGCCGTCTGCAAGAGTCTGCTTTTCCTTTTCCAGCTTTGCCTTGCCGGATTTGGCCTGTTTAAGTCCTGAATTTACTTTTGCCAAAGAAGCCGTAAGCTCTGATTTCTTATTGTCAAGCTGCTGCTTCGATGCCTGATATTCCTCGTCTGACATATATTCTTTGCCGGCCTCAAGCTGCGACAGCTTCTGGTCTATCTGGGCAATTCCTGCGTCGAGCTGTTTTTTTGAACTGTTTAATTCGCTGATTGTTTTGTTAAGCTTCTTTTCCGAGGAGTCTATTTTGCTCTGCCCGGAAGTAAGCTTGTCATACGAGGTATCAAGCTTTGAATACGCATCGCTTTTTTCCTTGAGATAGCTGCTGTAGCCGTCATCATATTTTTCCTGCGCGTCCTTTATTTTATCGTCGGCCTCTTTTTTTATTTCATCATATCTTCTCTGTGAGGCAGCTTCTGCCGCAGCGGTAACTGCAGCCTCCGCTTTTGTTATTCTGTTTTCGTATTCATCTGAATATATATGCTCGTTTTTGTCAAGAGTAAGATATATTTCAGTGTATATATCCGAGTCAAAACCCTCGGGAAGAATATAGAAGTAGGCTTCGATTATGCCGTTGCCAAGAGAAGTGGAGCCTCTCTCGTAATTGAGATAAAGCGGTGAGTACACAAGACCTGTTATCGTGTATTTGCGATGAGCAAAAGCGTCCAGTGTATCCTTGGAATTATCAGCCGAAAGCTCAATTGCTTTGCCTATATCCTCTTTGCTGTATACCCTGCCGTCTGCAACACATTCATCAGAGGCTTTCGGCATTCTGCCCTCAAGGAGCTTGACTTTGTTTACAGATTCGGTAATAGAATAGGCCTTGAGAACCTGATCCATTTCTCCTGCATTGCAGAGCACATCGTAGGAAATGCTGCCCTCGGCGGCGCTGACATTGTCTAAAGACGATATATGCTCAACGTCTGCCGCTTCATATCCCAGAGTGGATATGAGCTGGAAGTCGTAAAGATTTCTTTCGGCCAGATACTCATCAAGAGTATCAACCATGGCATCTCTTGTGACCTTGAGACCTGCAAAAAGACCTACGCCCAGCGCGACGATTATGAGAATGGCAAGATATCTGCCCAGACTGTTTTTTATTTCTCTTAAAGTTATTTTTGTAAGCATTGTTTTACCATTCTATCAAGTCTACAGAAACAGGGTTTTCGTTTTTTTCAACGGAATAAACGGTGCCGTTTTTGACACGGATAACTCTGTCTGCCATAGGAGTTAAAGCCAGATTGTGAGTAATGATAACCACGGTCATACCGGTTTGTCTACTGGTGTTCTGAAGCAGCCTTAGTATTGCCTTGCCTGTGTTGTAGTCGAGCGCTCCCGTAGGCTCATCACAAAGAAGCAGCTTTGGATTTTTGGCAAGAGCTCTTGCTATCGCAACTCTCTGCTGCTCACCGCCCGAAAGCTGGGCCGGGAAGTTATCCATACGGTTTTCGAGACCTACCTGCTTTAGAACCTGAGCGCTGTCTAAAGGCTCCTTGCAGATCTGAGCTGCAAGGGATACGTTTTCGAGGGCCGTCAGGTTCTGTACAAGGTTGTAGAACTGAAAGACAAATCCTATGTCATAGCGCCTGTAGGAGGTTAAATCCCGCTCAGAAAGCGCGGAGATTTCTCTGCCATCAAGAAACACCCTGCCCTCTGTCAGAGTATCCATACCTCCGAGTATATTGAGCAGAGTCGTTTTGCCTGCGCCCGAAGCTCCGGTTATAACGCAGATTTCACCTTTTTCTATTTCAAAGGTCGCATCGCGCAGGGCTTCTATTGAAACCTCGCCCATATGATAGACCTTTTTGACATCTTCAAATTTTACATAGCTCATAATGCACCTCTGGCTGTTTTTTCATATATATTATATATTGTAAGATAGAGCATCAATAATTACAAGAATTTTCATAAAATAAACATACAGTAATATATGCTCAAAATAGCGGTTATAGCAAACAAGTTAAATTAAGGTGCAAAACAGCACTAAAAAAAGACGACATAATCATTATTTTGCGACATTTGCGCTTTTTTGTAAAGATAAAAATATTGCGGATACTTTACTTTTTTTCGGTATAAGAGTATAATTAAATACAGCATCTTAAGGGAATAACATAATAGGTAAAAGAGAATAACTGTTGTTAAAATATATGATTAAATCAGCTGATATTGTTAAGTTTCCTTAAGCTTATGCAATATCAATATTTTTTAGGAGAAACATTTTGGACTACATATGGGGAGTGCTGGCAGGCCTTGCTTTTGGCGGGCTTGCAGGGATAATCAAATATTTTGCGCTGTGGCACAGGACTTTAAATGCACCGGAGGACAGGGGTATCAAGCCGTCATCTGTGTATACTAAAATGATAATCAGCAATGTTGTCAATGTGGCAGTGCTGGCGGTGGTGTTTATACTGAGAAAGCATCTGCCTTTTGATTTTGCAACGGCGCTGCTGGGAGCTGCCGTGGGACTTTCTCTTGCAGGCAAGCTTGCCCCGATGAAAAAAATAACGGCACACGTCCGGGAGGAGTGATGACAATATGATAGAAAAACTGAATGCAATAGGAATATCAGATGCGATGATAACCAGTACGGTTATTACGGTTATAATCTGTGTTCTTGCAATAATAGCGGGCCGCAGAATAGAAATGATACCGTCAGGGTTTCAGAATATGATCGAACTTGGCATCGAGAAGCTTCACGGCTTCTTTGAGGGAATAATGGGCAAATACGCCTGTGACAAATACTTCCCCCTTATAGCCACGCTGTTCATATACATTCTGTTCTGCAACTATTCGGGACTTATCCCGCTGGCAGGAGAGGCGCCGGGATTTCAGGCTCCGACAAGCAATGTCAATTTCCCTGCCGGCATGGCAATAATCGTGTTCTTTGCAGTCCAGATTATAGGGCTTGCAGAGCACAGAGGCATCAGGTTCTACAAACATCTTTTCAAGCCGGTGGCCTTTATATTTCCGCTGATGGTCATAGAGGAGTTTGTAAGACCTATATCCCTTACTTTCCGACTTTACGGCAATATATACGGTGAGGAGGCTGTAATTAAATCGTTCTTTGACATACTGCCTCTGGGACTTCCGATTATAATGCAGGCTCTGTCGGTACTGATGGGACTTATACAGGCGCTTGTATTCTCACTTCTTGCCGCAATATATATCAGCGAGGCGGCGGAGCACGAGGAGCAGCTTCCTGTGGTGGATTAGATATGAACAATTAATTTGTTTATATATATAAAAATGATTTTTAATACGCTTTTAACTAAGCACATATATCGAAAGGAGAACTACAATGGAATTAATCGCAGTTGCAGCAGCACTTGCTATCGGTTTAGCTGCCATAGGCCCCGGAATCGGTCAGGGTATCGCAGCAGGTAAAGCACTTGAGGGAATGGCGCGTCAGCCGGAGATGATGAGTACGCTTCGTACCAATATGATTCTTGCGTTTGCATTCATGGAGTCACTTACTATTTACGGTCTTGTAATAGCATTCATACTTATAGGTAAGATGTAACAAAAAGTAAAGCAAGGAGGGGTTTTAATGTTAGACGCATTAGGCATAAACCTTAAAGACCTTATATTTGCTGTCGCAAACTTTCTTATCCTTGTACTGATTTTAGGCAAGTTCCTGTACAAACCGTTTCTGGGCATACTCGAAAAAAGAAAGCAGACAATAGAAGATGCTTTTACAAATGCAGAGGCCACCAACCGCAAGGCCGATGAGAAATATGAGGCCTATACCAAAAAGCTTGCAAGAGCGGAGGCCGAAAGCAGAGAAATCATCAAAAATGCCAGACTGAAGGCAGACGATCATGCTAATATGATTGTCGAGGAGGCAAAGGCGGAGGCTGCAAGAATCAAACTCCAAGCCGAAAAAGAGGCCGTAAGAGAAAAAGAAAAGGCGCTCAGAGAGGTCAGAGAGCAGATCGGTCAGCTTGCAATACTGGCAGCAGAGCAGATACTCGAAAAGGAAGTTGCAGCAGAGGGTCAGGAAGAAATCATAGACAGAGTACTTGAAAAGGCAGGGACATCACAATGGCAGAATTAACAGTGGATCTGACTTACGGTACGGCACTGTATCAGGCGGCAGCCGAGATAAACAAAGAAAAACAGATACTTGAAGAGGGCAGAGCAGTTGCCGGGATTTTAAAGGCGGAGCCGGAATTTGAGGCTGTGCTGAGAAGTCCTGCCATTTCGGCAGAGGAAAAAAAGACTGTTTTGTGCAATGTGTTTTCCGGCAGGCTGACGCAGGAGCTTGTAAATTTCCTGTGCATACTTATAGACAAGGGCAGATTTACTCATTTTGAGAGAATTATCAGGGAGTACGGCAGGCTCTACGACAGCAGAGAAGGCATAATCAAAGGAACAATATATTCGGTGGAGCCGCTTGACGAGGGCAGACTCGCCGAATTTGAAAAACAGACAGGAAAGCTTATGGGAGGCAATGTTGTTCTCGAAAACCGCACGGACAAATCTCTCATAGGCGGAGTTAAGATACTTGTAAACGGCAAAATAATTGACGCAAGTATCAGAAACAGGCTAAACAAAATAGCTTCGGAAATCAGAGTATAAAGGAGGGAGGTAAAATATGAATTTACGTCCTGAAGAAATAAGCGCTGTCATAAAACAGCAGATACTTAACTACAAAAATACGCTTGAGGTTTCTGATTTTGGAACAGTAATTCAGGTGGGCGACGGCATAGCCAGAGTATACGGACTCGAAAACTGTATGTCGGGAGAGCTTCTGGAGTTTCCGGGAGAGGTCTACGGTATGGCTTTAAACCTTGAAGAAGACAATGTCGGAGCCGTAATTATGGGTCCCGACACAGGCATCAAAGAGGGCGATATTGTCAAGCCTACAGGCACAGTCGTAGAGGTACCTGTAGGAGAGGATTTAATAGGCAGAGTAGTAAATCCTCTGGGGCAGCCTATAGACGGCAAGGGTGAGATTAAAGCAGAGGATCACAGACCTGTTGAATACCCTGCGCCCGGCGTACTGCAGAGAAAATCAGTAAATCAGCCGCTGCAGACAGGTATCAAGGCCATAGACTCGATGATACCTATAGGCAAGGGCCAGAGAGAGCTTATCATAGGCGACAGACAGACAGGCAAAACAGCTATTGCCATAGATACAATAATCAATCAGAAAGGCAAAGACGTAATCTGTATATATGTTGCTATAGGACAGAAGAAATCAACGGTTGCACAGCTTGTTCAGAACCTTGAGAACAAAGGCGCCATGGACTACACTATTGTAGTGTCCGCAACTGCAAGTGAGGTTGCGCCGCTGCAGTATATAGCGCCGTATGCAGGCTGCGCCATGGCAGAGCATTTTATGTATCAGGGCAAAGACGTCCTGATTATATATGACGATTTATCAAAGCATGCGGTGGCATATCGTGCAATGTCGCTGCTGCTTAGAAGACCGCCGGGAAGAGAAGCATATCCGGGAGATGTATTCTATCTTCACTCAAGACTTCTTGAAAGAGCCGCAAGGCTTTCAGACGAGCTTGGCGGAGGTTCCATTACTGCGCTCCCGATTATAGAGACGCAGGCGGGCGACGTATCGGCATATATACCTACAAACGTAATTTCAATTACAGACGGACAGATATTCCTCGAAACAGAGCTGTTCTTCTCAGGGCAGAGACCTGCGGTAAATGCGGGCATTTCAGTATCCAGAGTAGGAGGCAATGCGCAGATAAAGGCAATGAAGCAGGTTGCAAGCAAAATCAAGCTTGAGCTTGCCCAGTACACAGAGCTTGCAAGCTTTGCGCAGTTCGGCTCGGATGTAGACAAGGAGACAAAAGCAAGACTTGATCACGGCGCAGTTCTGATGGAAGTGCTTAAGCAGGGACAGTATTCGCCTGTAGAGGTTGAAAACCAGGTAATGATTTTGTATGCTGCAATCAACTACTATCTTGAGGATATCCCGCACGACAGAATAAAAGAATTTGAAAAACAGTTTACTGAATTTATGGATACTCACTATCCTCAGGTTCAGAGAAGAATTAAGGACAGCGGCAAGCTGGACGAGGAAACGGAAGAATTCCTCAAAGATGCAATAGAAGAATTCAAAAAACTGTTTACAGACAAATAGCAGGTAGTGAAAGGAGGAATGTTTAATGGGCGAAAATATGCAGGACATCAAAAGGCGTATCAAGAGCGTGTCGAGCACAATGCAGATAACAAACGCCATGAAGCTGGTGTCTGCGGCGAAGCTCCGCAAGGCCAGGGCGACCTTTGAAAAGACCACTGAATATTTTAACTTCATTACACATACCATTGAGGAAATATTTAACAATAACAGTGAAGTTCCTCCTGAATATCTGGCAGGCAACAGGGAAATCAAAAACACCTGTTATATAGTGGTTACAAGCTGCAGAGGACTTTGCGGTGGCTTTAACAATAACATAATTAAAGAGGCCGAAAAGGATTTCCACGAGGACTGGGAGAAGCCTGTAATTGTGGCCATAGGCACCAAGGGCAAGGAGTATTTTGAGAAGAGAGGCTATGAGATATACAAGGAATATCTGGCGCCTCCTGAGGATATATCCTTCCTTGAAACCAGAGAAATTTCAAAACCCATCATAGATATGTATGACAGAGGGGAGATAGACGAGATAGTTCTGATTTATACGGGCTTTAAGAATTCCATCGAGCAGGAGGTCAAAAACGTTATCCTGCTTCCATTTGATATACAGCCCGACCCCGATATCCTCATACATGATCAGGAGGTTGAATACGAACCGTCGGTTGAGGAGGTTTTCAACTATCTGGTGCCTAAATACGTTGAAATGATGATATATGCGGCTGTAGTAGAGTCTGCGACCTGCGAGCACGCGGCAAGAAGACTTGCTATGGAAAACGCTACAGATAATGCTTCTGATATGCTCGGCAGCCTGTCCCAGTACTACAATCGTGCAAGACAGGCAGAAATCACCGATGAGATAATCGAGATTGTTGCCGGCGCAGAGGCACAGAAATAACAGGAGGTAACATACTTTGAGCAAAGGAATAATACATCAGATTATAGGGCCGGTTATAGATATTAAATTTGAGCCGGAGCATCTGCCTGATCTGCTCAATGCGATTAATATTGAAATTGACGACAGGACTATTGTTGCAGAGGTTGCGCAGCATATAGGTGATGATATTGTAAGATGCGTTGCGTTATCTTCTACAGACGGACTAAGAAGAGGTATGGAGGCATCGGATACGGGCGGTCCTATCAGTGTGCCTGTAGGCCCTGAGGTTTTGGGCAGACTGTTTAATGTAATAGGTGAAACCATAGACGGCAAGGAGCCGGTTGTTACGGAAACCAGAAGCTCCATACACAAACCTGCGCCAAGCTTCGAGGAGCAGGATACATCTGCGCAGATATTTGAAACAGGTATTAAGGTAATCGACCTTATTGCACCATACACCAAGGGCGGTAAGGTTGGATTGTTTGGAGGCGCGGGAGTAGGTAAAACCGTACTTATACAGGAGCTTATCCACAATATAGCCAAGGAGCACGGCGGTATTTCGGTATTTGCTGGCGTAGGCGAGAGAACGAGAGAGGGCAACGACCTCTATTATGAAATGATAGAGTCGGGAGTAATAGAAATAACAGCGATGGTCTTCGGTCAGATGAACGAGCCGCCGGGAGCAAGAATGAGAGTTGCTCTTACTGGTCTTACCATGGCAGAATATTTCAGAGATGTCGAGGGTCAGGACGTGCTCCTCTTTATAGACAATATATTCAGATTTACGCAGGCAGGCTCGGAAGTATCTGCGCTTCTGGGCAGAGTTCCGTCGGCGGTAGGCTATCAGCCGACACTTGCAAC
>ERZ827423.3248-NODE-3248-length-11445-cov-2.126251_pt1 | contig 11445 bp, 11 predicted proteins | sample MGYA00519775_ERZ827423 | MGnify/ENA primary metagenome ERZ827423 (study PRJEB31778, sample SAMEA3449296) | human gut metagenome | biome: human gut; feature: human-associated habitat; material: faeces | place: United Kingdom | collected 2010/2012 ...
CAAATGTGCGATGAACTTCTGCGCCGTATGCACAGGGAGGATCTAAGCCCCAGATATGACGACTGGACTATTGGAGATATAAAGAAATTTGATATCTCCAATGAAAAGCTTCGGTCACTTGGATTTGAATTTATGACCAGCTTTGATGACGGTTTGGATAAGACCATTGCTGATTATGTGGACAGATTCCAAAAGGGCAACTTATGAGAGTACTTCATTTACCCCGCTCCATAGGAGCCAATGCCTACAATTTATCTGTTGGGGAAAGAAAAAACGGCATTGACAGCAAGGTCATGATATATGACCTTAGCATGTATAGCAGCGGTGCAGATTTTGTAATAAAGTATTCTAAAAACAAAAAAATACTTTATGCGATTAAAGCCATACTTTTCTGTATCAAGAGTAAAAACAAATATGATGTTTTTCATTATAATTACGGAACCGCAGTTATCCATACTAGAAAAAAATGGCTTTTTGGATTAGATGTCAAGTTTTTCAGGAAAGCAAATAAAGTAATCGCAGTTACATATCAGGGAGGAGACTCCAGACAGGCAGACTACTGCCTGAAAAATTACGAAACGACATTTTATACTGAGGAAATAGTTAAAGCAGAAAAAGCAAATGATGAGATGAAGCGTTTTAGAATCTCATTCTTTGACCGCTATGCCGACATGATATACTCAACAAATCCTGATTTGCTGAATATTTTGCCAGAGAGGGCAAAGTTCAGACCCTATACAAAACTCCAGCCAGATGAATGGGAGCCATGCTATAGCGACTATAATAAGGATAAAACAGTAATTCTTCACGCCCCAACAAGGACTCATATAAAAGGAACAGAATATGTTGATGCTGCAGTAGCCAGGCTTAAAGAAGAAGGATACCAAATTGAGTACCTTATGCTGCAAAATATTCCCAACGCCGAAGTTATTGAATATTATAAAAAAGCTGATCTTGTTGTAGACCAATTACTTATTGGCTGGTATGGAGGCTTTGCTGTTGAATGTATGGCGCTGGGTAAACCGGTAATGTGTTATATTCGCGAATCTGATATGAAGTATATTCCGGATGAAATGAATAGGGACATGCCTATTATCAGAGTTACTAAGGACAGCTTGTATGAGCAAATGAAATACTATTTGGATCATAAAGAAGAACTCAATGAAATCGCAAAAAAATCAAGACAATATGTAGAAAAGTGGCATGACCCAGAAAAAATTGCAAAAGAGATAATCGAAGATTATAAAAAAGTCATGGAAAGCAAAAAATAAACAAACAGCGTGAGGAACAAAGAGATAAGGTAGAATAAGTTGCGCAAAAAGAAAAAGGGAAAAAATAGACATGGTTTGCTGTCTCCTTTCGAATGGTGGTGTCGCAACTTCATTCTACCAGAGATCTGCAAACCATGTCTTTTTTGTTTTTGCGAACAATACTTGACGCGGGCTTTCGGTTGCTTAAACAATTTTTTTGAAAATATAGTCTAACTTTTTTTAAAGTCACTTCAAATCAAGCCCTGATTTTCATAATAAACTGTTTACAATATGTCATTAAAAGAAATCCAATCCAAGTTTTTCCTATAATATTCATACAGCTTTTGATAGGAGTTGTTGGAGAATTGGTAGGATAACTCAACAAATTTGGGTCTAACTGTTCAAGGATAGATTTGTGAATGAATTTTCTTATTCTTAGTTTTCTAGGAATTGATATCCATGCTGTTATTATATCTCTGCAATTAAAAATATTAAGTACGTTAATGGAACACATAGAATAAATCATCCCGGTTTGAGCCGCCCAACGGCCGCAGCGACTCTCCAAACCGAACAGATCAAATACATAGTTCCACTGCCCTGAATTGCGTATGGATTCGAGATAAGAAGCCAGCTCCCTTTTACAGAGCGCAGAGGTGTTGTGTAGTTTACAGCAAAAATATGATGGACTAGCAAAAAAAACAGGTATATTGTTTCCTAATAAACTTTTTCCTATTTGGTCAATAATATCACCGGAAACCAAGGCGTAATCAGAAAAAGAAAAAAGATATGTAGCCGCCATATTTATTGTACTTTGACTGTGATACGGGCCGATAAAGGCTTCCAGAGATTCTTTATATTCGTTTGACATCTCGATGTCATTGACAAAAAAATGTCTAATACTATAGTCACTGCAAATTTGGGGAGGAATTGCAACGTCAGGAGTCTGAGGTGTAAAACCCTTGTGATAAAAAGTATAGCAATTAAATGATTTGCCGCTATTCTTCATGAATGCAAAAACTAATTTGCTGTCATTGCCTCCAGTTAAAGGGCAGATCAAAGGATAATATTTTTGGTATTCTGCTGTTATATTTTCAATATAGGTTTTAGAGAGACTTACAAGTTCTTTACTGCCAGTCCCGGAAGGAACTTTAATTTTGACTCTTACAGCGGATTTTAGCGTAATATCCAGATAATGGTCTGGCAGAAGAGCTTTGATGTTGTCAAACATTGTTAGATTATACGGCATCGGATGAGAATAGTTGGCGCCGTTTCTAATTTCCATAGAGTAGTTAGAGATATTGTAACCACAGTGTGTACCTAGTAAATAATCGACAGATGAAGCATAGACAGTATCACCGATAAATGAATAATTGAGTTGGAGAGAACAGCTTGCATCTCCAAAGAAAAGAACCTTATCACCTGTGCGATAGAAAATAATATACTTACCAGCAAAGCGACTGCTGGCATGAAAAATATCTTCTTTACTGTTATAATTCTGAGACAAAAACCAAGATGGAATGTTATCCCTTTGTATTTCTCCATGGCTATCAACACACAGCCCTATTATGACAATCTCATTTTCCCCATTTATAAAATTAAATACATCTGTGCGGCTTGAATAATTTAGTTGGTATTTTCCGTTCAAGACTGATTTATGCTGAGAGAAGCGATCATCTATTACAGGAGAGAGCAAATAAGTAAAAACTGCATTATCTAACTGATAAGATATCATCAACTGAACACCTCATTTCTGTAAATAGCTCACTGCATTTAGTATAAAAAGAAAGATCAATCTTTACATATTACAATTTCTCCAAAACTACCTCACAGACGAGCTCAACATCCTCATGGGTGAGATACGGATGCATGGGCAGAGACAGCACGCAGCTGCACAGCTCCTCGCTTACAGGGCACTGGCCGTTATAGGGCAGATGGGAGAAAGCGCCTTGCTGGTGCATGCCCCGGGGATAGTAGACCATGGTGGGAATGCCCTTTGCCTTCAAAGCAGCCTGAAGGGCATCCCGCTGCTCCCGGCTGTCCAGGCGCAGAGTGTACTGGGCCCAGCTGGAATAAAATCCCTGAGGGACTGCGGGGGTGCGCAGTTTGCCGGCTAGACGCTGGTCGTACATTTGAGCAGCTTTGTTCACAGCCTCCAGCTCATAGTCCTCAAAGGCCGTGAGCTTAACGTCAAGTACTGCAGCCTGAATGGTGTCCAGACGGGAATTCATGCCAAGGCGCAGGTTGTTGTACTTGTCCTCGGGGCTCTTGCCGTGGACACGCAGAGAAAGGATGAGATCGGCTATTTCATCGTCGTCGGTAAAAATAGCGCCGCCGTCCCCGTAACAACCGAGAGGCTTTGCAGGGAAAAAGGAGGTGGTGGAGATGTCTCCAAAAGAACAGGCCACCTTGTCATTTATCCTGCCGCCAAAACCCTGAGCCCCGTCCTCAATCAGTGTGAGGCCGTACTTGTTACAGATTTTGCGCAGCTCCGGGTAATTTGCTGGCTGCCCAAAGAGGTCAACAGCAACCACAGCTTTTGGCTTGAGACTTCCCTGGGCGGCAGTACTCTCTATCTCTCTCTCAAGACTTGCAGGATTTATATTGAAGGTCCCACGGCAGACATCCACAAAAACAGGTGTTGCACCCAGATCCGCCACGGTCTCAGCGCTGGAGAAGAAAGTAAAATCAGGCACAAATACCGCATCCCCAGGGCCAATGCCCAAAGCCATTTCTGCCAGCTTCAAAGCGTCGGTTCCATTGCCGCAGCTGATGCAGTGTTTTCCCCCCACATACTTAGCAAGCCGCTCCTCCAGAGCTGATACCTGAGATCCGGAGATAAAGTTTGCATCGCTCATGACTCTTGTTACGGCCTGATCTATCTGAGGCTTAAGGACCTGATACTGTTTCTTTAAATCTCTAAATTGCATTATTCTATTTCCTCCAAGCCGTCATTGCCTTCCACATATTTCCTTCCGCAGACCGGGCAGGAAAGTCCGTCTTTCAAGACCTGTCCACATTCACAGACCCAGCCCATATGCCTTGCAGGTACGCCGGACACCAGCTCGTGGGCCTTAACATTTTTTGTCACCACTGCTCCGGAAGCGACCATAGCCCAGGGACCAATACTGTGACCACAGACCACAGTAGCATTGGCACCGATGGAGGCCCCACGGCAGACCAGAGTCTTTTTGTAGCCGGCGCTGCCCTTGGGGTATTTGGCTCTTGGAGTCAGGTCATTGGTAAATACGCAGGAAGGACCGCAGAATACATAATCCTCCAGCTCCACACCTTCATAAAGAGAGACATTGTTCTGGAGCTTGCAGCCATCGCCCATGGCGACATTGTTGGATACATTTACGTTCTGACCCAGGGAACAATTTTTTCCTATTCTGGCGCCTTTTTGGATGTGGCAAAAATGCCATATCTTTGTGCCTTCTCCTATTTCAACGTTGTCGTCCACATAGCTGCTCTCATGCAGGAAAAAACTCATATCGCTGTCTCCTATTGAAGCACGGTCTCAAGGACACGGACCACATCGTAGCCCGCTTTTCCTGAAGAAATCTCCGGCTTTTTATCCAGATGGTTTATAAAATACTTAAGCTCTTCGGTGAGAGGCAGAGATTTCTCATATGGAACCACTTCCCCATCGCTCTGCATAAGGACAGGATGGCTGTTCTCCCACTCTACATGTTTTTTGCACATGTAGACCTGCTTATCCGAAGCGTCGTCAAACCAGATCATGCCCTTGCTGCCCACCACTACCAGGCGCTGTTCCTTAAAGGGATGGAGCCAGGAAGTTAAAATGTGTGCTTTGATGTTGTTTGGATATTCCATCTGAGCCAGGGCATAGTCACAGATATTGTCCTGGAGGAAGTTGCCCTTTGCCACCTGGATCTTTTCGGCGGGAGAGCCCACCAGATAATCCAAAATGGCAATATCATGGGGAGCGAAGGACCAGAACACATTTTCCTCAGTGCGCACCACGCCGAACTTTATGCGGGTGGAGTAGAGGTAGTAGAGCTGACCTATCTCACCGGAGTCGACCAGTTCCTTGATTTTACGTATAGCGGGGTGGAAAAGGAGAATATGGGCGACCATAAAGGACACATCTCTCTCCTTGGCCAGCTCCACCAGCTTGAGAGCCTCGACGGAACTGAGGGTGAGAGGTTTTTCGATTATAACAGGCAAACCGGCGTCAAGAACTTTATAACCTATCTCATAATGGAGTTCCGCCGGAGCGGCAACCACATAGCCGTCAAACCTCTCAGCTACGGCCTGGTCTAGGGAGCTAAAGCCGCGGCAGGGATATTTTTCGGTAAGATAGGCCAAACGCTGCGGATTTGTCTCCACCACGGCGGCCAGGGCTCCCAGTTCCTGTAGGGTGCGAATGTGGTTTTCGCCCCAGGCGCCTCCACCTACTACACAGATCTTTTTGTCCATAAATCAAAGCCTCCAGTACTCAAGGGCTTCAAAGAAATTACTTCATAAGCCCGCTGCATATTTTTTCTGCCGCATGTCCGTCCCCGAATGGCAGGTACTCAGGGTCAACGACCTGGGGTGCAGCCAGTTTGCTGAGGATATCGTCTTTCAAAGGTTTCGCCAGAACATTTCTGCCCTGAACCATAGTCTCCGGCCAAACTACATAGTCAAAAACAGTTACGCATTTTTTTCCTGCAAAGAATGCCTCTCTCTGGAGGCCACCAGAATCAGTTATTATTTTCTTCGCATGACTTACCAAAGCGATAGAACTGAGGTAACCCAGAGGCTGACATAAAATAACCTGATTACCGCAGCACTGCCGGTGAAGATTGAGGGCCTTTTCCCTGTTGCGGGGGTGTACCGGGTATATCACGGGGGCATCCAGTTCGTTCATTGCTGAAAGAATGTTTGCGAGCTTGGAGTCATCGTCGGTATTCTCCTGCCGGTGACATGTTAAATAGTAATATTCATCAGGTATAGACAAAACATTTCCGCTAAAGTCGGTGAGAAAATGGTTTTTAGTGCTACCTGCCTTCCTGCCATAAAAGATAAAAGCATCATACATAGGGTCTCCGACAAGACTGGCGCGATCACGCAGCCCTTCCGCAGCAAGGAAATTCATGGCAGACTGAGTGCAGGCGAAAAGCCATGTGGATATATGGTCAGTGCAGATTCTGTTGATTTCCTCCGGGTTAGAGAGGCAACCCAGACGGTTTCCAGCTTCCACATGACATACAGGTATATGTAGCTTAGCGGCAGCCAAGGCGCCGGCCAAAGTGGAATTAGTGTCTCCATAGACCAAAAGAATATCAGGCATTTCCTTGAGCATGACATCCTCAAGGGCTGCAAGCATTGCGCCGGTCATTTTACCGTGACTGCCGCCTGAGATCCCCAAGTTGTAATCCGGCTTGGGGATCTCCAGTTCTTCAAAGAAAATATCCGACATGTTGTAGTCGTAATGCTGCCCGGTGTGTACAAGTACTTCATTGGCTAGAGTCCGGAGTTTTCGGGAAACCACGGCAGCCTTTATGAATTGGGGCCTTGCACCTACAACAGTAAGTATTTTCATAAATTAAAGCCTCCAGTAGAGGTATCCGGCGTCCTGATAATCTTTCTTGTTCAGTATACCTTTCACGTCGATAAGTACCTTTTTCACACCCGGGGCATACATGGCGTCCAGCTGCTCCATGGTGATGTTCCTGTACTCATTATGAGCAACAGCAATGATGATGGCATCCATGTTTTTGAGGGCGGAGTCCTCCTCCAGCTTCAGCCCGTACTCCTTCATGACATCAGGCTTGTCTGCCCAGTGATCCACCACCACTGGGGTGATATCGTATTCGGCAAATTCTCTTATGATATCAATGACTCTGGTGTTGCGGGTGTCAGGACAGTTTTCCTTAAAAGTAAATCCAAGAATGGCAACCCTGGCACCCTTGCCGCACTTGCCGGCTTTCAGGTTTTCCCAGAACGTATCCACATCGTTGCCGATCGGGGTAACTGCGCCGAGACCCGTGATAACTACTCTTCTTTCCATATTTTTCAGGCTTCCGAAACGGAAGCACTCCTTTCTCTTGAAAGTTTTGAACCGATTTATCTTTTTACGTTGAAAACTTAATCAATAAGAACTTTTTCAAGCCCGTAAAATCTCAAAGTTCACAGGTTTTAAATAGCCAAACCGCCGTCTACCTTCAGCACTTCGCCCGTAATGTACGCCGCGCTGTCGGAAGCCAAAAACGCCACTGCCGCCGCAATATCCTCCGGCTTGCCCATTCTGCCCAGCGGGATGCTGTTTAAAAGCGGATTGTTGTCGCCGAGATTTTCTGTCATGTCCGTCTGGATAAAGCCCGGCGCCACTGCGTTGCAGGTGATGCCGAGGGAAGCGAGTTCGCGCGCCACGGATTTCGTCAAACCGATGACGCCCGCCTTTGAAGCGGAATAATTCGCCTGCCCTGCGTTGCCCATAATGCCGGAAACGGAGGAAATGTTGATGATTCTGCCGCTTTTCTTGCGGATGAAGCCGGAATAGCACGCGCGAATCATGTTGAACGCGCCCTTCAAATTCGTGTCGAGCACCGCATCAAAATCCTCGTCCTTCATGCGCAGCATCAGGCCGTCGCGTGTGATGCCCGCGTTGTTGACGAGAATATCAATCTTGCCGAGGTCGTTCGTCACCGCTTTCACGGTTTCGTTCACCGCGGCGGAATCCGCCACGTTGCACCGGTATGCTTTTGCGTTTACGCCAAGCGCCGTGATTTCGTTCACAACAGCTTCGGCCTTATCGGCGCTGCCTGCGTAGATGACCGCCACATTCGCGCCGTCTTCGGCAAGGCGCAGCGCAATGGCGCGGCCGATGCCTCTGGATGCGCCCGTAACGAGCGCCGTTTTGCCGTTTAAGCTCATGCGTTTTCTCCTTCTGCACGGATCGCCTGCACCGCTGCCGAAAGCGTCTCCGCGTCTTCCACGTTATATACCTTCACCGCGCGGCTCGTCTTTTTGATGAGGCCGCACAGCGTTTTGCCTGCGCCCACTTCAACAAACGTATCCACGCCCGCCTCAATCATTTTTTCAACGGTCTGCTGCCAGCGCACCGGGTGTGCAACCTGCTGTGTCAGCAGTTCTTTTGCCGTTCCTCTCGTGTACGGCTCCGCCGTGTAGTTCGCGTAGACCGACACAGTCGGCTCCTTCACGTCCATCGTCTCCAAAACGTCGTGCAGACGCGCAGAAGCGCTCTCCATAAACGGAGAATGGAAGCCGCCGCTCACATTCAGCGGTACGGCTCTGCCGCCGTTTGCGGCAACGTCGGAAAGGAAATCCGGCAAAGTCGTTTTCAGACCCGCCACGACGAGCTGACCCGGGCAGTTGTAGTTTACCGGGAACACGCTCTGATGCATGCGGCACAGCTCCTCAACCTTTTCGTTCGGCAGCTTCAAAACCGCCGCCATGGCGCTGTCTGCCTGCTCGGCTGCCGCCTGCATCGCTTCGCCGCGCTTTGTGACGAGCGAGAAGCCCTCTTCCGTTGTAAAGATGCCCGCAAACGTCACCGCCGCCACTTCGCCAAGCGAGAAACCCGCTGTCATGTCGGGCGTGATGCCCGCTTCACGCAGCGCTTCCGCCGCCGCAAGGTCAACGCAGAACAGGCACGGCTGCGTGTTTTTCGTGATGCTGATCTCCTCCAAGGTGCCGGAGAAGCACTGGTTCTTCGTGCCGGGGCGGATGCTCTCCGCCGTGTCAAACACGTTCTTCGCCGCCGCGCTGTGCTCGTAAAGGGACTTGCCCATGCCGCTGTACTGTGCGCCCTGACCGGAGAAAACAAAGGCTACTTTACCCATTTGGTCGCCCCCTTCAGCACGTCTTCCGCCTGCGTGAAGATCTCTTCGATGATCTCCTTTGCGGTCTGCTCTTTGTTCACCATGCCGGCGATCTGGCCCGCAAGGAAGCAGCCGGTCTTTTCGTCGCCCTCCACGGCCGCACGGTACAGAGAGCCTCTGCCGTACGCTTCAAGCTCCTCGTCGGAAATATTGCTGTACTCAAGCTTAAAATATTCCTTTGTGTACGGGTTCTTGATGCTGCGCACCGGGTGACCGAGACGCTTGCCGGTAGACATCGTCGCAATATCATTGGCCTTTAAGACCTTATTTTTGTAGTTCTGGTGCACGCCGCACTCCTTTGCAACCAGGAAGCGCGTGCCGAGCTGCACGCCCACAGCGCCCAGCATGAATGCTGCCGCCACGCCGCGGCCGTCGCCGATGCCGCCCGCCGCGATGACCGGAATCGTCACTGCGCTCGTCACCTGCGGCACAAGTGCCATGGTGGTCGTTTCGCCGATATGGCCGCCGCTTTCGCCGCCCTCTGCAATGACCGCACAGGCGCCCACGCGCTGCATCAGGCGTGCCATGCTGACGGATGCCACGCCGGGGATAACCTTAATGCCGGCCGCAAGCCAGTCTTTCATATATTTGGAGGGGTTACCCGCGCCGGTCGTTACGACCGCCACTTTTTCCTCCGCGACCACTTTTGCCACCTCGTCCGCGAACGGGCTCATCAGCATGATGTTCACCCCAAAAGGACGGCTGGTCAGGGACTTGGCCACCTGGATCTGCTCCCGGACCGTGTCTCCCGGGGCGTTGCCTGCGGCAATGATGCCCAGGCCGCCCCCCTCCGACACCGCCGCGGCCAGCTTGCCGTCGGCGATCCAGGCCATGCCCCCCTGGAACACCGGATACTCGATGCCCAGCAGATCACATAACGGCGTGCGAATCATGCCTGCTTGCTCTCAATGAAGGCCACCAGGTCGCCCACGGTCTCCACCTTCTGGTCCAACTCGATCTCAATGCCCAGCTTGTCCTCCAGGTTCATCAGCAGCTCCACGGTGTCCAGGGAGTCAATGCCCAGGTCCCGGAAATTGCTCTCCATGGTGATCTCGGAGACATCCTTTTCCACGCGCTCTGCTACCAGCTCTGCAATTGCTTCAAATACCATGATAAATGACCTCCATGTGTCGTTTTTTACAAGTTTTTATGTTAGTAATCACTGATTACTTCCGCTATATATACCGCGCCCCATGCCCTTTGTCAATACAATTTCCAAAATTATTCACATTTTGTTCACATTTCAGGGGGAATTCCCCGGGTTTTCCCCTATGGGCCCCGGCGCTTCAAATCTTCTTAATGGTTCTTAAGAAAGACGCAATTCTTTTTAAGAAAACCGCAAGGTTCTCTTAAAACATGAATCACTTTTCTCTGCTACAATAACAGGCAGATTCCCGACGAATTTCTTTTTTTGCCCCAATTCGTTCTTCTACATTGACAGGAGGATTCCCATGAAAAAGCCCACCCTTGCCGTGCTCTTCGGCGGCTGTTCCCCAGAGTATTCCGTCTCTTTGCAGTCGTCCTACGCTGTTTTATCCAACCTGAACCCAGACCGATACACGGTCCTTCCCGTGGGGATTACCCAGAGCGGCCAGTGGTTCCACTACACCGGCGCCTATGACCGGATCGCCACGGACTCCTGGGCGGAGGACCCGGGATGCCTCACCCCTGTGGTGGTCTCCCAGGACCGCTCGGTCCACGGGCTCCTGGCCTTCTCCGCCCCCCGGCACCAGGTGATCCAGGTGGATTACGCCCTGCCCATTCTCCACGGAAAGAACGGAGAGGACGGCACTGTGCAGGGGCTGCTGGAGCTGGCCGGTATTCCGGTGGTGGGCTGCGGCACCTTGGCCTCCGCCCTGTGTATGGACAAGGACAGGGCACATAAGCTGGCCCATTCCGTCGGGGCGGCTGTCCCTGCGTCTTTTACGGCGGAGCGGGGTATGGATGCCGGAAAGGTACTGGAGCAGGCGGAGCGGCTGGGCTACCCTCTCTTTGTCAAGCCTGTCCGGGCTGGGTCATCCTATGGCATCACCAAGGTCATGGCTCGCAACGAACTCCCCGCCGCAGTCAAGCTGGCGTTTGCCTACGATGACCGCATGATTCTGGAGGAGGCGATCTCCGGCTTTGAGGTTGGCTGTGCAGTGCTGGGAAATAACCGCCTGACGGTGGGCGAACTGGACGAGATCGAACTCTCCGGCGGCTTTTTTGACTATACCGAAAAGTACACCCTCAAGACGTCGAAAATCCATGTTCCGGCCCGGCTCTCCCCGGAGAAGGCCATGGAAATTAAGAAATTGGCAAAGCGGATTTATCGGGCGCTGGACTGCCGCGGCCTTTCCCGGGTG
>ERZ827423.3250-NODE-3250-length-11437-cov-2.563521_pt1 | contig 11437 bp, 13 predicted proteins | sample MGYA00519775_ERZ827423 | MGnify/ENA primary metagenome ERZ827423 (study PRJEB31778, sample SAMEA3449296) | human gut metagenome | biome: human gut; feature: human-associated habitat; material: faeces | place: United Kingdom | collected 2010/2012 ...
TTTGCCTTTGTGCGCCTCATAGACGGCCTTGACGTTGGTGTATGGCTTGGTGTGGTCGTCGTAGATTTCGGCGCGAAGTAGTGTGCCTGTGTATAGCATAGTGTCACCTCGCTAATATCATTTATATTTGTACCCTGTCAGAGTGTTGCTTCCGCCCCAGGTTGAGCCTGATGTACGAGCTATTTGTAGAGTGACGCCATCTGACGAAAAAGCAAAAGTTACCCATGCGTCGCCTATTGCTATTTCGCCTAAAGTCATTCCAGGGAAAAGCGCAAACTTATAACTGCTCCATTGAAAAGTCACATAATCACTCAAAGGTAAAGTTATCGTTGTTTGCGGTCTTATACTTATTTGCTGAGAATATGTAATAAGAACTTCGCCACCCCCGCCCCCGCTATGCGTCCCTGTCACCCCGAAGATACTCACGCCCTCGGCTATGTTCTCCGGCACGAGGTTGGCGTCGCCTGCCACCTGCACCGCGCCGGTGGTGTAGCGCCCGGACGCTACGGCTGTCTGCGCCGTGGTGCCGGGGGTCACGGTCTTCGCCCCCTGTGTCGTGAGCTGCTGAGTGGCGGATTTCGTGCCGCCGGGCACATATCCCTTTTCCTGCTCAGTCGTGGCCGTGATAAGCCCGCCGGCGCTCACGTCGATCGTCGGCGTGGCGACTTCGACCCGCGGGCTGTTGCCGTCATTTGGATTTGCTATCATGGCTGCACCTCATTATTTTCAGATTATTTTGGAGTCGCTCGTTTCCCGGCTCCAGCTCCACGGCCTTTTCCGCCGCCGCCACAGCATCCTCCCACAGGCCGAGCTGCCAGCTTGATATCGCCATGAGGTCGAAGGGCTCTGAGCCCCAGGCCTCTGGCTCGGTCATATAGTTGTTGTCCCGCGTGCCGATATGCAGCAACCGCATGGCCCAGTAACGGCACCGCGCCCAGTCCTCGCGCCGGTAGTACAGCAGCGAGAGCGCATACGGCGCCTCGCGCTGGCCCGGGGCCTCGTCCGCCGCGCGCTCGAGCCAGTGTACCGCGCTGCGCCAGTCGCCCAGGGCATCGCAGCAGCGGGCTATGTAGCGCATGCTCGCCGCCCGCTCCGCGGCCCAGGTCGCCGTCGGCATCGCCAGATGCCGCATGAGCGTCTCGATGGCCTTGCCCCACATGCCGCGGAACATATACTCGCGTCCGAGATAGTGCATGTTGCGGTCGTCGCCGGGTTCCTCGGCCACGGAGAGCTCAAGCAATGGGAGATACTGCCCGCGGCTCTTGCTGCTGTCCGGCCAATGCTCCACGCGCAGCTCGGGTATCGTCACGCAGCTCTCGGCCCTGTCCGGCGTCAGCACCTCGTGGACGGGGTGTTTCCAGCGGTAGCCGTGCCGGGCGTGGATCTTGTCCGCAAAGTACACCACGCCGTCGCCGCCGTCGGGCGTGTGGCTCCAAACGTAGGTGTACCGCGCGCGAGTAGTGCCGGGCGCCCAGGCAGCCTCCAGCGCCTCGCGCCAGCCGGGACAAAGCACCTCGTCGAGGTCGAGGCAGATGCACACGTCCGCGTCCTCCGGCAGCAGGGCAAGAGAGGCGTTGCGTGCAGCATCAAAGCGCCAGGGCGTGATAGTCCGCTCGTACACGGCGGCCCCCAGCGCACGCAGCAGCTCCGGCGTCCCGTCCGTGCTGCCCGAGTCCAGGACGTAAACGCCGTCAGCGCCCGCACAGGAAGCCATGAACCGCTCGGCGAATTGCGCCTCGTTTTTGCATATGGTGTAAACGATAGTTTTCATGCAGTTACCTCAGTATGCCGGCAAGTAATAAAAGTCTCCGCTTGATGAATCTGTGTACTGAAGCTGTCCACTGAATACGTTGCCATTTAACTCAGCTTGCGTGACAATTAAGCTGTAAGCACTGCCAACCTCAGGGATATCAAGTCCAAAAATATATGCACAGCCACAGCTGTCGTATGAACTGGAAACATTCTTGAACAGTACTGCCTTTGGCACGGCCCCTTCAAATGTTATTACAAAATTATAATACCCATAGACAGGAGCCCTTGTTTGCGCTGCCGCCGGGAGCAGAGTCCATTCTGAACTCGCTCCGCCCCCGCCCGCGGCATACTGCGTATTGTGTATCACGCCGCACCGCCTTCCGGCGCGGGCGGGGACATCAGGCGAAGGCGATGTAGGGCTTTTGTGCTTCGGAGCTGCCAGACTTGAACCCCATTTTCAGCGTAACGCCGTCCTCGAGGAACTCCACTTCCGTTTCCATGCCGGAGGTCTCGCACCCTGGAAGGAGCAGCATAGCGGCCTCTGCCACCGACCCGGACGACGAAGTGTTGTACTGCCCCACCAAAACCATCGACGCCGCCTGCGGGAGCGTAAGAGTGCTCCCGGCTTTGCCGGTGAATATTCCCGACGCGATGATCCGTAATCCGCCCGCGCCGCCTCCGGCTCCTGCATTGAGTATCATGCGGCACCTCCTTGTGCAAGGTGCCGGTAGGTAGAGCTATGCGCCCCCCCCTGGGATTATGTGGTATTTATGCACTGTGTACAACCTCCTTACGACAGGCTCTGTATAACAACGTATACGGTCAGATTTTCGCTAGGGGCATTCGTGCAGCTGAAGCTCAGCTGCCCCGCCGCCTGCCCGGTGCAGAGCACGCCCGCCTCGTAGTAGGCTGACTGCGACGCCAGCGCCGGCACCGGCGTGATGAGCTGGGCCGTCTCGTCCGCAAGCACGCCCGTGACGCTCACCGTCTGGGCGTTGCTGTTCCATGCCGACGCCTGGAGCGTAACGGAGACGCTGTGCGGCTGCCCGCTCGCCCCTGTCGGCCCCGTGGGGCCGGTGGGCCCGGTAGGCCCGGCCACGGTGCTCGCCGCGCCCTGCGGCCCTGTGGGACCCGTAGCTCCCGTTGAGCCGGGAGAGCCGTCCTTGCCGGCGGTGCCCGTGGGGCCAGCAGGGCCGGTCGGCCCTGTCGCGCCGGTCTGCCCGGCGGGGCCTTGAGCGCCCTGGGGGCCAGTGGGTCCGGTCGGCCCTGTCGCACCCGCAGCTCCCGCAGTGCCGGTCGGCCCCGTAGGGCCTGTTGCTCCCGTCGCGCCCGTTGCTCCTGTGCTGCCCGTCGCACCAGTAGGTCCCGTCGGCCCGGTGGGGCCTGCGGTGCCTGCGCTGCCTGTGGCGCCCGTGTCACCCTTCGCGCCTGTAGGCCCCGTGGGGCCCGTCGGGCCGGTGGCTCCAGTTGCACCCGTGTCGCCCTTCGCTCCGTCGCTGCCGTTGGCGCCTGCTGGGCCCGTCGGGCCTGTCGGCCCAGTCGGCCCCGTCGGGCCCGTCGGGCCCGTGTCGCCAGTCGGCCCCTGCGGCCCAGGCACAGTGGACGCCTCGCCCTGCGCGCCGGTCGGGCCGGTCGGTCCAGTCGGTCCCGTTGGGCCGGTAGGCCCTGTCGGGCCAGTCTCTCCTATGGGCCCTTGCGGCCCGGCGACTGTGGAGGCCTCGCCCTGAGGCCCGGTCGGGCCGGCGGGGCCCGTCGGCCCCGTGGGCCCGGGCACTTCAGAGGCGGCGCCGGTCGGGCCGGTCGGGCCCGTGGGTCCCTGTGCGCCCTGCAGCGGGCCGTCGTTTATCCAGCCCGGGACGCCGCCGACGGAGGTGTAAGTGTAAACATCGTAAGGCGCGCTCATGCCGACATAATAGTTGTCTCCAATGTTGGGTGCCGGCACGCCCTGCTGTAGGGCCTCGAGGCTGTCATACTGCCCGAGGATATCGAGGCCCGTGCCTCTGGTGCCCTGCGGTCCTGTGGGGCCCGCGGGCCCCGTGGGGCCAGTCTCTCCTGTTGCGCCCTGAGGTCCGGTGTTGCCCTGGGGTCCTGTCGGCCCGGTCGCGCCCGTCGCGCCCTGAGGTCCAGTCGGTCCGATCGCGCCCGTCTCGCCGGTGTTGCCCCGGGGCCCGGTCGGGCCGGTCGGGCCGGTCGGGCCTGTGCCTCCGGTCTGGCCGGCCTCGCCCTGCGGGCCCGCGGGGCCGGTGGGGCCGGTGGGCCCGGTCGCGCCCGTCGCGCCGGTCTCTCCGGCCGGGCCCTGCGGCCCCTGCTGCCCGGTCGCGCCCGTCGCGCCCTGCGGCCCTGTGGGGCCCGTCGGGCCTGTAGGTCCGGTCTCGCCCGTTGCGCCCTGAGGGCCGGTGTCTCCCTGCGGGCCGGGCACGGTAGAGGCCGCGCCCTGCGGCCCGGTCGGGCCGGTGGGTCCGGTGGGGCCCTGGGGCCCGGGCACTTCTGAGGCGGCGCCCGTTGCGCCGGTCGGGCCGGTCGCTCCTGTCGGGCCCGTAGGGCCGGGTATCGTGGAGGCCTGCCCCTCGGGTCCCTGCGGGCCGACGGGGCCTTGTATGCCCTGGGCTCCGGTGGGTCCGGTCGGGCCGGTAGGTCCGGTGTTGCCCTGGGGGCCGGTGGGCCCGGCCTCGCCCGTCGGCCCGATCGGGCCGGTTAGCATGCCGTAGCTATGCCATTCGGGCGTCCCATCCACCACGAGCCAGGTGTAGAGCTCATACGGCGGCTCAGTGCCAACATAGTAGCTATCTCCGATCTTGGGAGCCGGCACCGCCTGCTCCAGCTCCTCGAGGCTGTCGTACTGCCCGAGGACTTCAATGCCTGTGCCTGCCGGCCCGGTGGGGCCCACGAGGGACGCCAGCCACTCCTCGGGAGTGCCCTGGAAGCCGTGCGCCACGGCCACGCCGTAGGCGTCGATGTAGTAACCGCGCCAAGGGTGCGGCCAGGGGCACGGCGGGTAATAGGGTGTATAGCTCATATAAGTCCCTCCTCATAGGCCTCAGACGGGTTGTAGTTCATGGCATACCAGCGCATGAACTCATTGAAAAACGTGTTGAACACTTGCGATGTGTTTTGATATTTCTCATACTCGCCGTTGGCGTAGTCGATGCGCGCCTCGAGGTACGCGGGATAGAGCTTGTCGTGAGGAGGGCGGACGAGCATAGTCTTGTCGGCGTCCTGCGCGTAGGTGTATGTGATCACCGCCTCCACGCGCAGGAGCAGCACCTGCGTCTGCACCATGCCCTCGACCTCATTGAGCCAGCGCGTCAGCGTATCGTTGTCGAAGGCGTTGGGCTTTACCGCGCAGGCGTATGTAATTGCCTCCTGTACTGTCATCTCGCCCTCCTGTCCATCAGGCGCTCACGAGCTGAGTGCCGCCGCTCACGCCGCCCACGGCCGCGAAGCGCCAGTCGGCGAAGCCGCCCGTGAATCGGGCGTAGCCCTTCCACACGTTGGCGTCGTTGCTCGCCAGCTCGCTCCGTACTTCAAGGTTCACGCGGTTGAGCCACTCGGCGCCGCCGCGGGCTATGTTGTACCCGGAATCGAGCAGCACCCAGGCCGTCGTATCGCCGCCCAGCCACTCGTTGAGGTAGGGCCAGACGATCACGTTCCAGCGGCCGAAGAGGAAGTTGAATGCGTTGTTGGAGGTGTTCGGGTCCTTGTCCGCTCCAATGGCCGCGAATACCGCCTTTTTGAGCTTGTAGTTGTTGGGGATGAGGATGGTGTCGGGATGCACGTCGAGCACTTCGCCCGTGTCGCCCTTGAAGTCCTGCATGGCGCTCTCCATGGCCGCCAGCGCGTCCTCGGAAAACTCATCCGCGAACTGGTTGGACTGCAGGAACTTCGCGTCCAGGATGCTCGGGTGGCTCTTGGAAAAGAGGCAAAGCTCGTCTGCGCCGGTCGTGGGGAAGGACTTCCCGCGGAAGGTCATCGCGGTGTTGCCAAGCATGGCGTTGGCGTAGAGCGCAGCGCCGAAGCGCTCGCGCGTGCGGTAGTAGCCGGCCGTAAACGCCTCGGGCTGTCGCCTGAGGTCATGACGGTAGCGTCGTCGATGATCTCGCGGGAGAGGCTGAAGCTGTCCTTCCACGTCATGTTGATAAGGACTTTCTTGTGGCCTTCCTGCATGTAATCCACGGGATACTCGCCGTTTTCGCCCACGGGCTGGAAGCCCTGCATGGCCGTCATGGAGCTGATGGTCTCGCCGAAATGGCGGCTGTCGTTTATGTCGAAGAGGTGCTTGAGCATGCTCATCTGTTCAAACGCCTCGCCGCGCTTTTCGATGAACATGCGGATGGGGGCCTGGCATTTGCCGAATACGGAATCGTTAACGCCCGAGCCCTCGGTGAAGCTGATACCAGCCATAAAAAATCACTTCCTTTCTTGTGTTTATCAGGCCGGGAACCTGACGTAAACGGTATCGCCCACGGCGGTGCCGTCCATAGAAACTACCTCGGCCACGCCGCTCGTGGTAGTGGCCGTTACCTGCATGCCGTCGGCGCTGAGCGTCACAAGGTCGCCCGCGTTCACCGCGCTTGCAGCAGCGCTCCAGCTCGTGGCGAAGAGCGTCCCCTCGAGCACGCGGAAAACGGGGATGATAGTGCCCGCCGTCAGCGCGCTCTCGGCGGCCGTGGCGCATATGTACTGCGGCCGCGTGGTCGCGCCGCAGGCGGCCAGTTTGCCGTCGGTCATGACGAGCGCCATGCCTATCTGAGGCGTGATCGCGCCCGCGGGCAGATACTCCAGCCCGGGGATGATGCCGCCGTTGTTCTGGGATATGAGAAAAGCCATTTTCATTACACTCCTTTCGAGATGTTTTTGAGATATCTTGCGTAGTCCGCCCTGATCTCGGCCTCCGTGGCCTTGGGGTTTATCGCACGGTAATATTCCAGCACCTCAGCAGATATAGCGGGAACGTCGCCGCCCTTCCCCCGGGATTTTGTGGCCTCCAGATGGGCCTTGCTCTGGGCCGCATTTATGGCGGCCTGTTTCGTCGCCGCAGCCGCCCGCTCCGAGAGCCGCTCCATGTTGGCCAGCCTGTAGGCCTCCACGAGGCTGAGGCGGTTCTGCTTCACGAATCGGTAGAACTCCGCGTAGTTCGGCATCTTCGCGAGGTCCTCGACCGTGTTGATCGCAGGGTCGAGCTCGTGTATCTGCCTCAGCTGCTCGTTCATCGCCGCGGCCGCGGCCTGCCGTTTCGCCTCCCTCGCCTCTTCGAGCTGGGCCTTGATCTCAGGCTGCTCAGCCGCGAGTTTGGCGAACTCCTCCTCGGTCATGCCGGCCTTTTTCAGCAGCTTGGTCCGCCTGTCCTCGTCCAGTTTGGCGCGATAGGCGTCGTAGTCGGCCTTGTTCTTGATGGGCTCCTTGGTGTAGGGGTTCGTGAGGCCCAGCGCCGCGATGCTCTCGTCCAGCTGCTTCGCAGCTCGCGCCCGTATCTCGCGCGCTATCTGCTCGCGCGTCCGGGGGTCTATCCCCGCGCCGGCGTTTCCCGCGCCGTTTTCCTCAGGCGTCTGTCCGTCCGGCCCTTCGTTGCCAGGCTCTTCGCCGCCGGGCGGCGCCGTCTCCGGGCCGTCTCCCGCCGTCGGCTGCTGTTCGCTCGGGGTGTTGGCCGCGCTGGCGGCGTCTTCGGGCTCACGTTCGCCCTGAGGCCCTTCCGGCCCGGGGTCTCCGGTCGGCTCCCCGCTTGTGTCTACGCCGAATATTTTGTCGTAGTCCATTTTTACCTATCCTTTCACTTTCTGCCGTTGCCGGTGCGGAGATCGTTGCCGCGCTTTACTATCTCCTTGCCGCGCTTGCCGTTGGGGTCAATGGGCGCCTCGACGCGCTGAGCGCCGTCGTTGCTGATCCGGCCGATGTAGCCGCGGCCGTTGCGCCTGCCGTAGTCGCGGCCCCTGTTCCTGCTGTTATCGGGCATAGCCATTTGTGGCACCTCCTTTCGATGTGTTGTGGCGGATGATAACGCTGTCTCCTGCGCATAGGTATCACATAGCGCCACCGCCCGTCTGTGCGTTGCCGAGCGCAGCCGCCTCCACCTGGCCGGCGAGTTCCGCCGCCTGCTGGGCGGCCGCCTGGCGCGCCTGCATCTGTATCTGAACGGCCTGCAGCTGTTCCTGCCGGCGCTGCTCCTGCTCAAGATAGCCGAGCGTTTCGCCGGCCCCCGGATAGTGCAGGAGATTCATCTTCCGCCAGAAGAGTATCAGTGTGCTCAGGCTTTGCGGGTTGCCGAAGGCCCCGGTCTGCAGGTTCATCCGCGTCTCCTGCCACATCGCCTCCCGGTTTGAGGCCAGCGGCGCGGAGGTATCGCAGGTGAAGAGGAAGGCATCGTTCCAGTACCACTCCCCGCTCGCGTCCTGCTGGAGGAAATCGAAGCGGTCGAAGGTCTTGTACTCGGCATTGCCCCGCTCGTCCATCGTTCGCACAGCGCGAGGCTCGTCCGCATAGGCCAACTTGAACTTGAACATGAGCTCGAACAGCGCAGCATACGCCGCGTCGCGCATCACCCGTTTGGACTCAAGCCGCCCCGCAGTCTGCGCCGCGGCGAACTCCTTGGCCGTGCCGCTCGTCGCCGTCGTGTCCCGCCGCCCCTGGAACGAATCGGTTATGCCAATGATCTGCCGGGCCTCCTCGTATATGTGGTCGAGGTATTCGCGGTCCTGGCTCACATCGCCCTCGAGGTTATATACGCCTATCATGTTCGCGTCCGCGGGGTTTGCCGGGCGGTAGACGCGCATATCATTCTCGTCTATGCCCACACATGCATCCGCGGGCAGCGTGACAAAGGAGCCGCTCGATATGAGCTTGTCGATGATCTTTTTTTCGAGCCTGTTGGTGGTGTTCTGCTGGTCCGTTATCTTGTCGATATCGCTGTCGCCGAGGAACTGGCCGTATACGCTCACGTTTTTCTGGAGCACAACAGGATAGCGGAGGGGCTTGTAATACGGCACACGGAACGGCACGAGCCTCACAGCCGGCACAGGCAGGCCCGTGATCTCATCTATCTCGCCGGTGAGATAGACCTCCTCGTGTGCGCCCGGTATGCGATGCCCGAGGCTCGTCGTGATGGGCGTCCAGATCTCCTCGAACTCCTCCTCGCTGTACTCCCAATCCGTCGAGCCGCAGTAGGGGCAGCGCCGCGCCTCGTGCCCGTCCGGCTCTTCCTCCGGCTCTTCCTCGCCCTCGGGCCAGAGCTCGCCGTCTATCCAGCGCATGGCCCCGCTCCAGCCCTCGTCGTCAGGCGGGAGCCCCGGGCGGCCCGAAACCCCCTCGGGCCGCTCCTCGAATTCCTCCTCTTCCTCGAGCGCGTGCTGCTTATCATCGCCGTCGTCGGCCGTGGGCTCGAGCTGGCCGCATACGGCGCAGCGCCGCAGCCGCCTCGCCTGGTAGTCCTCGAGGTCCTCGAGCTCAACATCCCCGCACCAGCTGTACATGCCTATCCCGCCGGCGTCGTTCCGGTAGTAGGCGATATACTGCGTCACCATGTCCTCGGCCGTGCCGCCGTCGCCGCCCTTTATATCCGGCTCAGCCTCGCCCTCGAAGGAAACGTCCTTCCCGTACCGCCGGTATATGTATTCCATTATTTTCACAAAAAAATCTTTCTGTTTCCCACTCTTCATAAGCATCAAAATCTGCGAGTTCGCCGCTCCGGGCGGCGTAGCCCTTGCAGGTGAGCGTATAGCAGTAGCTCGCGCCCTCGTTCAGGCTGTACACGCCGTCCTGCGGCACCATCTGCCGCGGGTGGATGGGCACGACGTTCAGCTCGCCGATCGTGGTGTGCGTGCGCGCCGTGTTGTCCCACTCCACCAGATAAGCCCCGCCGCCCTGGATGGGGACTATCCGCTCCATGAGATCGTTGATCTCAGCAAAGGGCAGGCGGTCCATCTCGTTTCGCAGCATGTCCTCGATTATCTTGGCAAGCGGCTCGTCCTTCTCGTGGACCGCCGTGACCTTCGGCGAGGGGATGTTGCTGTCCACCTGGGCCTCTATGAGCTCGCTGCATATGTTCCGCACGTGCGGCGTTTTGGCGTTGCTCGGCCGGTATTTGTTCACCAGGGGGAAGATGTACCTGGAGCCCTGATACAGCCGCTCGCGCTCATCCATGCGCGCATACCAGTTTTCGTATTGCGAGTCGTTCCGTGCGAGTCTGTCCTGCCACAGGTGCAGCCTGTCTCTGTTCATTTCTCCTCCTTATCTGCCGGGCGGCCCCCAGCGCTGCTCCAGGAAGCGCTTCCCCGCGGGGGACGCGCGCCGGTAGTCCTCCAGCATGTCCCTGGTCCATTGCATCCGGGCCGGCGCCTCCTGTATGTGCGCCGCGCGGACCCAATATACACAGAAGCCGCGTATAGCGTCGGCCGAGTGCGTGAGCTCGTGCGGCTCCGTTGCCACGTCGTTAACCCGCTTATCGTCGTAGCGCAGCTGAGGCAGCGTGCGGATGAGGTTGGTGCAGAGGGGGAATATGCGCAGCTTTGCCACGCGCTGGCCCCGCTCATCCTCGAACACATGCAGCCGCTCGTGCATCGCCATCCAGCCATCCAGCCTGTCGTTGCTCGTTTTGGTGAGGGCAATACCGTGCTCAGCAAATATATCCGCCACGCTCCGCCCGGTCTCCTGCCGCGCAGCCCACAGGTCGGGCGGCGCGAGATAGGCCGTGATCTTGTCCTCGCCAACCATGTCAAGTATCCGTTTCGCCGCCTCGCTTACGATGAGTCCCTTTGCGCCCTCGCCGAGGTCCCGGCCCTCACATACCTCGCGCACGGCGTAGGCCATGTCGTGCTCGTCCACGACGATGAGGTAGGCCGCCAGCATGTCGAGGCCGTAGTCCATGGTCACGTAGCGCCGCCACCATGCCGGCGGCTCGAAGGGCGCCACGACATGCACATCCCGATCCCACTCGCTGAAATACTGGCCCGCGAAAACGTCCCAGGAGCCATTGAGCCAGGCCTCGCGCAGCTCATAGGGCAGGGATTCAAGCATGTGGATATACTCGGGGTCCCGCTCCATGAGCACGGGGTTGTCTGTAACCTTTGCCTGGATGAATTCGTAGTCGTCCGCCCGCTCGTCGCCATGGTATAGGCGGTCGATGAAAAGCCGCTTCACCCAGGCATGGCCCACGCCGCCCGGGTTGCAGGTGAGGTACATGCGCTTGGGATATCCGCTCACGCCGCGCAAGCAGCCCTTGAAGGTTTGGAACTGGTACTCCGTAAGCTGTGTCGCCTCGTCGATGAAGATGATGTCGTACTCCTGCCCCTGATACCTGAGCACATCCCGCTCCGCGGAGCAGTAGCCGAACCAGATGTTGGAGCCGTTCGGGAATATAAATCGCTTCTGCTTGTCGTTCCAGTGCGCGAGGCCCGAGAGCTCCAGCTGCATCGGGAGAATGTGATTTTGCAGCAGCTCGGGATGTGTCCGGCGGACGATGAGGATGTTTATGCCGGGATACCGGTGCGCCAGCACGTCGGCCTTTTCGCGCACCGCCCAGGTCTTGCCGCCGCCGCGCGCCCCGCCGTAGCCTATAAAGCGCCGGCGGGCCATAAAGAACAGCTTTTGCCGCTCGTTGAGCCGCAGGACTTTAGTCTGCATAGCCGGCCGCCTCCTCGCTCGTGGCCTCGCGGAACACATAGTTCACGGTGTTGTCGTCAACTATCGCGGCCTC
>ERZ827423.3251-NODE-3251-length-11436-cov-4.691591_pt1 | contig 11436 bp, 9 predicted proteins | sample MGYA00519775_ERZ827423 | MGnify/ENA primary metagenome ERZ827423 (study PRJEB31778, sample SAMEA3449296) | human gut metagenome | biome: human gut; feature: human-associated habitat; material: faeces | place: United Kingdom | collected 2010/2012 ...
GTTTTAGGTTAGCGGGATGGAAACGCCTCCAGATGCAATTTTCGAACAAGCCGGAATGTGGAAAGAGGGTGGAACGATGTTCTTTCAAGATATCCAGCGGGTGACGCGGATAGAAGAGGATACCCGGGAAAAAAAGCTGCAGGCTCAGGCACAAGCCAGGCAAATCATCGCCGAGGCCCAAAAGGCAGGGACTGCTGCGGTGGAAGCCGCCCGGCGCCAGGCCAGGGATCAGGTGAGCCAGTGGATGGAAGAGGCGGAGCGGCTGGGCCGGGAGGAGACGGCCCGGATGCTGGCGGCCAATGACCAAGCCTGCCAGGCCATGTGCCGGCAGGCCCGCGGGCGGCTGACTGAGGCTGCGGATCTGATCGTGAGAAGGGTCGTGGACAGCTGATGGCCATTGTAAAGATGAAACGGCTGCGCCTGCTGGCCATGCACACCGAACGAGAGGAACTGCTGCGGAGGCTCCAGACCCTGGGCTGTGTGGAGGTAGACGAGCCGGAGATCGACCTGTCTGACCCGGACTGGTCTGCCCTGGCCCGGCCAGACGGGGCAGGCCTGGCCCGGGCCAGGGATGAGAGCGCCCGGCTGAATGGGGCGCTGGTGATTTTAGACCGGTATGCTCCGGAGAAGAAGAGCCTATTTCATCCCCGGCCCATGATCGGCACGAAAGAACTGTTTGACGATGAGGCATACCGGGCGGCGCTGGATACCGCCGACCAGGTGGCCGAGGAGGAACGACAGCTCAACACCCTTCGGGCAGAGCGGGGACGTATTTTAAGCCAGCAGGCGGCTTTGAGACCCTGGGCTGCTCTGGATGTTCCCCTGGAACTGGAAGGGGACAGAACGCTATCGGTGCTGTTCGGCACCATCCCCGCCCGGGCGGATTATGCCGCCATGGAGGGAGCGGTGAACGCCAGCACTGAGCTGGCTCAGCTGACGTGGGCCGGGGCGGACCGGGAACTGCAATATTTTGTGGTGGTGTGCCATGCCAGCGCCCGGGAGGCGGCGGCCGATGGGTGCGAGCGGGTGGTGATCGCCCGGGAGTGCTCGGCGGAGGACACCGCCGCCATCTGCAAGGCCTGTCCCGCCGAGATCGAGATCTTCGGCCATGGTGCTCTCTGCATGTGCTACTCCGGCCAGTGCGAAATGAGCGCCCTCATTGGCGGACGCAGCGGCAACCGGGGCACCTGCGCCCAGCCCTGCCGCCTGCCCTACGGCTTCAACGGCCCCGCCAAAAACACCTACCCCCTCAGTCTGAAGGACAGCTGCCTTGCTGACCGCATTTCCGACATGGAGCGAATGGATGTCAGCTGCCTGAAGCTGGAAGGCCGCATGAAGCGCCCGGAATATGTGGCGGTCATCACGGACATTTACGCCCGTCTGATCCGGGAGGGCCGCAAGCCCACCGCTGCCGAAAAAAAGGATCTGGAGCTGGCCTTCTCCCGCTCAGGCTTTACAGCGGACTACTGGCAGGGCCGTCACGGTCCCGCCATGTTTGGCACCCGCCCTGAAAACACCCCGGAGCCGAAGGAATTGTTTGCCGCCGCCCGAGCCAAATACGAAAAGGATGACGCCCGCACCGTTCCCATCCATTTCTCCTGCTCCTGTCAGGCCGGACAGCCGGTTTCCCTGACAGTTTGGGACGATGACGGCCATGTGGCCGCCGCCGAAGGCCCCATCCCGGAGCCGGCTCAGAACAAGGCACTGACGGCTACCGATCTGGAATTCCGTCTGCAAAAGACCGGCGGCACCGCCTTCCGCTGTACGGACGGCTCCGCCGATGTAGCAGACGGCCTGTTTCTCTCCGCCGGGGCGGTAAACGCCCTGCGCCGGGATGCGCTGGCCGCCTTGGAGAACGCCCGTTGTGCCGTTCCGGTCCGCCGGGAACAGGACTTCTCCCCCCTGCCGAATCTGGACTGCACCGCCGATACCCCGACCCTGACCGTTTCCGTTACAACCTGGGCGCAGGCGGAAGCGCTGCTGCCCCTGGCCCCCGCTCGCATCGACCTCCCTCTGGAACTGCTGGCGGAGCGGGACGCGCTGCCGGACTTTGCCGGGGAGTGGTGCGCCATTCTTCCCCGTGTCTGGCGGGACCGAAATGAACCCCAGCTCCGGACGTGGCTGGCTCACGCCAAAAAGCTGGGCGTCACCTCCGCTCTGGCGGGGAACATCGGCCATCTGCCTCTTTTGCGGGACGCGGGGCTGACTATCCGCGGTGACTTCGGCCTCAACGTGTTCAACAGCCGCTCTCTGGACTATCTCCGGCGCAAGGAGCTCTCCTCCGCCTGCCTGTCCTTCGAGCTGCGGTTCCCACAGATGCGGGACATCCAAAAGCTGATCCCGGCAGAGGCCATCGTCTACGGCCGACTGCCCCTGATGATCACGGAAAACTGTCTGGTGCAGAACGAAACCGGCTGTCACCTGTCCGAAGCGGGTGACGCCGTCCCCCAGCAGGCCCCCTGCCGCAAGCCAAACGATCTTCAGGACCGCACCGGGGCAAAGTTCCCGCTGCTCCCGGCCTACGGCCATCGGACGGAGATCCAGAACAGTACGCCGGTGTGGCTGGCGGACAAGCCCGAGTGGAAGCACTGTGGCCTGACCTATGCCCGCCTGCGGTTCACCACGGAAGCACCTGCGGAATGTGCGGACATTTTCCGGGCCTACCAGACCGGTGCCCCCGCCTCCGGCCCCTTCACCCGGGGACTCTACTACCGCGGTGTGGATTGACCCGACGGCAGAATCTCACCGGGAATCCCCCGCTTTTTCAGGCGATTTTCAGTTCTATTTGTATAATAGAAACCATATAATACAATTTGTTTTTAATTTTGGAGTTTTACATGGAAGAGATCAAGGTAAAATATTTTGTGGACGGCATCGACGAGCTGTGCTATGTGGCAGGCAAATCCGACTGGATCGACCTCCACGCCGCCGAGGATGTGGACATGAAGGCCGGAGAATTCCGCCTGATCCCCTTGGGCGTCGCCATCGAGCTGCCGGAGGGCTATGAGGCCCATGTGGTGCCCCGCAGCTCCACCTTTAAGAACTACGGTCTGCTGCAAGCCAACTCCATGGGTGTGGTGGACTACACCTACCGGGGAGACAATGACCAGTGGCGCGTTCCCATGTACGCCACACGGGATGTCCATATCGACAAGAACACCCGCATTTCCCAGTTCCGCATTATGAAGAACCAGCCCCCTCTCGTCTTCACCCGTGTGGAGCACCTCACCGGTCCCGACCGGGGCGGCTTCGGCTCCACCGGCAAGTAAGGAGGGCCGCCATGTCTCGCATCGTTTTGGCCTCCGGGTCTCCCCGGCGGCAGGAATTATTGAACCGCATCGGCATCACGGATTTTGACATCCGTGTGCCCCAAACGGACGAACACTACCCAGCGGGTCTCACCCCGGCGCAGATCGTGGAATACATCTCCCGGGAAAAGGCGGATGCCGCCGCCAAGCTCTGCACCCCGGAGGAGATCGTCATCACCGCCGACACCATGGTGTTTCTGGATGACCAGCGTCTGGGCAAGCCCCAGGATGAGGCCGACGCGCTGCGGATGCTCACCGCGCTGCAGGGCCGCCGCCACACTGTCTGCACCGGCGTCACCGTCCGTCAGGGAGACCGTGTATTGACGGAGAGCGAAGCCACCGGCGTTATCTTCCGCCCCGCTGAGGAATCCGAGCTGCGGGCCTACATTGCCACCGGCGAGCCTATGGACAAAGCCGGGTCCTACGGTGTTCAGGGCAAGGGCGCGTTACTGGTGGAGCGTCTGGAGGGCGACTTCTTCAACGTCATGGGCCTGCCTGTCCTGCGTCTGAGCCGGATGCTGGCTCAGTTTGGCATTAAGTTATTGTAATCGATTGCGTTTTAACTTTTTAGAAGGAGAACTTCCTTGAAGGATTTTCTGAAGAATCACGGATTATGGATCCTCTTCGCCGGGGCGGTGATCGCCGTGGCGCTGGCTCTGCTGTCCTATTTCAGCACCAACGCCTCCCCGCTGGTGGATCTGGCCAACACCATTACCAGTCCTTTTCGGGCAGTCTGCACCTCCGTATCCGGCTGGTTCACCGACAAGCAGAATTACTATGAGGACGTCACCGCCCTGAAAGCGGAAAATGAGGCCCTGAAAAAGCAGATCGCGGAAATGGAGGCCACCGTCCGTCAAGGCGAGGCCGCCAGTCAGGAAAATGTATTTCTCCGGGACCTGCTGGATCTGCGTCAGCAGCGCCGGGACCTCAGCGACTTCGAGACCGCTACCGTCACGGAGCGGGGTGTCACCAACTGGACCGCCTCCCTGACTCTGAACAAGGGTACGGCCCACGGCGTGGAGGTGGGCGACTGCGTCATCGACGGAAACGGCAACCTGGTGGGCCGCATCAGCAAAGCGGGCCACGACTGGTCCACGGTTTTGACCGTGATCGACACCGACACCTCCTTGGGTGCCCGTGTCTACCGGACCAAGGACATCGGCATTGCCGGCGGCGATTTCGCCCTGATGGGTGACGGCAAGCTGAAGCTGGATTCCCTCCCCGCCTCCTGCCAGCTGTTGGAGGGCGACCTGGTAGTTACCTCCGGTCTGGGCGGCTATCTGCCCCCGGATCTGGTCATTGGCTCTGTCTCCGAGCTTCGGGCCGACGATTCCGACACCTCTAATTATGCCATCCTCACCCCCGTTGCGGACCTGAACGGTCTCACGGAGGTGTGCATCATCAAATCCTTTGAGATCGTAAGCTGACCGCTTACCGTTCATTCACCATTACAGAAGGGAGGGATTCCCCTTGCTGGCCCGCAGCGCCACGATTTTCAAATGGACTCTGTACACTTTGGCCGGGCTGGTCTGGGCCGTTGTTCAGGCCGCCTTTCTCCAGCGTGTAACCATCTGGGGCGTCATTCCCTTTCTCTATCCCCTGATTGCCGCCCTCCCCGCCACCTTTGAGGGCCCCGCCGCCGGCACGGTCTACGCCCTTGCCTGTGGCGTTTTCTGCGACCTGCTGCTCCCTTCCCCCATTCCCTGCTTTTATACTCTGATCCTCCCCCTTGTGGGCCTCGCCGCCGGACTGCTGTCCCAGAGCCTGATCCCAGCCGGGTATCTCTGCTCTGCCGCCGCGGCTCTGCCCGCCTATCTGCTGACAGGCATCTTCCACTGCATCGTCCTTTGGGCTCAGGGCCATCCCGCGTGGGGTGCGGCCATGTCCGTCACCCTGCGGGAGCTGTGCGCCTCCCTGCTGTGGAGCCTGCCTATGACCTGGCTGTTCCGCCGGGTCTATCTCCGCGTTCATGTTGACGATTAAGGACTTTCCACGGAGGTAATCATGAACCAACGCCCCTCCCAACTCACCAGATTCCGCGTCATGGCTGCCATGGCGCTGGCAGTGCTGGCCATTTATCTGGTGGTCCTTTTCAATACCCAGGTTGTTCACCACGAGGAATATCTGGCCAAATCCATTCAGACCATCACCCGCATGGAAAATGTGGAGGCCTCCCGGGGCATCATCACTGACCGCTCCGGCCGGACCCTTGTGACCAACCAATCCACTTACAGCCTGACCTTTGACGCCTCTCTTTTGAAGCCCGGTGAAAACCAGAATGACGCCATCCTCCGTCTGGTCACCCTCTGCCGGGATCAGGGGGTCGCTTGGGAGGATAACCTCCCCCTCTCCCTGGATGGCGCGGCCCATTTCACCGTAGATACCCTTACCGACACGCAGAAGAGCCGCTTTTTCTCCTACCTTCGGGACCTGAAGCCCACCCGGGAGCTGCTGGCCGCCTATGTCCGCCAGCACCCGGAGCTGCTGAAGCCCCCCAAGGAGGGGGAAACCGCTCTGGACCCGGCCACCGCCAAGGATACGGAGCTTTTGAAGCAGACCAACAGCGCCGCGCTGACCAATTCCCTCCTGCTGAACGCCGGCGTCACGCCCGCCAAGCTATTCGACTGGATGCGGGAGGATATGAAGCTCTCCGACGATTATTCCGACAGCGACGCCCGCCTGATCTTGGGTGTCCGGTACGAATTGAAGCTGCGGAAGCTGGGCGCCAACAACAACGCCTACGTTCTGGCGCAGAATGTAGACGTGGCTTTCTGCTCCCTCATCAGCGACGGCCAGTTTCAGGGGGCCAAGATCATCCGCTCCTCCGCCCGGCAGTACGCCACCACCTACGCCACCCATATTTTAGGCACCGTGGGCCGTATCCCCGACTATACCGATGAATGGGAAGATCGGGGCTATCTAATGGATGACACCATCGGCCTCTCTGGTGCAGAAGCCGCCTTTGAGGACTACCTCCGGGGTACGGATGGCAAGCGGATGATCTCTGTCAACAGCGACGGAAAGATCACCGGTGAATATTATAGTGTAGAGCCCCGCTCCGGCTATACCGTGGAGCTGACAGTGGATCTCAAGCTCCAGCAGGCGGTGGAGGATACTTTGGCCGTCAAGGTAGCCCAGTTAAACCAGAAAGACCATCTGGACAGCCGGGGTGCCGCCGCCGCTGTGATCAAGGTCGGCACCGGCGAAATTCTGGCACTGGCCTCCTGCCCTTCCTATGACCTCTCCACCTGGCGGAAGGACTTTGCGGAGCTGCGGGACGATCCCGCCAAGCCCCTGACCAACCGCGCCACCAACAGCACCTACGCCCCCGGCTCTACCTTGAAGCCCGCTACCGCTGTGGCGGCGCTGGAATCCGGTGTCACCACCACCACCGAGACCATTTTTGACCCCGGCTACTGGAAATACCCCAGTGCCACTTGGGAAAACAAAACGAATTGCTGGAAGCGCAGCGGACACGGCAAAATGAACGTCACCAGCGCCATCACCAATTCCTGCAACACCTATTTCATGGAAATGGGTTACCGCATGGGACTGGACACACTGAACGAATACTATTCCGCTCTGGGCCTCGGCGAGCCCACCGGCATTGAGGTCGGTGAAAGCACAGGCCGACAGGCCGTCAACGAAAGCGGCCAGGATCAGGCCCCGTGGGCAGCTTTCGGCCAGGCCAATCAGGAATATACCCCGTTGCAGCTTGCCAACTACATTGCTACTCTTGTCTCCGGCGGCAAGCATTACCCCGCCCATTTGTTGAAAAACGTCAAGTCCTACGATAACTCTGAGATCATCGCCACCGGCGACACAGAACCCCTCAACGCCCTGAACATCAGCGATTCCACCCTGCAAGCTGTGAAAAAGGGTATGCTGGGCTACACCACCAACGGCGGCTCCGTGGCCGGTCCCTTCCAGAACTGCGTGGTCTCCGCCGGTGCGAAAACCGGTACCGCCCAGATCGGCGGCTCCATGAAAAACGGCGTGTTCGTAGCCTTCGCGCCCTATGACGAGCCGGAGATCGCCGTAGCTTTGGTATTGGAAAAGGCTGACGCCGGCGCGGTTCTGGCCACCACCGCTGTGGACATTATCAACGCTTACTTTGACCGGGAGGACACTGCGTCCATTCTCCCGGAAAATCAACTGATTCCTTGATTCGGAGGTCTCTCCCATGCGTGATCCCTTTGTGTTTGACTCCCGCAGTGAGTTCTGTAAAAAGCCCTTTGGAGCTGTCCCTTGCGGCAGCGAGGTCATGTTTCATGTCCGTCCCCTCACCCGGGATGGCTATTCCCGCTGTGTCCTGGTGGCGCGGCGGGAATTTTCCGGTGAAGAGATCCGGATAGAGCTGCTGCCGGAGGCTGTGGACGGTGAGCGTACCCGCTTCACCGGCATCCTCACCGCCCCCACAGAGCCGGAGCTGCTCTGGTATCATTTCCGCCTGATCCGCTCTGATGGCTCCACGGCCTTGTTGGATCAATCCGGCTGGCAGGAGACCGGGGAGATCCAAAGCTGGCAGCTCACCGTCTACGAGAAAACGGCCACCCCTCTGTGGTTTGGCGGCGGTGTGGTCTATCAGATCTTCCCGGACCGCTTCTGCCGTCTTTCCCTCCCGGACCCCACCGGTCTGGTGGGAAACCGTTGGGTCCATGAGAATTGGAACGACCAGCCCGTTTGGGCACCGGACCCGGACGGCGAGGTACGAAACCGGGACTTTTTCGGCGGCTCTCTCAATGGCATCACCGCCAAGCTGGATGATCTGGCCGCTCTGGGCGTCACCGTGCTGTACCTGAATCCTATTTTTGAATCCGCCTCCAACCACCGCTACAACACAGCCGACTACCTTCGCATCGACCCCATGCTGGGCACCGAGGAGGATTTCCGCCGCCTTTGCCGGGAAGCAAAACAGCGTGGCATCCGGGTGATTTTAGACGGTGTATTCAACCACACCGGCTCTCAAAGCCGCTACTTCAACGCCGACGGCTTCTATCCCGGCGTAGGCGCGGCCCAAAGCACCGATTCCCCTTATTTCAACTGGTTTTCCTTCCATCCCTGGCCTACGGATTATGACGCCTGGTGGGGGATCATGACGCTGCCTGCTGTTCAGGAGAACGAGCCGGACTACCGGGACTTCATCATCCGGGGACAGGACTCCGTGGTGCGCCACTGGCTCCGGGCCGGGGCCTCCGGCTGGCGGCTGGACGTAGCCGATGAGCTGCCGGATGACTTTATTGCCGAAATTCGTACCGCTATGGAGGAAACCGCCCCGGACAGCTTCCTTTTGGGCGAGGTCTGGGAGGACGCCACCACCAAGGTGGCCTACTCCCAGCGGCGGCGCTATCTGCTTGGCCACGAGCTGCACGGCGTGATGAACTACCCCTTCCGCACGGCGCTCATCGCCTACCTGCGAGGCGGGGATGCCGACGATTTCCGGGAAACACTGGAAGCCCTCCGGGAAAACTACCCGCCGGAGGCATTCCTCTCCCTGATGAACTTCCTTGGCACCCACGATACCCCTCGCATCCTTACCGTTTTAGGCGCAGACAACGTACCGGACAGCAAGGCAGACCGGGCAGCGTACTGCCTCTCCCCCGCCCAGCGCCAGATTGGCCTGGAGCGGCTGCGGCTGGCAGCACTGATCCTCTTTACCTTCCCCGGCGCGCCCACCGTCTATTACGGAGATGAAGCCGCTATGGAGGGTTGGGAAGATCCCTTTAACCGGGCCGGCTATCCTTGGGCACAGGAAGGTACTGATCTCAAAGCGCACTTTGCGGAACTGGCCCGGTTCCGGCGCTCCTTTCCGGCATTGCAAGCTGGCGTTCTGCATTGGATCTGGACCTCCGGTCCCCTGTTGATCTTTGCACGGGAGCTGGATGGTCAGCTTCTGACCACCGTGGTCAATGCCGCTGATGTGTCTCAGGCCTTATCGCTGCCCTGGTCTGCTCCGCCTGCCCGGGATCTGCTTACCAGTCAGCGCTTCATCCCAACTGACAATGCAATTCCCTTGACATTGCCGCCCCGCAGCGGATTGCTGCTGCAAACCGATCTGCCGTGAAGCGCTCTCGCTTCCGCTTCATGTTTCACGTGAAACAACTCCGCTGACTTTTGTCAGCGGAGTTTCCTTTACAGCCGCCGCCAACAAAATGTTTCACGTGAAACCAGTAGAATCTGAGTTTTCTAAAAATTGTTTTTATAAAAAATGCTGCAAAACCGCATTTTTTTACAGGAACGCCTTGAAACACCGCAGGCTCCTTGTTATAATACTATTTACTGAGTCATTGCACCGCAATGCTCCACGGCACTTATGCCGTGCATCAAACAGGGCTGTGGCCCGGAAAGCAGGTGGCCTGTGGCAAAAATCATTTCCATCGTAAACCAAAAAGGCGGCGTGGGCAAAACCACCACCTGTGTCAATCTGGCGGCAGCACTGGCGGAGCAGGGCAAGCGCGTCTTGCTTTGCGACTTTGACCCACAGGCCAATTCCACTTCCGGCATGGGCGTGGACAAAACCGTTTCCAAAGGCATTTACGAGGTGCTGGTCTCCGATGTGCCCGCCGCAGACGCGGTGGTGCACACCCGATACGGAGACGTACTCCCCTCCAACAAGGCACTGGCCGGCGCCGGCATTGAGCTCATCGGCATGGACCGCCGCGAATTTCTTCTGAAGGACGCGCTGGACCAGCTGGCGGCGGAATATGACTTCATTTTCATTGACTGCCCGCCGTCTTTGGAGCTTTTGACGCTGAACGCCCTCTGTGCTGCTGACAGCATTTTGGTTCCGGTTCAGGGCGAGTATTTCGCTCTGGAAGGACTCAGCGACCTGATGAACACGGTTCGCATCGTGCGGCGCTCTCTGAATCCGAAGCTGGCGCTGGAAGGCGTTCTGCTGACCATGTTCGACGGGCGCACCAATCTGGCCATGCAGGTGGCGGAAGAGGTCAAGCACTACTTCCCCGGCAAGGTCTACGCCACAGTGATCCCCCGGAACGTCCGGCTCTCTGAGGCGCCCAGCCACGGAAAGCCCATCACGGCCTATGACCGCACCTCCCGCGGTGCGGAGGCCTATCAGGCACTCGCAGTCGAGTTCCTGAAAAAACAGTAGAAAGGAGCGTTTCTATGGCATCAAAAAAGCCCTCTGGTCTCGGCAGAGGACTCGGCGCCCTCTTAGGCGACGATGTGATGAAAACCGAGTCCAGCGGCAGTCTGTCACTTCCCATTTCACAGGTGGAGACCTGCTCATCACAGCCCCGGAAGCGCTTTGATGATGAATCTCTTCAGGAACTGGCGGATTCCATTTCCCAGCACGGCATCATTCAGCCGTTAACCGTGCGAAAGCTGTCATCCGGCTACTATCAGATCATTGCCGGAGAACGCCGCTGGCGGGCAGCCCGCATGATCGGCCTGACCGAAGTTCCCGTCGTGATCAAAGAGATGACCGAAACCGAGGTCATGGAGCTGGCACTGATCGAAAACCTCCAGCGGCAGGACTTAAATCCTTTGGAAGAAGCCGCAGGCTACCGGGAATTGATGACCACTTACGGCTTAACGCAGGATCAGGTGGCAAAGCGGGTGGGAAAATCCCGTTCCGCCGTGGCAAACTGTCTCCGCCTCCTGACCGTCCCCGAGGAGATCCAGCCCTTCCTCCGCAGCGGGCAGCTCTCCGCCGGCCACGTCAAGGCTCTCGCCGGCATGAGCGACCGGGAAGAAATGGTTCGCATCGCTAAATCGGCGGCAGATAAAGGCCTTTCTGTCCGGGAAGTGGAACGTCAGGTACAGAGCTTTACCGCTCCCCGTCCCAGCTCTCCCTCCGGGGAGGAGAAGGAAGCGTTTTATAAAGAATTGGAACTGGCGATGAACGTCGAGCTGGGCCGAAAGGTTCGGATCCGTCCGGGCAGGATCGGCGGCACCGTTGAGATTGCCTTTTTTGACCAGGAGGATCTCCGTTCCTTGGCATACCGTCTGTCCGGCGAAGAATCCGGACACTGAAAAGAAAGGAAGCAGTTATCATGTTGGATATGAAATTTCTCCGGACGAATCCGGATCTGGTAAAAGAAAACATCCGCAAAAAGTTTCAGGATCGCAAGCTCCCTCTGGTCGACGAAGTGATCGAACTGGATCG
>ERZ827423.3252-NODE-3252-length-11425-cov-5.120229_pt1 | contig 11425 bp, 10 predicted proteins | sample MGYA00519775_ERZ827423 | MGnify/ENA primary metagenome ERZ827423 (study PRJEB31778, sample SAMEA3449296) | human gut metagenome | biome: human gut; feature: human-associated habitat; material: faeces | place: United Kingdom | collected 2010/2012 ...
AGTACCTGGCTGGTGACGGCCCGGGAGGATAGTTCATCGCCGGATTCCATGAAAAACCTGTCGTAAACAGCGGCAGGCTTTTCTTATATATTTTCAGGAAGAGGTGAGGGCAGTGCCGATTGCAGGCGTAGTTCAACCCGAGATGCGATTGATTGCAGAAAATCTTCGGTTGAAAAAGTTGGAAGGCGAGGACGTTGCCTTTGCAAGAGAATGGTATCTCGATCCGGATATCCTGCTCCCGATGGACGGCGCAGTGAATCCCTATTCTCTGGAGAATATCAAAGGGATGTATCAGTACCTGCGGAAACACGGAGAGCTGTATATCATTGAATATTTGGAAAACGGCGAGTGGAACCCGATTGGGGACGTGACGTTTTGGCGGGAAGATATGCCCATTGTGATCGGGCGCAAGGATCTGCACGGTCGCGGAATCGGGAAGCGTGTGGTTCATAGCCTGATCGAGCGCGCTCGAGAAATCGGATATAGCGAAATCTATGTGCAGGAAATCTACGATTTCAACCTCGCATCGCAGAAGATGTTTGAGGGATGCGGCTTTCGCAGAATGGAAAAGACGGAAAAAGGATGGCGCTATGTTTGCCGCCTGAATGACATAAAGGATAAATCCAATGCATAATGGATGACCTCGTTTCCGAACGGGGTCATTGATCTGTGTAAACATTCAACGCCGGCATTGCATTGACAGGCAAACTGCGGTACAATGAGCAGGAGAATCTCTGGGAGGACGATCTTAGGCATGTACCAGGAATTGGTTAAATATCCCGCGGGGACAAAAAAAGAAACGGTGCTCTATATATTGCTCATCGTGTTGGGAGTATTTCTGGTCAGCATACTTTCCTGGTTCCTGAGCGAAGTGACCGGGCAGGGCTGGATGGAATTTTTGGCCTTCGCTGTGCTGGTGCTCTGGGCGTTCCGCATCTATTCCAAGAGAATTGTGGAATACCGCTATTCGCTGATGGATACCGAGCTGATTATTGCGCGCAAGGTCGGTTCGCGAGAAAAAAATATTTTTACGCTGGAAATTACGGATATCACCCGCATCAGCGCTGTGGAAAAGGGATGCAAGTTGCACACCGATCGCTTTACGCTGCCGACGCGCCGTCTGAAACCGGTGCAGATCATTTATCTGACCGATGGCCAGGATAAGCGCGTGATCTTGCAGCCGAGCGATCACCTGTTGCAGCTCATTCGCGTGCGCGCGGCCTTCAAGGAACCCAAGACCAGCGCGGAGTAATTGATTCATCACCGCTTCGTTCTGGAGCGGTGATTTTTGTATTCAGGAGGAAATATGACGATCGATCAAATGCTGCGAAACATGCACGACCGCGTGAGTTTCCATATGCCCGGCAACAAAATGCGCTTCGGTGATGGAAGCGCGTGGGATGTGACGGAATTGGGCATGACCGACAATCTGCATCACCCGGAAGGGGCGTATCTCGAGCTGGGCAGGCGGCTGGCGGAGCGCAACGGCGCGACGATTAGCTTTCCGCTCGTTGGCGGCTCGACGCGCGGGATGCAGCTGATGATCCTTTACGCCGCAAGGGGCGGAGAGATGATCCTTGCGCGCAACGCGCACCTTTCCGCATGGTCTGCCTGTGTGCTCGGCGGCATTCGGCCGATCCCCGTCGATCCCGTTTGGGACGAGGAGATGAAGTTGACCGATATCCGCGCGGAGGATGTTTGCTGCGCCATCGAGCAGCATCCTTCCGCCAAAGCGGTGCTGATGACCCGGCCGGATTTTTACGGCAGAATGACCGATATCCGCAAGGTCGTCGAAACGGCGCATGCGCACGGAATGAAAGTGCTGATCGACGAGGCGCACGGTGCGCACTTCCCGTGGGCGGGCCTGCCTTCGGCAGGGGATTTGGGCGCGGATTTCTGGATGCAGAGCCTGCACAAAACGTTGCCTGCGCTCACGCCCTGCGCCGTGCTGAACGCTGCGGACGCCAAATGCGAAAGTGAGATCCGCCGTTTGCAGCGGATGATTGAAACGTCCAGCCCTTCTTCGGTGCTGCTGCATTCGTCGGAGGAATGTGTAGATTACATGGAGAGCACCGGCGCGCATCAGCTGAAAAAGCTGGAAGAGATGTGCGCGGAGCTGCGCAGAGAGCTTTCCGCAGACGAGCGCTTTGCGATGACGGAGGAGTTTTACGCGCGCTATCCTGTGGATCCGGCGCGATTGGTGATCGATGTGCGCGGCACGGGGTTGACCGGCTTTGAGGTCAGCGACCGGCTGGCCGAGCAGGGCGTGGATGTGGAGATGGCGGATTTCTGCCGCATCGTCGGCATCCCGTCCGTGATGACGACACAGGCGGATATGGACGCGCTGAAAAAGGCGATGCTGGAGCTTCCGAACGGGAAAGCGCCGAAGGTGGGGGCGCCCGGTCTGCATTACGGCGTTCGTGCTGCATGGCCCAGAGAGGCGGCCTTTGGGCAGACGGCGTATGTGAAGCTGGAAAACGCTGTGGGCGCCATTGCGGCGGAAAGCATCGGCATTTATCCGCCGGGCATCCCGCTGTGCGTGCCGGGCGAAATCATCGGACAAAACGTTATTGACGCGATGTGCGCGGCGCAGAAGGCGGGCGGTTCGCTCTTCGGTATGAATGACGAGGGCGAGGTCGCTGTTGCTGTGCGCCGCTACGATGTGGTGATCTTTGATCTCGACGGTACGCTGATGGATACTTCCGACGGCGTGATCCGCTCGGTGCAGTATGCGCTGGAGCAGGTCGGCTATCCCAGTGACGATCTCAACCGCATCCGCAAATTTATCGGCCCGCCGCTGCACGCCGCGTTCAAGGAATATTACGGCATGGATGACGCGATGGCGGAGGAAGCCGTGCGGCAGTACCGCGTGCGCTATCAGAGCACAGGAGTTTACGAATACACACCCTATTCCGGCATGAAGGAGCTGATCCGCGACCTGCATGCGGCAGGGGTTCATGTGGCAGTGGCGACAGGCAAGCCGGAAAAGTTCTCCCGTCTAATCCTGGAGCGCGAGGGGCTGATGGACTGCGTGGAGATGCTGGTGACGCCCTCTTTGCAGGACACCAAGGACAACAAGCCGGACATGATCCGTCAGATTGTGGAAAAGCTCGGCCGCAATGCCGCCATGGTGGGCGACCGCCGGTTCGACATGGAAGGTGCGCGCGCCAACGGCGTGGACGGCCTGGGTGTGACGCAGGGGTTTGGCGGCGCGGAAGAACTGGAACAGAGTGGCGCGGCCTTTGTCGTGTGCGGTGCGGACGAACTGAGGCGGCTGCTGTTGTGAGGAGGAAAAAGCATGTTTATCACCTTTGAGGGTGGGGACGGTGCGGGCAAGACCACCCAGATCGAGCTGCTGAAGGCAGCGTTGGAAAAAGAGGGGCGATCCGTCGTCGTGACGCGCGAGCCGGGCGGGAATGCCGTGGCGGAAAAGATCCGCGAGCTGTTGCTCGACCGCGCCAGCGTCATGGAAGATATGACGGAAGCGTATCTTTATGCTGCGGCGCGCGCCGAGCATGTTCGCGCGGTGATCCTGCCGGCGCTGGCGCGCGGGCAGGTGGTGCTGTGCGACCGGTTTATTGATTCCTCCGTGGCCTATCAGGGCTACGGGCGGCAGATCGGCGCGGAGCGTGTGGAAGCGCTGAACCGCGAGGCGGTGGACGGTTGTATGCCGGAGCGCACCTATCTTTTGACGCTTTCGGAGCAGGACGCGGCACAGCGCGTGAAGAACCGCGGCGAAGTCGACCGCATCGAGAGCGCGGGGGAGGCCTTTGCCCGGCGCGTGCAGGAAGGGTTCTTGCGCATTGCCGCCGAGCACCCGGAGCGCGTGGTGGTGATCGACGCGGGGCGTCCGGCGGAAGAGATCGCCCGCGACATTGCGGAAGATGTTGCCAAATTGAAAACATAACACCCGCCGCCGCGCGATGTGATTGCATATTTTGGGTGCTTGCCCTATAATGGAGAAGTAAGTTTGTATATTAAGGAGGCAATTTTTATGCCCAATCAAATCCTGATCCTGCTCGTCATTGCGGGCGCAGGCGTTCTAGGCAGCATTGCCCTGATGGTCTGCAACGCTGTGATGGGGAAGAGAAACCCTGCGCCGGAGACAGACGACGACTTCGACTTGACGGAAGAAGAGGACGGCGGAGATACGGATGCTGCGGCCGATGTGCCCGCTGCGGCGGAGCCTGCACAGGAGGTCAAGTTCACGCCCCTGGGGCAGGATGACGAACCGACGACGGTTTCGCCTGCGGCTGATGCGAAGAGCAATGCGGAGGATGACGAGCCGGTTACGGTGGGCAAGCCCCCGCTGCGCCTGGTCAAGCCGGAGGATAAAGGCTCCGGCAGCGCGGTTGTGGGCGGGCTGACGCTGCGCATCGGCAATGCGCAGGATATCGGCAAGCGCCCGCAGCAGCAGGACGCCTTTGCCATCACGCCCCTGGAAGAAGAGCTGGTTGTGCGCGACCACGGCGTCATGGCGGTGGTCTGCGACGGTATGGGCGGCATGGAAAACGGCGCAGAAGCCGCCAATATGGGAGCGATTCAGTTCATGCGCGCCTATCTTGCCGTGGATAAGGTGCAGGAAAAAACGCTGGTGGATGCGGTCTATGCCGCAAACAGCGCGGTTTATGGCGCGTTCCAGGGCAAAAACGGCGCGATGGCGGGCACAACGCTGATCGCGGCGTCGATTCTGCCCGACGGACTGCGCTTTGTCTCCGTGGGCGACAGCCATCTGTACCTGTTCCGCAAAGGCAAGACCTACCAGCTCAACCGTGACCACAACTATTTCTCCGAACTGATGGAGGAGGTCAAGGCCGGACGGATGACGCTGGAGGAAGCGCAGCACCACCCGGAGCGCGCGCACCTGACCAGCTTTGTCGGCATCGAAAAGCTGGAGCTGGTGGATTACAACATCGAACCCGTGCCGCTCAAGCCCGGCGACCGCGTGCTGCTTTGCTCGGACGGCCTGTTCAAGACACTGTCCTTGCAGGAGATCAACTCGATCATCGCGTCCTCTCAGGGCTGTAGCGCGCAGGACGAGCTGCTGCGCGCGGTGCTGGCCAAAGATAAGCGCAAGCAGGACAACGTGACGCTGGTCATGCTTTACTGCGACCCGGTGTAATACAGGAGAGATCGGTTTATGAATAAAATCAGACGATTTGCCGCATTTGCGCTGGTTCTGGCGCTCATGCTGCTGACCGTTTTTGTGCCCGCGGTGCATGCGGAGGAAACCCTTGGCCCGGACGAGGCGAAGCATTCCGTGTTCCGCGTGGTGACGAAGGACGCTTCCGGCGCGGTGATTTCCTTCGGCAGCACGTTTGCCGTGGGCGAGCAGTCACCGGTGACGTATCTTTTGACCAATTATCACGTCGTTTCCGAAAACGAGAGCGGCGTGTATATTTGGATGGATCAGGACAAGGAGATCAAGTGCGAGGTCGCCATGGCGCTGACCGACCGCGACCTGGCTATCCTCAAGCTGGAAACGCCGGTGGAAGCCGAGCCGCTGCCGCTGGGCACCGAGGATATGGTCAAGACCGGCGATGATGTGTACGCGCTGGGCTATCCCACCAACGACATCAGCAATACGCTGACCTCCTACCCGGAGGATGTGACGGTTACCAAGGGAATTATCTCCAAGACCGCCAACTGGAACGGCGTTAGATATTATCAGATTGATGCGGCCATCAATCAGGGAAACTCCGGCGGCCCGCTGCTGCACAAGAACGGCTATGTCGTGGGTGTGGCGTCGATGAAGATGAACGATACCGAGGGCATCAACGGCGCGATCCGCATTGAGGAAGCGCTGGACGCGCTCGATTCTCTGGGCATTCGCGTCAAAATGGCGGTGCCCACCGTTGCGGGCACGACGCAGACCCCGGAGCAGACCGAGAGCGCAACGCCGGAACCCTCCGCAACGCCGGAGGTCACGGCAACCCCGGAGGCACAGCCCGCCAGAAGGACTTCCGCCTGGGGCGTGTTCTGGCTGGTGGTGTTCATTCTGGCGGCGCTTTCGTTTGCGGGCGTGCTGGGATATATGTTCGTCAAGCGCCGCGGCGGCGTGAGCAGCTTGAAGCAGAGCTTCCTGCCGAAAAAGGAGCAGGGCTACATCATCGGCATCAAGGGAACCTATGCCGGCGCGGTGATTGCGCTGAACGGCGAAACCGTGTTCTTCGGCCGCGATCCGCAGCGCTGCCAGCTCGTGTTCGACGAGAAGGACGATACCGTCAGCCGCGTGCACTGCTCGGTGCGCTACGACGCGGAGCGCGATTGTTTCACACTGGAAAACTATTCCGGCAACGGCACGTTCCTTGCGGACGGGCGCAGGCTGGAGGACGGCGACGCGGCGGATCTGCACAGCGGCGACCGCTTCTATCTGGTGGATCAGCATATTCTCTTTGAGGTAAACGATCAGGCCCCGGAACGCGGCTGATGGAGGAAGAGAATCATGAAAAAATATGTCAGATGCGAATTCGGGCACTATTACGACCCGAGCAAATATGAATCCTGCCCGCACTGCTTTGCAAGGTCGGCGGGTCTGGGCGAGGAACTGACCGTGGCCAAATCCCCAATCGACGAAAAGGTGGATAAGGCCTATGGCTTGAACGATGCGGATGCGGAGGAGCCGATCCAGGCGCCTGCCCGCCGCCGCGCGCCGGATGTGCGTCCCGCTTATGCGGAACCTGCCGCGCCGGTGGAGAGAACCGCGTCGGTCCGTGCGGAAGAACCGGTCAGAAAACCGGCGGCTCCCGTGCAGGACGAAATGTTTTATGCCCCGGCGGAGCCCGCGCCGCAGGACGAGGATCCCGTCACCGTGGCCAAGCTGGAGCAGCAGACCGGCGTCAACCCGCCCGTGGGCTGGCTGGTCGAAATCGCAGGCCCCAACAAGGGCAAGACCTTTGAAATTCACGCCGAGCGCAATACGCTGGGGCGTTCGTCTGCGATGGACATCTGCCTGAAGGGGGACGTGGGCATTTCCCGCGATACCAACGGCGTGGTGTCCTATAATCCCCGCAACCGGGATTTCCACATCATTCCCGGCGAGGGCAAGGCAATTATCTATCTCAACGGCAGAGAACTGATGGGGCCGGAGGAACTGCGCCCCTATGACCGCGTGGAGATCAGTGATACGGCGCTGGTGTTCGTGCCGCTGTGCGGCGAACAGTTCTGCTGGGAAGAGGTTTGAGTTTGCTTTTCTCCGACGCATGGAGCGGGCGGAGCATTTCGGCAAGTTAGGGCGGTGTAAGACTTTTGAGCAGATATTCAATCTGTCTTGGCTGTATGCAGGAAAAGGGGGACGCGGAAGTCTGCCCTTATTGCGGCTATCGCGAGGGTACGCCGCCTTTGGCCCCGCATTATCTTCGTCCGGGAACCGTGCTGGCGGGAAAATATCTCGTCGGGCGGGGCCTGGGTCACGGCGGGTTCGGCACGACCTATATCGCGAGGGATCAGGTGCTGGGCATCAAGCTTGCCATTAAGGAATATCTTCCGCAGGACTGCGCTTCCCGCGCGCCGGGCAGCAACATGGTGGTTCCTTTTTCCGGCGATGGCGCCAAGCGCTTTGCCGACGGCTTGGAGTCCTTTTTGCAGGAGGCGCGCACGCTGGCGCGCTTTGACGGTTCCCCTAATATTGTCGGCGTGCGCGATTTTTTCACCGAAAACGGTACGGCCTACCTGGTGATGAACTACCTGGAAGGCATCACGCTCAAGCAGTACCTGGTGCGCAGCGGCGGCAAGCCCGTGCCTTTTGAAAAAATGCTGGGAATTTTGCTGCCGGTCATGGATGCGCTGCGCACGGTGCACGCCGCAGGACTTTTGCACCGAGACGTCAGTCCCGACAACATTTTTTTGACCACGTCGGGGCAGGTGACGCTGATTGATTTCGGCGCGGCGCGGCAATCGATGAACCTGAATGTGCAGAATGTGCAGCAGCAGTCGGTCTCCGTCATTTTGAAGCCCGGTTATGCGCCGGAGGAGCAGTATCGCTCGCACGGCCGTCAGGGCCCCTGGACCGATATCTATGCGCTGGGCGCGACGATGTACCGCACGCTCACCGGACGCATTCCGCCCGAAGCGCTCGACCGCCTGGAGAACGATACTTTGGTGCCGCCCTCCAAGTTGGGCATCCGCATTCCGGCCTATGCCGAGGCGGCCATTCTGCGCGCCATGGCGGTGCACGCCGAGAATCGCTTCCAGACGGTGGATGAATTCCGAGCGGCGCTTCTGAAAGGCGCGCAGCAGCCCGCAAGGCCGGTGCGCGACCAATCCGCGCAGGAGCCTGTTCGCCGCAGAGAGCCTGCCTCTGCACCCTCCCGCGCGGAGCGCGCACAGCAGACGCAGCAGAAAAAGGCAAAGAAGAAAAAGCGCGCCGGGACAGTGGTGCTGCTGGTGCTGGTCGCCCTGCTGCTGATTGTGGTGCTACTGTTTGTGTATTACATGACGCAAGTGGCGGGAAATCCCCAGATTTCGTTGCGTTCGGAGGAACCTTCGTCTACGCAGCAGACCGAAGCTACACCGACCCCCACGCCGTCGCAGACGGAAGAGACGCAGCCTTCGGTCACGCCAAGTCCGTCGCCCAGCCCCACGCCTATTGACCCTGCGTTGCTGCCCTTTATTGAGGGGACGACGGAACAGAGCGCGGCGACGGATTTTGTACCGGCGAAGAATCGCCGCATTGTTGCGGAAGAAGAGGGACAGCAGACCATTTGGATCACCGGACGGGCACCGTCTGCGGCAACGAAGATACTGGTTGCACAGTTTGTCTATGACGAGGTCAATAACGCGGCTGTGGGTGGTGTTTACGGATATTATCAGGATGACCAGGGGAACCTCCGCTATGCTTCGATGGAGGAGGGCGGCTCCGATCTGCTGATGCTCCCGGCGGAGTGCGTCGTGGGCGCAAAGTTCAGCGGTATGCTCGGCGCCAGTCGGGTCTATGCCGTTAATTACTCCGGCACGATCAGCGGTGTGAAGATGAAGGACGCCGTCGTCGTCAGCTGCGAATCGGGCTATGCCTTCTACGAAAAGGGCAAGGGCCTTGTGCTGATTCAGAGCGATTTTGACAGCGGAGATGTGCTCTACCGCATTGTTTCCGATGACCCGGACAATAAGGGCATTTATTCGGAATATGTTGACTGATCCTGTGAGACGGAAAGAAGGATGGTTCAGATGAAGATTGCGGAAAGTGCGCTGGAACTGGTCGGCCATACGCCGCTGGTGCGCCTGCATAAGATAGCGGTGCTGCACGGGAGCGAAAATCCTGTCGTCGCCAAGCTCGAACGTTTCAATCCCGCAGGCAGCGCCAAAGACCGCGTTGCGCTGCGCATGATTGAGGATGCAGAGCGCTGCGGGGCGCTCAAGCCCGGTGCACTCATCATCGAGCCCACCAGCGGCAACACTGGCGTAGGGCTGGCCATGGCGGCTGCCTGCAAGGGTTATCCGCTGGTGCTGACCATGCCCGCCTCCATGTCCGTCGAACGCCGCGCACTGCTGACGGCGATGGGGGCACAGATCGTGCTGACCGATGCGACTCTTGGCATGAGCGGTGCGGTGAGCAAGGCGGAAGAGTTGATGCGGCAGCACCCCGGCGCGTTCATGCCCTCTCAGTTTGACAATCCGTCCAACCCTGCCGCGCACGAGACCACGGCGGAGGAAATCTGGGCCGATACCGAGGGGAAAGTGGATGTGTTCGTCGCTACCGTCGGCACCGGCGGTACGGCCTGCGGCACGGGACGGGTGCTTAAATCTCATAAGCCCGGCGTTCGAGTCGTCGCGGTGGAGCCTGCGGAATCGCCGCTGCTCTCCGGCGGAAAGGCCGGTCCGCACGGCATTCAGGGCATCGGCGCGAACTTTATCCCCGGCAACTACGATCCGTCGGTTGTGGACGAAGTGATGACGGTTTCCACCGAAGAAGCCTATGCCTTCGGCAGGGAGCTGGCGCGGGAAGAGGGACTGCTGTGCGGCATTTCCTCCGGCGCGGCGCTGGCGGCGGCGGTTGAGTTGTCCAAACGCCCGGAAATGACGGGCAAGACCATTGTCGCGCTGCTGCCCGATACGGGCGAGCGCTATCTTTCCACCCCGATGTTCAAGGAGTAAATGAAATTATGGCAAAGCGCATCATCGTCGGCATGTCCGGCGGCGTCGATTCGTCCGTTGCAGCCCTGCTTCTCAAGGAGCAGGGTTACGATGTATTGGGCGTTTTTATGAAAAACTGGGAGGAAAAGGACGATTCCGGCCTCTGCACGGCCACGCAGGATTATGAAGACGTGCGCGCCGTCTGCGATGAAATCGGCATTCCCTATTATACCGTTAACTTCACCCGCGAATATTGGGATCGCGTTTTTTCACATTTTTTGGAGGAATATCAGCGCGGGCGCACGCCGAATCCCGATGTGCTCTGCAACCGCGAGATCAAGTTCCGCGCCTTCCTCGATTTTGCGATGAAAAACGGCGCGGACGGCATCGCCACGGGGCATTTCTGCCGGTTGGACAAGACGGACGGAAGGGTGCGTCTGCTGCGCGGCGCGGACAGCAATAAGGATCAAACCTACTTCCTCTATATGCTCTCGCAGGAACAGCTGCGCAACGCCATGTTCCCCGTGGGGCACCTGACCAAGGCCGAAGTGCGTCAAATCGCCCGCGAGCACGGCCTGGATACCGCAGAGAAGAAGGACTCCACCGGCGTGTGCTTCATCGGCGAGCGCAATTTCAAGAAATTCCTAAGTGGATTCCTGCCCGCGCAGCCGGGCGATATGGTTACGCCCGAAGGCGAGATCGTCGGCCATCACGACGGGCTGATGTATTATACCCTCGGCCAGCGCAAGGGGCTGGGCATCGGAGGAAGGGGAGACGGCCGCTCCTGGTTTGTCATCGACAAGGATCTGGAGCACAACCGCCTCATCGTCTGCCAGGGCGGGGACGACAGCCATCTGTTTACCAATGTGCTGCACGCTTCGCAGATGACCTTTATCGCGGGAGAAGCGCCTGCGCAGAGCTTTGAATGCACCGCTAAGGTGCGCTACCGCCAGCCGGATCAGCGCTGCCGCGTGGAAATGCAGGGCGACAATGCGACGGTTGTCTTTGAAAATCCGCAGCGCGCCGTGACGCCGGGACAGTCTGTCGTGCTCTATCAGGGTGAAGAATGCCTGGGCGGCGGCATCATTGAAACCTCGGAAATGGCTTGATTCAGGCGTTTTCTGTGGACAAATCGGGAAAGAGCCCACAGAAAGCGAAAAAAACTTCAAAAAAGGTGTTGACAAAACAAGCGACATTTGGTATGATGAATAAGTCGTCAGCGATGAGGCAAACTTCTGAACGGGCGATATGCGAACCTTGAAAACGATACATAAAGAATGACAAGGAACTTAAAGTTTTAAGTCGATTCCAATACGGACAAGAAGTAAACGCAAAGCGAAAGCTTGAGCGAATA
>ERZ827423.3253-NODE-3253-length-11418-cov-6.097949_pt1 | contig 11418 bp, 10 predicted proteins | sample MGYA00519775_ERZ827423 | MGnify/ENA primary metagenome ERZ827423 (study PRJEB31778, sample SAMEA3449296) | human gut metagenome | biome: human gut; feature: human-associated habitat; material: faeces | place: United Kingdom | collected 2010/2012 ...
TGAACGGCTTGTAAATTCTCAAAATTTTTTTAGTCCCTACTTGACACAAGAAGATATGAGCCGTTTCGGCAGAAACTATCTTGAAGTCGGCTTTTATACCGAGATTCTGTTCCCCAAGAAGCAGATACGCTTTGTTGCAATCAATAACAGCGTGGACAGCGACAAACCGCAGGATAACGACTTTACCCCGTTCCTCAACATAATGAACGAGTGGTACGCCAAGGACACCAGCAACAAGATAAAGTCCATCTTCCTGTCCCGTATGAGCGATGGAAAACGCTGCTCCGGCAGCATTCCCTACGGCTACAATCGACTGCCCGAAGATAAACAGACCTTAGTGGTCGATCCTGTTGCTTCTCAGGTGGTAAAACACATCTTTGAGCTTGCGGCAGAGGGCTTGACACCTCCGGCAATCGCAAGACAGCTAACGGAGGAAAAGGTGCTTATCCCATCGGCGTACACCCTCCAATATCACCCCGAACAATGCAACCGAAAAGCAGAGTACGGCTGCACAAACTGGAACGCAAACACGGTCAGAGAGATATTAAGCCGACAGGAATATCTCGGTCATACTGTGCTGAGAAAGACCATCGGAACGAACTTTAAGACCGATGAACGCCGTTTTGCCACCGATGAGGAACGCCTTGTGTTTGAGGACACCCACGAGCCTATCGTTGACGGCGAGCTTTGGGAGCAGACGCACAGAAGATTGAAACACGCCACACGCCGTATAGCCGTATAAAGGAAGGGACGCACCAAGAGGAATGCTTACTGCCCGGTCTTGTGTATTGCGCTGATTGCGGCAGTAAGATGTCCTATCAGACGAATTACTACAAAAGCGGTGCCCCCTACCACTCGTTCCGATGCAGCAGCTACGGGAACAGAACCGTGAACTGCACCATTCATCACATCAGCGACAAAGTCCTCTATCAGTTGGTACTGCGCTCTATCCAACGCCTTTCAAGCCACATTATCGCAGATGAACGTGGGTTTGCCGAAGAACTGAAATGCAAATGGGAAGCGCAGGTAAACGGCAAACCGCAAAAGCAAAAGGAAGAACTTCAGACAATCAACCGCAGACTGAATGAGCTTGACCGCCTGATTGGAAGCCTTTATGAGAATTTCATTTCAGGTCTGCTGCCTGAAAAGCAGTACAAGTCCCTGATGAAAAAATATTCTGCTGAACAGGACAGCCTTGAGAGCCAAGTATCGGAAATTCAGGAGAAGCTGGAGCAAACAAAAGCGTCCTCTGCCCATATCGGGCGGTTTATCAGGCTCATCAAGAAGTATAAGCAGCCCGCAGAGCTGACAAAAGAGATGGCGTGTGAACTGATTGATAAAATCGTTGTTCACGAAGCCGTGGGCAAGAAGCCGAACCGACAGCAGCAGGTGGACATCTACTATAACTTCATCGGGCAGTTTGACCTTCCGCTTTCCGAAAAGGAAATTGCAGAAGCAAGACAAAAAGCCGAGCAAGAAGCGGTGGAAAAAGCCAAGCGCAAGAAGAACCGGCAGCGTGAGAGCAATGTTGCACATCAAGCCAAAGCAAAGGCGGAACACTGGGCGGCGAATGACGGGCATAAGTATCCGAAGCGTGTGTGCGAACAGTGCGGCAAAGAGTTTTATCCGAACAGCACAAGGCAGAGGTTTTGCAACACCGACTGTACAAAAGTCCATCAGCAGGCAGAAAAAGAGAAGAAACGCTTTGCCGAAAAGGGAGAGCACACCTTCCGTCAAAAGGTCTGCAAGATATGCGGCAAGCCCTTCTGGCCGTCCAACGGTCAGGAGGTGCTGTGCTCCGAGGAATGCAAAACCATCAATCGCAACCAAAGACAGCTTGCCTATTATCACCGTAAGCAATCCGGACAGAAAGCCGGAGAAGCAATATAATTCAAGGAGGACGACACAATGGAAAAATTCATCACAGACGAAAGGACGGGCTTGTGCTATGAGCTTGTCGGGGACTACTACCTGATTGCCGGAGAGGACAAGCCGGAGGGCAGACCCATCGGCATTTGGGGACAGCGACACCTGCGATATATCCGAAAGCACAAGGTCAGCTTGTATGCCGAGCTGCTGACTACCGGCAAGCTGAACGATTACCTTGCAGACCTTAACGAGCAGGCAGAAGCAATGTTTTCTCGGCTGGTAAAGCAGCTTTCCGAAAAAGAGGGCGTAACGGAAGCCCTCAAAGCGGAAAACCAAATGCTGTGGGTGCAGAGGATGAACAACATCCGCAGTGCTGCTATGGAAATCGTTACAAACGATTTGATTTGCTGTTAGGAGGACGGCTATGAAGGTCAAGCTGGACGATTATGAGGTGCGAGTGCTGATAAACGGCTTAATATAGCAGCACAGGAGCTATGACGCAGAAACCAACGGTCAGATTGACGCCCTCGCCCTTCGCCTGTGTGACATTGCTGAAGCAATGAAGCCGGGGCGAAAGAAGAAAATCCCCTTTGAGCCGGTAGAAATCAGAGTAATTTGTCAGTGCCTTATGGAGTGGCGAAATCGAGAGATACAGGCGAAAAGACACGGCGCAGTGGATGCTATAAATGAACTGCTGATACGGTTTACCCGCTAAAGAGAAAAGTCGCTGTCAACAGACGGCGGCTTTTCGCTTTCGGGAAGTAATCAAGAAGTCATAAAGTTCTGTGAGTAGTGGAAGTGGGCAAAAAACTAAAATAAAATTGTGAATTTTTCAGGTTTGCAATTGAATTTCTGAGAGAGGGATGGTATAATACATTATGTGTTATTATGCGAAAAACAAGTTGGAGAAAGGGGTTGACAAAATGAAAAAGAACAAGTTGGTAGCTCCTGTTTTGAAATGGGTAGGAGGAAAAAGACAGCTTCTGGAAACTTTCCGCCCGATGTTGCCCAAAAGAATCACAACATACTGTGAGCCATTTGTTGGCGGAGGTGCCCTGCTTTTTCATTTACAGCCGAACACCGCCTATATCAACGATATAAATCCTGAACTGATTCGTGTTTACACGGTTATCAAAGAAAATGTTGATGGACTGATTGAAGAACTGGAGAAATTTGAAAATACGGCAGAGCAGTTCTATGCAGTTAGAGATTGGGATCGGGACAGAGATTACTATGCAACACTCTCCGATGTACAAAAGGCAGCTCGTGTGTTGTACCTAAATAAGACTTGCTTTAATGGCTTATACCGTGTAAATAATGCTGGCGAATTTAACTCTCCGTTTGGAAATTACCGTAACCCTAACATTGTTAATGCGCCGGTGCTGCGGGCAGTTAGTGCGTATCTCAATACTGCCGATGTTCATATGACTACAATGGACTATGCAGAGGTGCTGAGAAATATTCCGAGAGGGACCTTTGTATACCTCGATCCGCCATATGATCCTGTTTCCGAAACTGCAAGCTTTACGGGATATTCAAGAGGTGGTTTTTCTCGTGATGACCAAATCAGGCTCCGAGAGTGTTGTGATGATTTAACTGCCCGTGGCATAAAGTTTATGCTGTCAAATTCTGCAACTGACTTTATATTGGAGCAGTATGCAGCGTATAACATAACCGTTGTCCAAGCGAAGCGTGCAGTCAATTCGGTCGCATCAAAGCGTGGAGATGTTGATGAGGTGGTGGTGCGGAATTATGAGTGATCGCCAAAAGAGCCTGAATGACACAGCGTGGGAAGAACTGTTTGAGAAACACGACATACTGACGCATATTGAAAGAACGGGACAATTTCAAATCTCTGCAAAACAGATCAAAGAGGTTCGAGAGCCTCGTTTAATGGCAAAGTTTGACCACACAATCAATCTACCACAGATTTTTGCGGACAATAACCTTTGCATCCTTCCCGTTACCCGTGGGGATTATGTCATTTCACATTTTGATGCATATCATAAGTTTGAACCCGACAATTCTCCAATAACACGAGTTTCGCTGCCGACATATATACAGAGCTTAGACAGTAGTAATATTCCGAGCGAAGCGATTGCTTTGAACTGCGCCGTTGCTGCTGGTATCATTGCCGATTTTTTAGGTGATGAAGAAATTGTATCAACAGTTTCCGGTAGAATGGGGTCAGGTGTTTTTGACTTTAGTATTGGAAATCTTAAAAGTAGAACTTTATCAAGGGTCACAGTAAACAACTCACAAATAGAAATAGATGCGGCATATGAAGGAATTCGTAGTTTGGCTTTGTTTGAGGCTAAGCGGGATTTGTCTGAGGACTTCTTGGTTAGACAGTTATACTATCCCTATCGAGTATGGAAAAACCGTATGACAAAACCGGTAAGGCCATTGTTCTTAGTGTATTCCAACGGCATTTATCGGATTTATGAGTATGCGTTCACTGACCCCAATAATTACAGCTCGATAGCGCTTGTACAGCAGAAGAATTATTCCGTGGAAGATACCGCAATAACAGCCGATGACATCCAGCAGGTATTGCACAATGCGGTATGCGAAAATGAGCCGCAGATTCCGTTCCCTCAGGCTGACTCTTTTGAACGAGTTATTAACATTTGCGAATTGCTTGACGATCAAGATTTAAGCAGAAACGATGTAACTGAGCGGTACGCTTTCGATGCTCGCCAAACGAATTACTATACAGATGCCGCCCGCTATTTAGGACTTATCGAAAAGGAACGGGAAAATGGTGGACCGCTGTACCGGCTTACTGACAAGGGACGCACGATTTTGAAAATGGGATATAAGCAACGGCAATTGGCGTTCTGTGGTGCTGTACTATCGCATAGTGCTTTTGCCGACACTCTTAAATCTTATTTTGAAACCGGGGTTATGCCGCAGAAAAATGATATTGTGCAGATTATGAGAAGGTCAAATTTGTATAATGTCAACAGTGATAGCACATACGAGAGGCGCTCATCAACAATTAAGGGCTGGGTAAATTGGATTGTTGGACTAATTAACGATTAGATTGCTAACTAAGGAGGGGTAAATATGCCACACGATGAATGGGCTGAATGTCCTAATTGCGGAAAAACAGCATGGGGACGAAACGAAATTGAAGCTGAATTTGGATACAGATTTGGCGGTACGACTCCGCAGTCTTGGTGCCGCTCTTGCAGAGCACGAGAGCGAAATGAAAAAAACTGTGGATATACGGAATGTCCTTGGCACGGTGAACCAAATTGCAGTTCAAGATATGATTGCCCCTGCAATGATGATTAAAAATTGAATATGCTTTCGAGCAAGACAAAAGCGTCGTAGCAATACGGCGCTTTTTTGTTACCCGGAAGCGACAAACAGCGGCTTTTGAATGGTTGGCGGTAAAGGATACCGCCGCTAAAACAAAGCCGTTCATATCGAAAGAAAACGCCCAAAATCGCCCCGAAACCATACAGCGGGGTCAGGTTTTGGGCTTTTCTGCGTTTCGGGAGCAAATCGGCAATTCGGCAGCGATAAGGAGGTGTCCATTATGCCCCGTATGCCGAAATACCTCAAGAGAGAATGGGCGTTCTTTCTTGATGAGCGTGGCAGGAAGAAATACAACGAGATTTGCAGGAAATGCGAAAGGAGCTGCAAGCAGAGCTTCCGTGCCGCCGTTATCCAATGCCCGCACTATCTATCGAAAAGGAGAACAAGACAATGACAGACTATCCGAACAACATTCCTGCAAAGCCGGAAGTCATCAAGGCAAGCGAGATCACACCCAGGGAGGTGCGCTGGCTATGGTATCCCTATATCCCCTTCGGCAAGGTCACACTGCTGCAAGGCGACCCCGGTGATGGCAAGAGTAAGCTGATGCTTTCTCTTGCCGCTTTGCTTTCCAAGGGAGCGCCGCTGCCCTTTGCCGATGAGGACGAGAGCGGCGAGCCGATGACAATTATCTATCAGACCACCGAGGACGATGCAGACGATACCGTTGTGCCGAGATTTAATTCGGCTGGCGGTGACGGCGACCGACTCATCTTCATCAAGGAGGACGAAAAGAGCCTGACCTTCGGGGATGACCGTATCCGTGAAGCCGTGGAGAAGTACCACGCCAAGCTGCTGATTCTCGACCCGATGAGTTCGTATATCGGTGACACCTGCTCGATGAACAACGCCAACGAAACGAGAGCCGAGTTCAACCACCTGATTGCTGTTGCCAAGGACACCGGCTGCGCCATCGTTATTATCGCCCATATGAACAAGGCAAAGGACACAAGCCCCCTCTACCGTACCAACGGCTCTATCGACATTGCCGGTGCGGCGAGAAGCATTCTTGCTGTCACACATACGGCAAATAAGCAGAACCCCGCCGAGCGCTATCTGGCGCAGGTCAAGAGCAATCTTGCGCCAATGGGCTCGGCTATTCTCTTTGAGGTGGCCGACAAGGGCGTGAACTTTCTTGATGAGCTGGAGCTGAGTGCGGAGGATGCTTTCTCTGCTTCTGCGCCGAGGATGGGCAGACCGAATGCCTGTGAGGAAGCGGCAACGGACTTTATCCGTTCCCTGCTGGCGGGCGGTAGGCGGCTGGCTTCCGATTGCGAAGCAAAGCTTGAAGCCGCAGGCTTCAAGAAATCAACCTACAAGAAGTCCAAAAAGAAAGCCGGAGTTCGCTCTGTGAAGGACGGCTTTCTTTGGTACTGGACTTTGCCGGAGGTTGAAAAACCGATTGAGAATGGGCAGGAAGTCACGGACGAGGACGACCTGCCTATTTGATTGAGGTTTTGAGGGAGGTCAAGGGAGGAAAGCCCTTGCCCACGACATCTTTGCAGCGAAGCTGAAAGTGTCATAGTGGGTTACGCACTTTGAAAAAGTTGCGTAACCCGCACCCCCTCCCTTTCCGCTGACTGGAGGTGATGAGAATGGCGGAAGGAATTTGGAGCGTTATCCGAGTGGAGAAAATCTCCGCAGAGGGAGCGCAGAAAACCGAGCGACACAATGAGCGCAAGAATGAAAGCTACGCAAATCTCAATGTAGACACCGAGAAAATTGCCCGCAATGTTCACTTCAAGGACACGGGTGGTTTGACCTACAACGAGTATTTCCAGCGGCTCATTGACGAGGGCAAAATCTCCACAAGAGGACAGAAAGCCGGTGCAACCATTTTTAATGAGTTGGTCATTGATGTGAACACAAGGTACTTTGAGGAGCACGGTGGATACGAATACGCCAAGCAGTTCTACGAGGAAGCCTATCGCTTCGGCTGTGAGATTTACGGCGAGGAGAACATCGTGTCGGCAGTTATGCACGCCGATGAAATCAACAAGGCGGTGTCCGAAGAACTGGGCAAGCCGGTCTACCACTACCACCTGCACATTGTGGCGATCCCTACCGTCCGAAAAGAAATCCTGTGGTCGAAACGCTGCAAGGACGAAGCCCTGAGAGGAGCGGTCAAGGAGGTCATCAACCAAGTTTCCCACTCAAAGAAGTGGAAGAACACCGTTCCTCTGCTGGACGAAAATGGGCAGCGGGTTATCAGCAAATACGGAAAGCCGATGTTCCGCAAGTCCTATTCTGTCCTGCAAGACAAGCTCTTTGCACATATGACCGAAGTGGGATTTGCCGGCTTTGAGCGTGGCGTATTGGGCAGCACAGCGGAGAATTTGAGCAGCCTGGATTATCAAATTCAGAAGGACAAGGAGCGGCTTGCCGACATTCAGGAACGCATTGAAGCCGAGCAGGTACGCTATGAGCCTGCCCACGAAGTTCACAAGACAATGGCAGAGATTGAGGGAATGGGGCAGAAAACCATTACCGGCAAGATTGCCGTTTCCAAGGACGATTATCAGCAGCTTACGGCACTTGCCAAGGAGGGCATCACAAGCCGCAGCGAAATCCAAGATTTGAAAAGCAGCGTTTCCTACTATCAAAGGCAGTATTTCAATGCGTCCTCTGCTGTGGAGCGATTGCAGGAACGCTATGACCGGCTCAAAGAAAAATGCCAGCCGTTTTTGCAGGCACTGGAACACTTCCCAAAGCTGGTGGAGGTCTTTGTAGAGAAGGTCAAGGAGCTTTTCAGTATCAAGGAAGCGCAGGAGCGCAAGGAACGAGAGGATGTGATAAACTTTTCTCGTCCATATGGATGAACCTCCTTTTGCTTTAAGTATGCGGTTGGCGTTACCCGCTTCTATTATAGCAAAAGGAGGTTCTTTTTCTACCGTATCAATACTACGGCTCTATTCCTCCACAAGCTTAGCTTGTGGTTTTTCTTATGAATAAAAAAGACCCCCGCAGCGTATGATTTGACGCCGCGGGGTTTCTCAATTGTTCGGTTTGTATTGCAGCACCTTCTGGGAGAACGTCCGATCGAAGAACTGGATGAAGGGCCCAAGGCAGAACGCACAGATCAAGGTGCCAAGGCCCACAAGGCCACCCAGCAGCCAGCGCCGTGACCAGCACCGCCGCCCTTGACCATTTGCGCCCTGCCTGCTGAAAAGTAATCAAGGGGCGGTTAAGCCGCCCACTGTAATAGATTTCTACCAGAGCTGTAATCAATTTTGCGCATAACTCTTGACACTACCTATATACCGGTTTATAATGCATATAGCGGTCAGACAGAAACCATACAGCCCAAATGGGCTAACCTGAAAAAAATTGATGGAGCGAGGAGAAAAGAGATATGAAGGATTTCGAAAATGATTTGATTTATTACCCTAATCCGGACCCGGTCAAGGAACCGAGATTTATTTTAAAATCTGTAGATGAACTGGAAAAATCAACAAAATACAGTGTTACCTGCAACGGAACAGAGCGTGTGGTATACCATACAGATTCGTTTGACTATGTTGTAGTAGTAGATAACGAAGCGTATGATCTGGAGATTTCAATCCATACACCATATGAAAAACTTGAAATCCGTCCGTCCAGCTTTGGCATAGTTCCTTCTGTAAAAGGAGAAACAGTCCATATCCATCTTGATGAACCGAGAAAGTTTACTGTAGAGACAGATGGTGGTCTTCATGATGCATTGTTTGTGCTTTGCTCGCACAGGATTGAGAAGCCGGCAGATACCACCATCTGCTTTGAAAAGGGCAAGGTATATAATGTAGGAGTTCTTACCTTAAAGTCCAATGATACGGTTTACATAGAGGAAGGTGCTGTTGTATCAGGTTGTGTATACGCAGACCATTGTGACAATATTTCCATTGTAGGAAACGGAATTATCAACGGAGCCTGCTGGCATCTGCCGGACAGTAATGCACACCGTTTCTTTATCTATGCCAAGTGGTGTAATAATGTACTCTTAAAAGGCTTTACTGCTGTAGACGGTCCTTCCTGGCATGTAGTTCCTGCGGCGTGTGACCATGTTGTGATTGATGATATGAATATTATGTCGAGGATTGTAACGGGAGACGGTATTGATATTACGAGCAGCCAGGACGTAGAGGTAAAAAATTGCTTTATCCGTTCCACAGACGACAGTATCTGCATCAAATCCCAAAGATTGTTTGAAGATCCGTCAACGGTACGTGACGTAACAAAAGTGCGTGTTCACAATAACGTGATCTGGAATGCAGAACCCGGTAATGCCATAGAGCTTGGTTATGCCCTCCAGAGCGAAATCCACGACCTAGTATTTGAGGATTGTGATATTATACACTGCCAGTATGAAGGAAACATGGGTGGTGCGGTGATTTCCATCCATCAGGCAGATGGCGGCCATGTTCATGATATACATTATAAAAATATCAGAGTAGAGCAGGCAGAACAGAAACTGTTCGATATTAAGGTTCTGCTTTGCAAATATACGCAACAGGTTGCCAAAGGAGAGATTAATGATATCTATTTTGATAATATCCAGGTGCTGAACGGAGATATCCCGGTCTCCATGATCCGGGGGTATCAGACACCGACGGAAGAAGTACGTGTCCATGATGTCCATTTTGATAACATTACTTTTATGGGGAATAAGTGTGAAACCTGGCAGGATATGCGGCTTGTTACAGAACTGGCAAATGACATTTATGTCAATGGTGCCAGACTATGCAGACAGATGAAATTCTGAGAATATCACCATATAGAGATGGTTTTATTACTTGCAGCAAGGGGGTATTTATGGAACAAAGCAGCATGCTTTTCCAAAAAGACGGAAAAAATTATTTACAGCTGGACTGTGAAAATGCAAAAGAGCTTTCTATGAAATGATATGTACCCGGTTTTCTGGACACCGGTTCAAAATTGAATAATTAAGCTTCCATCATGGATGCTTCCCTGAATTTAGAGGGAGGCATCCATTTTGTTTTCGCTTGGATCCTGCTGTTATTGTAATAGTCGATATAATCAGCAATAGCTTTCTATTTCTAATATTAAAACTGGGGTCCCGTCAAGATTTATGCGCAAATTTATTTGCAGGCTCTGGCTGAGTGAAGTCAGCCGGCAATAGAGGCGTCGTCCAGAGCCGCCTCCAGGTGCTTCATGTTCATGTACTTCTTGTTGCCCCACTGAGTACCTGCCACATGGCGCAGCCTCGCGCAGACCAGCATCAGGGCGGAATTTCCGTCAGGGAACGTCCCTACCACCCGCGTCCGTCGGCGGATCTCACGGTTCAGCCGCTCAATCACGTTGTTGGTGCGGATACGCGTCCAATGCTCGCTGGGAAAATCGCAGTAGGTCAGCGTCTCCTCAATGCCGTCCTCGACCTTCTTGGCGGCCTCCTTCAGCTTCATGGCGCGCAGCTCGGCAACGACAGCCTTCGCCTTCTCCCGGGCAGGGAAAAAGCCCTTCTCCACCAGAAGGATATCCAATCTTTGCTTTCCGCTCATTGCAGCATCTCCCTGACCTTGGCCGCAATACCGGCTGCATCCAGGCCATATTTAGCTAAAATTTCCGCCCGCTTTCCCTGCTCCACAAACTTATCGGGCAGGGCCAAATTTTCCACCGTTACCGCCTCCTGGGCAAAGAGGGTTTGGCAAGCGCTGCCAAAGCCGCCGCTCTTGCTATTTTCCTCCACGGTCAGCACACGCCCGGCTTGACGGCCTAGGGCCAGCATGGTTTCGGCGTCCAGCGGTTTGATAAAACGAGCGTTCAAAACCGCGGCTTGCACCCCTTCCGTTCGAAGCTGCTCCGCCGCCGTCAGGGCCGGATACACCATGGAACCGCAGGCAAAGATGGCAACATCCTGCCCCGCGCACAACTGCTCTGCCTTGCCCCAGGGAATGGGCTGTGCTTCCTTGGCCAATACAACGCCCTGCCCCCTGCCACGCGGATAGCGCAAAGCAACCGGGCCCGGATGGGCATGGGCTGCGAAGAGCATATCGCGCAGCTCCCCTTCATCCTTCGGAGCCAAAATGGTCATATGGGGCATGGTAGAAAGGTAAGAAAGATCAAAAATTCCCTGATGGGTAGGGCCGTCCTCGCCCACCAGACCGGCGCGGTCCACCGCAAAAAGTACCGGCAACTGGGGCAGGCAAACATCATGTAAAATCTGGTCATAGGCACGCTGCAAAAAGCTGGAATAGACGGCCACCACCGGGTGCAGCCCTGCCGCCG
>ERZ827423.3254-NODE-3254-length-11417-cov-23.027372_pt1 | contig 11417 bp, 10 predicted proteins | sample MGYA00519775_ERZ827423 | MGnify/ENA primary metagenome ERZ827423 (study PRJEB31778, sample SAMEA3449296) | human gut metagenome | biome: human gut; feature: human-associated habitat; material: faeces | place: United Kingdom | collected 2010/2012 ...
ACGGCGAGCGAGGTGCGGCAGATGCTAAGCCAAAAGCGCAGATAATACTGGATGTATTATCGAGCATTTTGGCAACGCAGATGCCGTTCCGCAGCCGCCGGAGCGGTGCTTAAGCCGTAAGGCGGGAATTATGCGGTACTGCCTTAACACAAAATCCCGCCATATTTGTAGAAATAGACGATATTTTCGACGTTTCAGACACACCATTTTATTATACGGGCCGCCCCCTGTTTGCGCAAGGGCCGTGCCTATGTTATAATAAGTTTATTTAACACACGTTCAATTTTGCAGGGTAAGGGGGCAGAGCTATGCGGCCGGATGTGGAAGAGTTTTTCTGCGGCATCAGCTTTGACGCTTACCGCCTGCTGGGTTCCCACCCGGCGGGGCCGGGGCGCGGCTGGCTGTTTACCCTGTGGGCGCCGCACGCCCGCCGCGTGCAGCTGCTGGGTGACTGGAACGGCTGGGATCTCTATTCCGCCGCCGAGCTCACCTTTTGTGAGGACGGCCTGTGGCGCGGGCGGGTGCCCCAGGCGCAGCTTGGGCAGCTGTACAAGTATAACATTCAGGGGCCGGACGGCAGCTGGCAGCTGCGGGCAGACCCGTTTGCCTTTGCGTTTGAAGCTCTGCCCGGCACGGCTTCCCGCCTGGCGGAGCCGAATTACCCGTTCGCCGCTCCCTTGCTGCGCGGTGCCCGCCGGGATGCTCCCGTTCTGATTTACGAACTGCACGCCGCCAGCTGGCACCGCCATTGGGACGGCCGCTATTACACCGGGCCGGAGCTGGCAAAAAGTCTGGTACCCTATCTTGTGGAGCACCACTACACCCATGTGGAGTTTTTGCCGCTGGCAGAATACCCGTTTGACGGCAGCTGGGGCTACCAGGGGTGCGGGTATTTTGCCCCCACCCAGCGCATTGGCGGGTTTGCAGGCTTTGCCGCGCTGGTGGATGCCCTGCACGCCGCAGGCATTGCCGTGCTGATGGATTTTGTGCCGGTCCATTTTGCGCCGGATGCCGACCGCCTGGCCTGTTTTGACGGTGCGCCTTTATTTGAATCCGGCCCCAGCGACTGGGGCAGCCTGAACTTTGATCTGGCCAGCCCGCCGGTGCGCAGCTTTCTGCTCAGTTCGGCGGCGTTCTGGCTGCAGGTGTGCCGGTGCGACGGCCTGCGGGTGGATGCCATCGGCAACGCGCTGTACCACTGCCCCAACGGCTGGCAGGCAGCAGAGTTTTTCAAAACGCTGACAGCCGGGCTGCACGCGCGGTTCCCCGGCTGCATGCTGGTGGCAGAGGACAGCGCCGGTTCCATGAACGCCACCTCCGATACCGCCAGCGGCGGGCTGGGCTTTGACTATGTGTGGGAGATCGGCTGGACACAGGATACGCTGGCCTATTTTGCCGCGCCGTTCGGCGGGCGCAGCGCTCTGTTCCGGCAGTTGTGCGGCAGCTTTGGCCCCTTTGGCGCGGTGCAGGGCATCAACGCGCTGAGCCACGATGAAAACCACCCCGCCAGCATTTTCACCCGCTTGTATGGCAATGTAGAAGAAAAGCTGGCCCAGATGCGGCTGCTGCTGTTATTACAGGCCGCCCGCCCCGGCAAAAGCCTGCTGTTTGCGGGGGTGGAGTTCGGCCAGCCGGATGCCTTTACCGATGGACGGGAGCCGAACTGGGCTATGCTGGCGGACGCCGGGCACCGCACCCTGGCTGATTACAGTAAGGCGCTGAATGCTTTCTGTCTGGCACACCCGGCGCTGTATACGCCCCAAAGCTTTGCCTGGACCGCGCAGGATGCAAGCACCGGCGTGCTGGGCTTTACGTTGCAGGCCGGCTGTGAAACACTTTTGTGCGCCCTGAACACCGGCACACAGGCCGTACAGGGGTTTGGGCTAAAGCCGGGCTGGGGCAGCTGTGCCCTGCCGCTGTTTGCCGCGGGCTGGGTGGATCATGCTCCCCGCCCCATTGCCAACGGATGGCTGGCGCTGGACCTTGCACCGTTAAGCGGCGGAATTTGGCAGATCAAGTAGTTTTCCGCCTTGACAAACCGGCATTTCCTGCTATACTGGGAACCGGACATAAGAACAGGGGCGCTGGAGGGCATCTCCGGCTGAGATCAAAGCAACTGTGTTTTGAGCACCCTATACCTGATCCGGGTAATGCCGGCGTAGGAAGTTTTGCTGCGGTTATATACTGCTCACAACGCTTTTGGCGCCCGCTGTACCTGCGGGCGTTTTTCTTGTTTTTATGTACTATTTTTCAGGAGTGGTATGTATATGTCATCCTCTTACACCAAAACGCGCATTATGGTAGAATGCGCCCTGATGATTGCGCTGGGCACCATCCTGGCCAACATCAAAATCTATGAGCTGCCCAACGGCGGCTCCATCACGCTGTTCAGCATGGTGCCGTTCATTCTGGTATCCTTCCGCCACGGGGTCAAGTGGGGCCTGTTCACCGGCTTTGTGAACAGCCTGCTGCAGATGCTGCTGGGCTTTTATGCGCCCCCGGCGCCCGGCCTGCTGCCTTTGGTGGGCATGATCCTGCTGGATTATGTGCTGGCCTTCTCCTTTCTGGGGCTTGCCTGCGTGTTTGCCAAGCCGTTCAAAAACAAGCTGGTCGGCGTGGCCGTGGGCTCCGCCGCCGTGTGCGTGCTGCGTTTCCTGTGCAGCTTTTTGTCCGGCGTGCTGATCTGGGGCAACCTGAGCGATGGTCTGCCCGCGTGGATCTACAGCCTGACTTACAACGGCTCCTACATGCTGCCGGAAGGTATTATGACCACCATTGCCGTGGTGCTGCTGTACAAGGCTGCGCCCCAGCTGTTCAGCGCCAACAACTGATTTTGCCATTTTCAACTCCGTTTGCCTGGGGTGCCGTTTTTACGGCGTCCCAGGATTTTTTATTTCCTTTTTTCTTGGGCAACACCGCACAATTCCCGCCTTGCGGCTTAAGCACCGCTGCGCCAGCCAGCCGCACCGCACGTTTTTTGCCCTGCACCAGCAGCTGCCCGTTTCAGCTGCTAACTATTACAGAAATGCGTTTTTGTACAGTTTTTTTAAATGTATTTTTGTTGCAATATTTTAGCAAAAAACGCTCACTTTATGTTATCTTTATCTATCTCTTTGTTTCGTTAAAGCGCCGGGGCACCTGTCTTTCTTTCTTTCAAGTTTCGGTCAAAATGCGTTATATTTTTAGCAATATAGCCAAAGTCGCCTTTGTTTTTTCGGCATTGTGCTATTTTGACAAAATACATTTGCAATTTATTGAAAATATGTTAAAATAGATTTAACAGATTGTTACACCGCAAACAATGTTCCTATTTACCACTGCATGAACGGGAATTTTGCTAACCAGAGCGGTTTTGCAATCCCCACCGGGGGCATTAGCTTCACCCCGGCAAAATACGTCCGTATTAGGAGGAATGTATCTTATGATGAAATGGCTGCAAAAGCTCGGCAAGGCATTGATGCTGCCCGTTGCCGCGCTGCCCGTCTGTGGTATTCTGATGGGTATTGGCTACGCTCTGGCTCCCGCCGTTATGGGTGCTGAAGGTCCTACTACCGGTGCTGCTTACACGATCGGCTTCCTGCTGGTCAAGGCCGGCGGCGCTCTGATCGATAACATGGCTTGGCTGTTCGCCATCGGCGCAGCTGTCGGCCTGGCAAACGACCATGACGGCACCGCCGGTCTGGCTGGTCTGGTCAGCTTTTTGATGATGCAGCAGCTGCTCAGCCCCGGTGTTGTGGGCACCATCCGCGCTGCTGTTGGTTCCACCCTGGAAGAAGGCACCGTTGATTACATTGCTTTCAGCAAGATCGCCGGCAACTCCTTCATCGGCATCCTGGCTGCTGTCATCGGCGCCACCTGCTACAACAAGTTCAAGAGCACCAAGCTGCCTGACTGGCTGGCATTCTTCAGCGGCAAGCGCAGCGTTGCTATCATGACCGCTTTGGTTTCCATCGTGGTTTCTGTTATCCTGCTGTTCGTCTGGCCCGTTATCTTCGGCATTCTGGTTGCTCTGGGCAACGGCATTGCCGGCTTGAGCGGCATCGGCGCAGGTATCTATGCTTTCCTGAACCGTCTGCTCATCCCCACCGGCCTGCACCACGCTTTGAACAACGTGTTCTGGTTTGACACCATCGGCCTGGGCGACCTGAAACACTTCTGGGCTGGCGAGACCAGTGCTGACGTGGGCTGGGACCTTGGCATGTACATGTCCGGCTTCTTCCCCTGCATGATGTTCGGTATCCCCGGCGCTGCACTGGCTATGGTCCGCACCGCAAAGAACAAGAAGGCTGCTATCGGTCTGGTTGTTTCCGCCGCTATCTGCGCTTTCGTCTGCGGCGTTACCGAGCCGTTTGAGTTCGGCTTCATGTTCCTGTGCTTCCCCCTGTATGTTGTTTATGCTGCTCTGTACGGCATTTTCACCATCATCACCTACTACTCCGGTTTCCGCGCTGGCTTCTGCTTCTCCGCAGGCGCAACGGACCTGGTTTTCTCCGCTTCCCTGCCCGCAGCTGCCAAGACTTGGATGATCATTCCTCTGGGCATTGCCGCTTTTCTTGTGTTCTACTTTGTCTTCTACTTCGCTATCACCAAGTTTGACCTCAAGACCCCCGGCCGTGAGGACGACGATGTGGAAGAAAGCGAAAAGAACATCAAGCTTTCCAACAACAACTACACTGCGATTGCTACCGGTGTTCTGGCTGCTGTCGGCGGCAAGGAGAACATTACCGGTGCTGACTACTGCGCAACCCGCCTGCGCCTTGAAGTGAAAGATTCTTCCGCTGTGAATGAAAAGGCTGTCAAGGCTGCCGGTGCTGCCGGTGTCATCCGCCCGTCCAAGACTTCCTGCCAGGTTGTCATCGGGCCTCAGGTTCAGTTCGTGTTCGATGAACTGAAGAAGATGCTGTAATTTAAGTAACAGCAAGGGCAAGGGTTCTGGTTCCTTTGTTCCACGCCGCAGGCTGGCCGCCATGGCCCTGCCTGCGGCTTTTTTGTTTTGGTGGGCAAAAGCTGGCGTTTAACTCTTTCTTTTCTTGCTTGATTATGTTAAAATCAGAACTATAAATGCCTCCTGCGGGTTTGCCGCAGCGGCAAAAATACACTACCCAAGGAGGTACTTTGTAACATGAACTCATTCCAACGCATCTGCCGGTCGCCTGCTTTTTTGGTGCTGGCCCTGATTTTGTGCGCCGCCGTGATTGCCGTCGGCGTTGCCCTGGCCCCCGCTGCCCCCAAGGTTTGGATCGTGATTCCCGTGCTGCTGGCTGTGGCCGCGGTTATCTGCTTCTTTGTGGCGCGCTCCACCAGTAAGGCCGCGCTGCAAAAAAAGAAAGAGGCGGAAAACGAGGGTGTGGTAAAAGCCGACCTTGACCATGCCGGCATCGCCGCCAACATTCTGGCTGCGCTGGGCGGTAAGGCCAATGTGCAAAAAGCCAGCTGCTGCGCCACACGGCTGCGCTTCCAGCTGAAAGACGGCGCTAAGGTGGACGAAAAGGCACTCAAATCCGCCGGGGCTTCCGGTGTGATCCGTTCCACCCCCACGGCCTGCCAGGTCATTCTTGGCACGCAGGTCCGCTTTGTTTACGAAGAACTGCAAAAGCTGTTGTAAGGCAGCGTTCCCCATCCTGGTTCCGGCTTCCGGAGCCAGGATTTTTTGTTATATTTTCCTAAAATATTTCTTTGTTTTTTCTCTCTTTTTTCTACAATCTCTAGTTTCTTTGTGGTGTTTGTGCTATACTATAGGTAATGGCTGTCCGCGCACAAAAAAAGAATAAGGAGATGTTCCCCATGAAAATTATTCGTGCAAAAGATTATTATGATATGTCCCGCAAAGCGGCCAATATCATCTCGGCACAGGTCATCATGAAGCCCAACTGCGTGCTGGGCCTGGCAACCGGCGGCACCCCCGTTGGCACCTACAAACAGCTGGTTGAATGGTACAACAAGGGCGACCTTGATTTTGCGGAAGTAAACACCGTCAACCTGGACGAATACCGCGGTCTGCCCCGCGAGCATCCCGAAAGCTACTGGTCCTTCATGCACCGCAACCTGTTTGACCTGGTCAACATCCGCCCCGAAGCCATCCATATGCCTGCCGGCACCAACATGGATGCTGCTGCCGAGTGCTCCCACTATGATGAAATCATCCAGCATCTGGGCGGCGTGGATCTGCAGCTGCTGGGCATTGGCCACGATGGCCACATTGGCTTTAACGAGCCGGGTGCCGCTTTTGAGCTTGGCACCCACTGTGTCCACCTGACCAAAGAGACCATTGAGGCCAACAAGCGCTTCTTTGACAACAACGAAGATCTGGTCCCGAAAGAAGCCTACACCATGGGCATCAAAACCATCATGCAGGCCCGCAAGGTTCTGATGGTTGCCAACGGCGTTGGCAAGGCTGACATCATTAAGAAAGCTTTCTTCGGCCCCGTCACGCCGGAAGTTCCCGCTTCCATCCTGCAGATGCACCCGGATTTCACCCTGGTGCTGGATGCCGAAGCTGCTTCCAAGCTGGACTAAACGTATCGCTCAAGCCCTTACTGCATAACTGATAAGAGGGAATTTCTCAATGATTATCAAAAATGCAAGAATTTATACGCTGGAACATACCTTCAAAACAGGGGATCTGACCATCCGGGATGGCCGCATTGCCTTTGGTGCGTCCCCGCTGGATGGCGAGGAAGTTCTGGATGCCAACGGTGCCTATGCTCTGCCCGGTTTGGTGGATATTCATTTCCACGGTGCTGTCGGGCATGATTTCTGCGATGCTGATGAAGCCGGTTTGCAGGCCATTGCCGATTTTGAGGCCAGCAAAGGCGTGTTGGCCATCTGCCCCGCCACCATGACGTTCAGCGAGGAGATTTTGAACGGCATTATGGATGTGGCCGCTGCCCACAAGAACGGTCAGGGTGCTGACCTGGTCGGCATCAACATGGAAGGCCCCTACATCAGCCCCAAAAAGATCGGCGCACAGAACCCCAAGTATGTGCAGGGGGCCGATGCCGCCATGTTCCGCCGGCTGCAGGCACGCAGCGGCGGGTTGATCAAGCTGGTGGACGTTGCCCCGGAAGAACCCGGCAATCTGGATTTTATCCGTGACTGCCACAACGAGGTGTGCATCTCGATTGCCCACACCTGCACGGATTATGATACCGCCAAGGCTGCGTTTGCCGCCGGTGCCAGCCACATGACCCACCTGTATAACGCCATGCCCGGCATCACCCACCGCGCCCCCGGCCCCATTATTGCCGCGCTGGAAGACGGTGCCGATGTGGAGCTGATCACCGATAATGTTCACATTCACCCCGCTGTGGTGTGCTTTACCTTTAACACCTTCGGGGATGACCATGTGATCCTGATTGCAGACAGCATGATGGCCTGCGGGCTGCCGGACGGCGCTTATAGCCTGGGTGGCCAGGCCGTTACGGTGCGCGGCCCCCGCGCCACCCTGACCGAGCACCCCGATACCATCGCCGGCAGCGCTACCTGCCTGTATGACTGCATGCGCCGTGCTGTGTGCGAGATGGGCGTTCCGCTGGAAAGCGCGGTGCGCGCCGCGACCGAAAACCCGGCCCGGAGCATTGGCGTTGATGCTGATTATGGCTCTTTGGCCGCCGGGCGCTATGGCAACGTGGTTCTGGCCGATGATGACCTGAACATCCTTGCCGTGGTGCAAAAGGGCAAAGTTATCCACGATAACCGCTGAACTTGTTGAAAATCCGGGCGCTTGCCAAAAAGCGTCCGGATTTTTTGTTTTGCTCCCTGTACGCCGCTGCTGCGGCTTTTCTGCACAGTGCTTTCTTTAGGCAACACCGCACAATTCCCGCCTGACGGCTTAAGCACCTCTCCGGCGGCTGCGGCACGGCATCTGCGTTGCCAAAATGCTCGATAAGACATCCAGTATTATCTGCGCTTTTGGCTTAGCAGCTGCCGCACCTCGCTCGCCGTATCGGCACTTAGAATGATGCGGTATTGCCTTTACAAAAAACGGTACAGACTTTATAATGGATAAGTATGCTGTCGGGTACTCTGCCCTCAGCGAACGGTTAAAACGGAAAGGAGCGATCTTATGATCCGCTTTGAATGTGATTATGGCGAGGGTGCCGCCCAGCCGGTGCTGGACCTGCTGCAAAAGACCAATCTGGAACAGACCCCCGGTTACGGCATGGACGATTACTGCGATCAGGCCCGCGGCCTGATCCGTAAGCTGTGCGATGCCCCGGATGCCGGAGTCCACTTTTTTGTGGGTGCCACCCAGGCCAACTTTACCGTGGTGGATGCCCTGTTAAAACCCTGGCAGGGCGTGCTGTGTGCCGACAGCGGGCATATCAATGTACATGAAACCGGCGCGGTGGAAGCCACCGGCCACAAGTGCCTTGCCCTGCCCAGCGTGCAGGGCAAAATTACCGCCCAGCAGGTGAGGGATGCTTACGATGCTCACTGGGCCGATGCCAGCCACGAGCACATTGCCCAGCCCGGCATGGTGTATATCTCCAACCCCACTGAGGACGGCACCCTGTACACCAAGGAGGAGCTGACCGACCTTTCCGCCACCTGCTATGACTGCGGCCTGTGCCTGTTTGTGGATGGTGCCCGCATGGCTTACGGCCTTGCCAGCGAAGCCAATGACCTGAACCTGCAGGATTACGCCAACCTGTGCGATGTGTTCTACCTGGGTGGAACCAAGTGCGGTGCGCTGTTTGGCGAAGCCGTTGTCATCAATAACCCCGATCTGGACCAGGATTTCCGCTACGCCATCAAGCAGCACGGCGCCATGCTGGCCAAGGGCCGCCTGCTGGGGCTGCAATTCCTTGCCCTGCTGAACGGCGAGAACGGCACCGGTTCCAGCCCCTATTACACTATGGCCGCTAAGGCGGACCGCCAGGCCATGCGCATCCGCGCTGCGTTTGAAGCAAAGGGCTGCGCCATGCTGTTTGATTCCCCCACCAACCAGCAGTTCCCCATCCTGCCCAACAGCTGGTACAATGCCCTGAGCGAGAAGTACGCCATGACCCTGACCGCCAAGCCGGACGCCGAGCACACTGCCGTGCGGTTCTGCACCAGCTGGGCCACCCGTAACGAGGACGTAGACGCCCTGTTGGCGGATATTGCCAGTCTGTGATGATAAAGTATATTCTGAAATAATAAACGATGCGCTCTTTGCGTTGGGCAGGCTGCGAAGCCTTGGCCGCTGCAAAGGGCGCATGTTTTTTTTCGTAACAAATTGGAAAGGAAGGAGAAGGAGGAGAAATGTATGTAAAGCCGGTTGCCCGGCATTGTTGGTTGTCTGGCCTTCGCCGGCGGCCGCTGCGATTGCTGCGGGCGTCTGGCATGGCGAAGGACGCAGTGGATGTTTTAAAACGTCGTTTACGTTTTTGTTTCTCTCTTTCGAGTACATTATTATTATACGGGCAGATTATGGAAACCTCGTTAAAGAGTTCTGAACGATTTGGTAAGATTTGGTGAACAAATTTTGAATAAGCAAAAGCGATGCCAATAAGCCCAAAAGCACACAAAAAGCGGCTGGCCGTGCAGGTGATTTTGTCTGCACGGCCAGCCGTTTCGCTTTTTATCGTTTTATTTTAGCCTTTGGTTTTCTGCACGCGCTTGTCGCACCTGGTGGCCAGGCGGGTGCCAATGCTTTGCAGCACCTGCACCAGCACAACCAGCAGCGCAGTTGCAAAAATTTCCAGCACCAGGTTATAGCGGTAGTAGCCATAGTTGATGGCAACCTTGCCCAGGCCGCCGCCGCCGATCACACCTGCCATAGCGCCATAGCCCAGAATGGTTGTGGCAGCAATGGTTGCGTTGGCAATCAGGCTGGGCATGCTTTCTGGGATCAGTACCTTGGTGATGATCTGCAGCGGGGTTGCCCCCATGCTCTGGGCTGCTTCCACCACGCCGGAATCCACCTCACGGATGCTGGTTTCCACCAGACGGGACACAAACGGGAAGGATGCAATGACCAGCGGCACAATGGATGCCACCGTGCCAATAGAAGTGCCCACGATCAAGCGGGACAGCGGAATGACAATGATCATCAAGATCAAGAACGGCACACTGCGCAGCAGATTGATCACGCCGTTCAGCAGCCGCATGACCCAGCGGGGCAGCGGGCGCACACCACCGGGCTCACCCGTTACCAGCAGCACACCAAGCGGCAGGCCGATGACCAGTGCAAACAGGGTGGCCACCACGGTAGAGTAAAAAGTGTCCCAGGTTTCTGCCGGGATGGAAGGCAGAACATCCAAAAAAGTCTGCCAGTCCTTCGATGCAAAAAATTCAGCCATTGCTGCCCACCTCCTCGTAGGTAATGCCGGGATAATTCTTGATGTAATCCAGCGCCTTGGCAGCGCCTTCGCCTTCCGGCAGGGCCAGCAGCATGCTGCCCAGCGTCTGGCCGTTTACCACGCGGGTGTCCGCTGCCACAATCGAAACCAGCGCCCCGCACTCAATGGCCAGGCTGGCCACCAGCGGCTTGTCAGTCGTCTGGGTGCCGTTAAAGGCAACACGCACCATTTTGCGGCCGGGCAGCAGTTCGCGCTCCGGCGTGCCCGCCGGGAACACCAGCCGCTTGGCAGCGTCGGAATGCGGGTTCGAGAAGATATCCCGCACACTGCCCTGCTCCACCACGGTGCCGTTATCCAAAATGGCAACGTGGCTGCACACATCCTCCACCACGCTCATCTGGTGGGTAATGATAACCACCGTAATGCCCATTTCGCGGTTGATCTTCTGGATCAGCTGCAAAATGGCGTGGGTGGTGTTGGGGTCCAGGGCACTGGTGGCTTCGTCACACAGCAACACCTTGGGGTTGGTGGCCAGGGCACGCGCAATGGCAATGCGCTGCTTTTGCCCGCCGGAAAGCTGCGCCGGGTAAGCGTCCGCCTTGTCCGGCAGGCCAACCAACTCCAGCAGCTCCCTGGCGCGGGCTGTGGCTTTATCTTTGGGCACACCGGCCAGCTCCATAGGGAAGCAGATGTTCTTCAGGCAGGTGCGCTGCATCAGCAGGTTGAACTGCTGGAAGATCATCGTGATCTCCCGCCGGGCATCGCGCAGCTCTGCGGGGCTCAGCTGCATCATTTCGCGGCCGTTCACGATCACCTTGCCCTCGTCCGGGCGTTCCAGCATATTGATGCACCGCACCAGCGTGGACTTGCCTGCGCCGGACATGCCGATAATACCGTAAATATCGCCGTCCTGAATTTCCAGGTTGATGTCGTTCAGGGCAACCACCGTTGCGCCCGCCGCGGCAAACCGCTTTGTCAGGTGTTGGATCTGGATCATAATTTCTGGCTCCTTAATCCCAAAATGCCCTGTGTCCGGAGGTGGGCACAGGGGATAATGAGAGTTTACTTTTTATTTAGGGCAACACCGCACAATTCCCGCCTGACGGCTTAAGCACCGCTCCGGCGGCTGCG
>ERZ827423.3257-NODE-3257-length-11406-cov-13.305348_pt1 | contig 11406 bp, 10 predicted proteins | sample MGYA00519775_ERZ827423 | MGnify/ENA primary metagenome ERZ827423 (study PRJEB31778, sample SAMEA3449296) | human gut metagenome | biome: human gut; feature: human-associated habitat; material: faeces | place: United Kingdom | collected 2010/2012 ...
CATCTGCCTGGGCATGCAGCTGCTGTTTGAAAAAAGCTATGAGTACGGCGAACACACCGGCCTTGGCCTGATTCCCGGCGAAGTGTGCCCGCTGGCAGACGATTTGAAAGACCCCAGCCTGAAAGTGCCGCACATCGGCTGGAACCGGCTGGACATTGTGCCGGGGCGGGAAAACGACCCGCTGTTCAAGTACACCAAGCCCGGTGAGTATGTGTATTATGTGCACAGCTTTTACGCCAAAAACTGTGCCGCCAACACGCTGGCTGCCAGTGAGTACAGCATCCCGGTAACGGGCGCTGTGAAAAACGGCCTGGTATACGGCACGCAGTTCCACCCCGAAAAATCCGGCGATACCGGCCTGCGCATGCTGCGGGCCTTTGCAGAATTGTGAGGTGCAGCCATGAAGTTATATCCTGCCATTGATCTGCGCGGCGGGCAGGCCGTGCGCCTGTACCAGGGCGATTACGACCAGATGACCGTTTACAATGCAGACCCCGCCGCCCAGGCACGGGAGTTTATTGCCGCCGGGGCCAAGTACCTGCATGTGGTGGACTTGGACGGCGCCAAGGATGACACCACCGCCAACATGACCACCATTGCCGCCATTGCTAAGCAGGGCGGGCTGTTTATCGAGGTCGGCGGCGGCATCCGTGACGAAGCCCGCATTGAACAGTATCTTTCCCTCGGCGTGGGGCGCTGCATCCTGGGCACCATTGCCGTAAAGGATTTTGATTTTACCGCCCGCATGGCGCAGAAATACGGCCCCAAAATTGCCGTTGGCGTGGACATGCGCGATGGCCTTGTGGCTGTGAACGGCTGGAAAGAAGTCACCCCCGAACCGGGCGTTGCTTTCTGCCGCCGCTGTGCCGAAGCTGGCGTGCAGGCGATCATCGCCACCGATATTTCCCGCGACGGCACAATGCAGGGCACCAACATGGACCTGTACCGTGAGCTGTTGCAGATTTCCGGCCTGGAGATCACGGCATCCGGCGGCATTGCCCGCATGGAAGAGCTGGCGGAGCTGCAGGCCATGGGCTGCCACGCCGCAATTTTGGGCAAATCCATCTACACCGGCGCCATCGACCTCAAACAGGCTGTGGCACTGTATCAGGAATAAGGGGGCTGGGCGCATGATTACCAAACGCATTATCCCGTGCTTGGATGTAAAAGACGGCCGTGTGGTCAAGGGTGTCAACTTTGCCGGATTACAGGATATGGCCGACCCGGTCGAGATGGCCCGCTATTACAACGCGGCCGGGGCTGATGAGCTGGTGTTTTATGATATCACCGCCAGCGTGGAGGGCCGCACGATTTTTACCGATATTCTGCGCCGCGTTGCCAGCGAAATTTTTATCCCGCTGACGGTCGGCGGCGGCATCGGCAGCCTGGAAGATTTTGACCGGGTGCTGAAATGCGGTGCCGACAAAGTAAGTGTCAACTCCGGTGCCATCAAGAACCCGGCCATTATTTCCGCCGCTGCCCAGCGTTACGGCAATCAGTGCGTGGTTCTTTCGGCGGACATCAAGCGGGTGGATGGCAAGTTCAAGCTGTTCACCAAAGGCGGGCGCGAAAACACCGGCATTGACGCGCTGAACTGGCTGGAGCATGGCGTGAAAAACGGCGCGGGCGAGCTGGTTGTCAACTCGATTGACACGGACGGCGTAAAGAACGGCTTTGACCTGGAGCTGCTGGACGCCGTGGCCCAGCGCTGTGCTGTGCCCATCATCGCTTCCGGCGGTGCTGGCAAGATGGATGACTTCAAGGAGCTGTTCTTGAACCACCCCCGCGTGGACGCCGGGCTGGCAGCCTCCATCTTCCACACGAAGCAGGTGGACATCCGCGATTTGAAGCTTTACCTGCGTGAAAACGGCGTGGAGATGCGGGTATAACAGGCAAAAGCAGCCCATATAATTGGGGCTTGCCAAACAACGCAAAACACGCTAAACTATACTTATAATTTTTTACTGAGGATGGGGAATCTTTTGGGAATCCGGCTGTGCGGTTCGCATGAATCTGCGGCCCGGCAGAGTGTACCCAGCCTTTCGCCGTTTTAGATAAGGAGTTCGCCATGGAAATCACCGAAAATTCCAAAACTCTGAAATTTGATGCCAACGGCCTGATTCCGGCCATTGTGCAGGATCACTACACCAAAGAGGTTCTGACCCTGGCTTATATGAACGCCGAAACCCTGGCTTTGACGATTGCCGAGGGCCGCACGGTGTTCTGGTCCCGCAGCCGCCAGGAGATCTGGCGCAAGGGCGAAACCAGCGGCAATGTGCAGCGCGTGGTTTCCATCACCGCAGACTGCGATAAGGACGCTTTGGTCGTGGATGTCATCAAGAGCGGCCCCGCCTGCCACACCGGCGCGGAAAGCTGCTTCTTTAACCCGGTCTATGTTTCCGATGAGCTGAAGCAGTTCACCTGGCAGGGGTTGTATGAGCTGATCGAAGGCCGCAAGACCAACCCCAAAGAGGGCAGCTACACCACCTACCTGTTTGACAAGGGTCTGGAAAAGATTCTGAAAAAGGTCGGCGAGGAATCCACCGAAGTGATCATTGCAGGCAGCAAGCGCGACAAAGAGGAAACCGTTTACGAGATCAGCGACCTTGCCTACCATGTGATGGTTTTGATGATTGAACTTGGCATTTCCGTAGAAGACATCACCAAAGAGCTGGAAAAGCGCCATGTTATTGACCATAAAGTGAAACAGGAGAGGATGCAGTAATGGCTAAGGAATATCTGCTCAGTTCGGTTCATGTTCACACCAAGCTGTGTGACGGCAAAAACACCCCGGAGGAGCTTGCCCTGAGCGCCTGGAAAGCCGGGCTGAAAACGCTGGGCTTCTCTGGCCACAGCCACACCCCGCACGACATTGAGTATTGCATGACCAATGCACGCACCCAGCTGTACCGCGCCCAGGTAGCCAAGCTGAAAGAGCGCTATGCCGGCAAGCTGGACATTTTGTGCGGCCTGGAATGGGATCTGTACAGCGATGACGACCCGGCTGCCTATGATTACTGGATCGGCAGCGCCCATTATGTCAAGGGCCCCAAGACCGGCAAATATTACGAGATTGACTGGCGCGAAGCGGACCTGGCTGCCTGCATCCAGGACGACTTTGACGGCGACGGCCTTGCTGTGGTGGAAACGTATTTTGCCAACGTAGCCGCAGTTGCCGCCAAAAAGCCCACCATCCTGGGTCATTTTGACCTGATCAAAAAGGTGAACGGCAGCGGCAAGTTTTTTGATGAATCCGACCCGCGCTACACCGCCGCTGCCCACAAGGCACTGGAAGCCGCTGCACAGGCTGGCTGCGTGCTGGAAGTGAATACCAGCTCGGTTTATCGCGGCTTCCGCGAGGATTACTTTCCCTCCCCGGCCATCCTGAAAGAATGGCTGACCATGGGCGGCAATGTGACCATTACCGCCGATGCCCACGAAGCCAAGGCCCTGACCTTTGGCTTTGAGGAAGCCGCCGCACAGCTGAAGGAACTGGGCTATACCCGTGTTCTGGTGCTGGGCAAGGACGGTTTTGCCCCCTGTGAGCTGTAAAACGCAAAACACACCGCATTTTGCCGGGTGCGCACTTGCCGCACCCGGCTTTTGCTGTTATAATGGGAAAAAGCGTTTTTTCGGGAAAGTCGGAAAGCCATATAAGACGTTAGATCCATTGAAATGTGCGGTATAATTATTGCCCATTCGGGGCGTCGGGGACGCCGCCCCTACAAGTAATTTGTGGATTCGTCACATATTTTCAATGTTCAATCCGACCTAAGTTCCGGTGGGGTCAGTGACCCCGCCCTACATATAAATTTATCATTCATTCCAATTTCTAATTTCTCATTCCTAATTCCAATTCCTAATTAACTCCTCCCTCCTAACCCCTAACTAACACGAAAGGTGTACACTAATTTATGAACTTCACTGAACTTTCTTCCTCCGTGCGGCCGGAGATCATCCGGGCAACACAGGCAATGGGATATACCGAGATGACCGAAATCCAGCAGAAGGCCATTCCCCTGATGCTGGCCGGGCATGATATGATTGCCAAGGCCCCCACCGGCACCGGCAAAACCGTTGCGTTCGGCATTCCCATTCTGCAAAAGGCCGCTGGTTTCCCGGCAGGTGCGCCCAAGGCCGTTGTGCTCAGCCCCACGCGTGAGCTGGCACAGCAGATTGCACAGGATCTGACTAACCTGGCGCAGTTCCTGCCGGAGATCCGCGTGGTGTGCGTGTACGGCGGTGCCGGGCTGGAAAAGCAGCAGAAACAGCTGAAAGCCGGCTGCCAGATCGTGGTTGCCACCCCCGGCCGCCTGATGGACCACTACCGCCACCATGCGCTGGATCTTTCGCAGGTGACGACCATTGTGCTGGACGAAGCCGACGAAATGCTGAACATGGGCTTTTACAAGGATGTGCGCGGCATCATTGACCTGCTGAAAAGCAGAGAGTCCCTATCCATGTTCAGCGCCACCATCAGCCGCGAGGTACTGGATATCGGCTGGCTGTACCAGCACAACGCCGCCGAAGTAGACGTTCAGCCGGTGCAGGAATCCAGCCCCAAAATTGCCCAGTACAAGCTGCTGACCACCGGCCGCGACAAGCTGGCTGACCTGGCCCAGATCATCATCAGCAAGGATTACAAGCGCGTAATGGTGTTTTGCAACACCAAGTACAACACCGGCATGCTGGCAAACCAGCTGGCCCGGCTGCATTTTAATGTAGACTGCCTGCATGGCGATTTGAGCCAGGCGGAACGCAACCGCATCATGCAGCGCTTTAAGGCCGGCGAGATCAATGTGCTGGTTGCCACCGATGTGGCCGCCCGCGGCATTGATGTTTCGGATGTGGACGCCGTCATCAACTATGATGTGCCCGAAGAGAACGAGCATTACACCCACCGCATCGGCCGCACCGGCCGCGCCAAGCGCGAAGGCGCCAGCTACCTGTTCTATACCAAGGACGAGCAGAAGCGCGTGGACACCCTGCTGCGCCTGACCCGCAATACGGATGACTGCCGCAGCGTGCATTTTGACTTCAACCATGAAAAACTGGTGGTGGAAGAAAAGCAGAACGTGGATAAGTTCAACATCAAGTGCTATTTCTGATCTTATTTCTGCCAATATAAAATAACGTGGGGCGGTGCTTGTGCATCGTCCCACGTTTTGTACCTTTTTGTCAGCCAGCCCCGTGCGCGCTTTCTATCCGGCGCTGGGGCAGCCCCAAACTAAAGGCAACACCGCACAATTCCCGCCTTGCGGCTTAAGCACCGCTCCGGTAGCTGCTGCAAAGGCGAAGCACACCGGAACACACCACGCTCTTTGCACAAGATAGGCCATAAACAAAAGACCAAAGCCGCACGCTTTTCAGCTAATGGCTTTGGTCCTTTTCAATTCTATTGTCGCCGGGTATCCGATTCCGGGGTTGGGGCTGTTACTCGGTTTTGCCTGCAGGCAGGGTAAAGGTGAAGCGGCACCATTTGCCCATCTCGCTTTCGGCCTTGATCTGGCCGCCGGACAGGGTGATCAGCACCTTGCAGATATGCAACCCCAGGCCGCTGCCGCGGGTGTTCAGGCCGCGGGAGCGGTCCTCCTTATAAAAGCGCTCAAACACAAAGGGCAGGGCATCCGGCGCAATGCCGTCGCCGGTGTTCTCGATGGTCACCCGCACCATGTCGTTTTCCTGCTGGATATCAAACTTGATGACGCCATCCGGCGGGGTAAACTTGATGGCGTTATCCACAATGTTGTAGACCACTTGATGGATAAAGTCCGGGTCGGCATACACCATGGTGCCCGTGGGGCCAAGGCCCTGGATATCGATCTTGCCATCCTCAATGCGGCGCTCATCCGAAAGCACCACGTCCGTAACAGTGGACCAGATATCGTAATTTTTGGGAGTACCTTTCACCTCGCCGGATTCCAGTTTGGTGATATCCAGCATGTTCTGCACCAGCCGGGCCAAGCGGCCGGTTTCCTGCGATACCACGCCAAGATAATGCTTGTACTCGCTTTCCGGGATGGTGCCGTCCAGCATGCCGTCAATAAAGCCCTTGATGCTGGTCATGGGGGTGCGCAGTTCATGGGCAATGTTGCCCATAAACTGCCCGCGGGAGTTATCAATGTTTTGCAGGCGGCCCGCCATGTTGTTAAAGGTCGTGGCAAAATCCGCCAGCTCCTGACAGCCAGTTACGGGGGCGCGTGCGGTGAAATCGCCGCCGCCCAGCCGTTTGGCGGCCTGGCTGATCTGTTCGATCGGCCAGGTAATGCGCCGCGCCAGCACCACGCACAAAATGCCGCAGACAATCAGGATGACCGCCGAGGACAGCAAGAACATCGTCAGGATGGAGCGGATATAGACCGCCAGCGCATGTACCGGTGTTGCAGCAAACAAATAACCCTCGCTGCCGCCCAGATTCACGCGGCGGCCCGCAATATAATACTTATCGTGCAGGGTATCGTCCATGGTACCCATAAGAAAGATATCCTTGCCGCTGTCCATCTTTTCCTGCAAGTTCTGCGGGATCTTTGCACTTTCGGCTACATCTTTGCCGGTGTGCATCAGGATGTTGCCATCCCGGTCTGCCACAAACACAAGTGCGTCCGATGATGTATTGAACAGTTCAAAGCCGGTCTTGGCTCGCTCCACCAACTCATTGTCCCCGCCGGGCAGGGTCACAATGTTTCCTTCCGAAGCATAGGTCTCCGCCATGGCAGTAGCACCGTCCAGCACGGCAGTCAGGGCACTTTTGCGCTCCTGGGCAAAGTACGCGCAGGAGAGCCCCGTTTGCAGCATGCACATCAACACCAGCGCCACCAGCAGCAGCGAGGCAAAGGTTGCAAACACTTCCCCGCTTACGCTGCGCAGCGGGGCTGCCCCGTTATTCTCTTCTTTTTTGGCGCGGCACATTATTCTTTAACCTCAAACTTATAACCAACGCCCCACACGGTTTTCAGGTTCCACTGTTCCGAGGCTCCCTCCAGCTTTTCGCGCAGGCGCTTAACATGGACGTCGATGGTGCGGGAGTCGCCATAATATTCAAAGCCCCACACTTCGTCCAGCAGCTGGTCACGCGTATAGACCCGGTTGGGGTGCCCAGCCAGGCAGGCCAGCAGTTCCAACTCTTTGGGCGGCGCATCCACCACTTTACCCTTCACTTTCAGCTCATAGCGGTTCATATCCAGGTGCAGGTTGTCAAAGTCATAAACGCCTTTGTTTTCTTCGTCCTTGCTGCCGCAGCGGCGCAGAACAGCCTTGATACGGGCCGTCACTTCCTTGGTTTCAAAAGGCTTTACGATGTAATCATCCGCACCCAGTTCCAGGCCCAGAACCTTATCATAGGTTTCGCCCTTTGCCGTCAGCATAATGATTGGTACCTGCGAAAACTTCCGTACCCGGCGGCAGATTTCAATACCGGTCAGCCCCGGCAGCATCAGGTCAAGCAAAATCATGTCGAATTCCTGATTCGTGATCATCTCCATCCCCACTCTGCCGTCATGGCAGGTCGTTACATCGTAGCCCTCATATTTCAATTCCAGCTCCACAAAACGAGCCAGCTTTACCTCATCTTCAATCAGAAGGATTTTTTTTCGTTCCATTTTCCCACTTCCTTCAATCATATTTTTATCAGTATAACAATTCTTTTTTTGTTTGTCTTGTTTTTATTCCTTTTAGTATGCTTTTTTTCTCTTAAAGGCAGTTTCAAAATAGATTAAAATGTCATTAAAATATAAAAATCACAGGTGAATCTTCGGAATCTTTCCTCTCTGCGGTTGCAGAGAAAAAGCTTTTTCGCTATAATATTATCCGAACCATAAAAAAGAATCTAGGAGGTATTTAAAATATGAAAAAGAAGCTAGCTCTGCTTTTGGCAGCCCTTTTGCTCTTTGGCTCCGCCGCCTGTGGCAAAACCGATACTGCCGACGATACCCAACAAGAAATTCAGACAGAATTTAACCTACCGAAATGCGGCCTTTCCTACACTATCCCCGATGCATGGGTAGAAATGGAAAATACAAACCTCATCCCCGCGTCCTATGTCAAGGTGAACGGCGATATCTATGCAAAAATTCAGTATAACTATGCGCCTGATGAAAATATGGAGCCGCTGAATGATGCCGAATCCACTATTGCTGTGGAAGAACTGATGACCCCTATCGTGGAAATGCTCGTTGTGCGAACAGAAAATCTGGAAACAGATGAAGTAAAAGAGGAAATGGACTTTTTCAAGAGTGTGGAAAAAATCGGCGTAAAGGGTGATTTCCAATTCTTCTTCCTGACCGATTATGCCGACGGCATCGACCACTTCTCCACAGAAGCACAGGCAACCTTCCGCGAATTGGAAAGCTATCTGCCGGAATTGCGCGAAAGTATTGAAATTTCCCTGCCGGATGAGGAAGCGGTGCTGGATGAAGCAGAGGAAAACAGCAAATATCTCAACTTCATTTCCAATACCCTTGATGGCGACCCTGTCACCTCCGCTGTTTTCTATGATTACGATATGACGGTGGTAAACTTCTGGGCAAGCTACTGCGAGGAGGACAACATCAATGAACTGGATACCCTGCAAAGCTTCTACAAGGATTTGCAGAAAAAGCATCCAAACGTAAACTTCGTGCAGGTTGTCATTGACACTCCCGGGCAGAAGGCAGAAAAAATCGCAACCGATGCGTATAAAAAAGCCGGCGTTACCTTCAAAGGCATCATGCCGGACCAAAACCTTGCCACTTGGATTACGGATAATCTGGAGGGTCTGCCGACCACCGTCTTTGTAGACAGCAAGGGCAAGCCCACCGATTTAAAAATCAAGGGGGTACAGGATGCTTCCTATTATATGGAAACAACGGAAACCATGCTGAAAAAAATGAAAACTAGCAAATAAACAATAAAAATCACATATTCTTCTGAGCTGCCCCCCACCTGCTAAATCGTATCGCATACTGTCTGACAGGTGAGGGGCAGTTCCTGTTTCGTTGCCTCAATTCCTTTTAATTTTCTTTTTTTGCCAATTTCAGCGAGAAAACAAAGGCTGCACCCTTTCCCTTCTCACTTTTTACCGTAATCGTTTCGCCATGTGCCTGCAAAAATTCTCTCACAATCGCCAGACCGATTCCGCTGCCCGTCTTGTCCATATTTCGAGTCGTATCCGTTTTAAAGAAACGGTCAAAGACATATTTCTGGTCTTCCTCACTGATGCCCGGTCCCTGATCCTTTACAGAAACCAGAACCTTTTTCTTATCCAGTGTCGTTTCCACCTCGATAATACCATTTTGCGGTGAAAATTTTGCTGCATTGCCCAACAGGTTCTGTAGCACACGGGAAATTTTGTCTCTGTCCCCATGCACCATGGTCTGTTCCGCTTCATAAATGCCATGAATCTGTACGTTCTTTTCTTCTAACTGCGGTTCCAGCATTTCAATATTCCAACGAATCAGCTCATTCAATTCAAAATCCGATTCATCCAGCAAAATCGCACTGCTCTGTGCGCGGCTCAGCTCCACAATACTCTGTGTCATACGAGAAAGCCGTTCCGTTTCCTCCAGAACGATTTTCAGATAATGCTCCCGTTTTTCAGGCGGAATCGTTCCGTCAAGCATTGCCGTCAGAAAGCCCTGCATACTGGTCAATGGCGAACGCAGGTCATGCGAAATATTTGCAATAAAATCCTTTTGCACCTTCTCATGCGTTTGCAGGCTTTCCGCCATGTGGTTAAAGCTTTGCGCCAGCTCACCCAGTTCATCCGAGCTTGTCACATCCACGCGCTCCTCAAAATTCCCATTTGCAATAACCTTTGCCGCACGGTTCATCCGCATCAGCGGCAACGCAACATATTTCGCCGTCACATAGCTGACAATCAGCCCCAGAAGCGAAACGAAAAACAGGCTGATTACGCTAATCTGGTACATTTCCTTCAAGGATTCCTCAATCTCCGGCAGGGAACGGCACATCAGAATTCCTGCCAGATGTCCCTCCGAAAACGGATATCCGACCACCAGCATGGGCGTATCGGAAACCTGTCCGCTTTTTGTCTGTACCGAAACGATTTCTCCATTCTGCACACGCTCAATCAATGTCTGGCTGATTCTGTTATCCCCCAGAAATTCATCATTAAACCCCGGAGAGGCAAGCGCAACCTCACCGTTCTCATTGATAACCAAAACCCCTGAGCCCATGTAGCTTTCCAGAATCTGCAGTTCATAGCTTAGCTCGCTCAGATTGCCTGTCCGGTATCCCTTCTTGTAGGCCTGTGCGATTTTTTCTCCCTGCTGAATCAATTCCTCCCGTTTCTCTGCCATATAATGTTTGGTATAAAGTATTGTCAACGCGCCGCAAACCACCGCAACAAATATCGCAATGGTTGCCATATACAGCATCATCTGCTTGCGCACAATGGAATCGTTTTTCATCTTCATTCCTCCAAAAAAGAAAAAAAGCATTACAAATCATTAAAATAATGATATACTGTTCTTATGTACCTGTTTTGCTCAAAAAACAAGAAATTTTAGAAAGGAGAACGGCATTTTTTGCCTGATTATTACCCTATGGAAAATAATACACAAAACAGCCCTCAGCCTACACCGCCCAGAAGAAAGCAAATGGCACCCAGAGATATGCTTCTCATCGCTCTGGCTGTTCTCGTACTTGTTCGTGTGGATTGGCGGCACATGAATAGCTTTCATTATCTCATCCTTTTCCTGCTGGTTCTTTGCTTTATGCTGCGCTGGTCAAACATGCGTAAGGATGCAAGACGACAGGAGCTGCTGAAGAAAAAAGCAGAATATGAGGCAACGCAGCAGTCCGCAGAGGATACGCCTGCGGAAGCGGTTTCCGCAGAGGATATGACCGTTGACGGCGCACCTGTTCCTGCCGAAGCGCCTGCCGAAACAGCTGAAAAAGAATCCGACATATAAAAAGGGGTATTCCCCCTTTTTATTTTTGTCCGAATTTATAGCCGACACTCCAGACTGTCCGAATGCCCCATTCATCCTCGCTGTTCAGCTTTTCACGGATGCGCTTTACATGGACATCCACCGTTCTGGTGTCCCCCACATATTCATAGCCCCAGATGCGGTCAAGCAGCTGCTCTCTGGTGAATACCCGATTGGGATGCTGCGCCAGAAAGCTGAGCAGTTCAAATTCCTTCGGGGGAAAATCCAGACTTTTCCCATGATACAGCACAGAATAGTTCGACAAATTGATTTCCAATTCCCCGAATTTCAAAATATTTTTGTCCTCCTCCTGCTTTGGCTCGTATCTGCGCAGCACCGCCTTCACTCGTGCCACAAGCTCCTTTGGCTCAAAGGGCTTTACGATATAATCATCCGCACCCAATTCCAAGCCAAGCACCTTATCAAAGGTTTCGCCCTTCGCCGTCAGCATGATAATCGGTACACGGCTTGTCTTACG
>ERZ827423.3262-NODE-3262-length-11401-cov-12.667107_pt1 | contig 11401 bp, 5 predicted proteins | sample MGYA00519775_ERZ827423 | MGnify/ENA primary metagenome ERZ827423 (study PRJEB31778, sample SAMEA3449296) | human gut metagenome | biome: human gut; feature: human-associated habitat; material: faeces | place: United Kingdom | collected 2010/2012 ...
CCCGGTCTTTAGCTTGTCATAGCTCTGCAAGCCGAGCGGTATCCTCTTCTTCATCAGCCTCACCTCGTTTTTCACCCTCATTATAACATGACATGGCATCGATGGCATCATCTCGGATCACCGTCCGCGATCCGTTATCCTGCTGTCTTTTCCTTCTCCAGCCTATGTCGTTCCCGCTGGATGATCGCACTGATCCGGGCCGCTCCGCACTGATCTTCGCTCAGCTGGCAGACATCGAGCAGATAGCCATACAGCTCCAGCTTCTTGCGCAGGTAAGGCACTACGCCGGGATGCCGTTCACAGCGTTGGATGCCGTCCTGAAGCAATTGGACGCAGGCATCGATCTCATCCCATTCCAGCAGGATATTGGCGCTTGGACGAAGCACATCATCGATCAGGTCAAGATCATTGCTGCAGACCTTCTGTTCTGCCTGCCATGCTTTCTTCAGGCAGAAAAGCGTCCGTTCAAGGTCTTCGTCCACATAGGTGTGATACCATGCCAAAGTCAGCGCGCAGGCCGCATGCAGCCACGGCTCCTGATCCCCTTCATCCAAGATCGCGCTCATCTCTTTGAGCAGCTTCCTGATCCGCAGCTTTCGATGCGGCTCGCTGCGGATGAGCACGGCCGCTCTGGCTTGCAAGTACGCGCACAGCAGTGTCCTGCTTTCCTTGCGGCGCGATTTCCGCATATGGCGGATAGCCTGATCATCTGCCTCATTCATGCGCTTGAGCAGCTTCCGGTCTTGCTCATCCCTTGGCAGATAGTGCCCATCCAGGAGCTGATCGAGATAGCCAGAAATGATGAAGCAATACTGCGCATACAGATGATGGTCACGCTGCGCGAGCAAAGGCTGTCGAAGCTTGCGGATCACCTGAGCCGCCTGCTCAAATTCGCGGCGTTCCTCATCGATCTCCGCGCACATGTTGCACAGCTGAAGCAGCTCTTCTGCCGATAGTCCCTCATGGGCGTCCACGAGCGGCAAGGCATAGCGCAGGATGTCCTCCTCTCGCTCTCTGGGGATATGCGCAGCGCAAACGAGCCGCAGATGCCTGCACATATCGCTGTCCCACAGCGTCTTCTCCTGGGCACAGCCGCGCAAAAACGCCTCGCTCAAGGTCAGAAGCGCAGACTCTCCGCGTCCGGCAGGCAGGCCTTCCCGGCGGACCGCATCGACCTCCTTCCGCATCTGCCCATGCAGCGTGCGCATGACGGAGAGCGCCGCATCCCGCATCGCTGCGGATATCGGCTGTTTTTTGACGATCTGCGCGATCAGCGGGTGGATCATCAGCGCATCCGCATCGCAGCTCAGCCAGCCCTGCGATTCCAGCGCGTTGACTCGATCGAGCGAGGAGAGGCCGAGCAGCTGCACGAACTGGTGGATATCGATCTGCCTGAGATCGAACCATGCCCGCACGCTCAGGATGACCATGCTTTGCTCATCCAGCCTTGCCAAATCGAACAGCTCGCTGATGATCTCTTCTGCGCTTTCGCTGAGCGTATGATGATCCCGGACGTGGTGCAGCTTTTCCTTGCCCAGCGCAAAGATGCCGCGGCTGCGGATACGCTCAGCCGCCTGTTCCAGAGAGAGGTGGCTGGCAGCGATCTGTCGCGCCGTCAGTTCAAGCGCCAGCGTATGCCCGTGAACGAGCGTGACGATCTGATCGATATCCGTTTCCTGCTGAGCCGTGGGACGTTCGCGAAGATAGGCCGCGAACAGCGCATGCAGATCGGCCTGATCCTTGATCGGCCCTGCCCGCAGCTGCGCATACGCATCCGCAAGATCCATGGAGCGGGTGATCAGGATGACCTTCCAGCCGACCGAAAGCAGCTGGCGCAGATCCCAGTCTTCTTCCCGCACACAGTCGTCGATGACCAGGATGCAGCGTCTGCCATGGATCAGCGAACGAAGGATGTTCAGCTTGCGGACATAATAATCTTCTTCTTTCTCATGCTCATCCTGCGCCAGCGTATTGACCTTCAGCTGGGTGTCGTCACAGATGGTGCGCATGAGCGAATGGCGGTAATGGACCCAGACCACCGTGTCTTCATGATGACGGCAGACGAAGCCGCGCACCAGCGTGCTCTTGCCGATGCCGCCCATCCCGCTGACGATCAGGCACGGGCTTTGCGCATCAGCGAGCCACGCCTCCAACTGTTCCAGCTCATGCGCTCTTCCCAGCAGCAGCGCCGGCGCATACAGCGGCGTCTCATACAGGAACATGGCCGTGCTGTCTGCCAGCTTGATCATCTCCGCAAGCCGTTCGCTCACCTGCCGCATGTCTGGATAGCGATCCAGCGGATAGTCCGCCAGCGTATGATGAAAGAAATCGCTCATCAGAAAGAACAGCCTGTCCTGATAAGCCCGGGAGCCAAAACGGGAGCGCTCAAAGTCATAGACCGCATCCGGCAGGCTGTCCATCGCGCCTGGCGTGCGGCCAAACAACAGATAAAACAACAAAGCGCCGATGCCATAGACATCGCTGTGCCGGCCAAGCCGGCAGATGTCGCCGCGCTGCTGCTCTACGGCGGAAAACCCGCGGGTATGCGAGATCCGGTAGTCTTCCTCAGCCCCGCTTCGGCTGGCGATGTCCATCGGCACCAGCGAGTCAAAATCAAAGAGCTGGACGATCTCGTGCGTCCCTTCCAGCACGAAGATATTTTCCGGCTTGATGTCCAGATACAGCCAGCCATGATCATGGATGCGGCGGATGACTTCTGCCGTGCTGCGCACCAGCGTCAGGCATTCCTTCAGCGTAAGCGGCTCCAGGCTCTCCAGCGTCATTCCCTCCTGATAGGCGCTGACGACATACAGCGTCTGGTTGGCCGCATAAATATCGAGCATGTTCGTCGTACAGTTGGTCAGCCCGCTGGTATCGAAAAGCGCATTGCCCAGATCGAAGGCGGCGCGGAAGCGGCGCTGGCATGCCTGAAAGTCTTCCTGCTCCTTGTCGTCTGCCACCAGCGTCCCATCATCCATCCGCATGATCTGCAGCCTGAAGGGATAACATTCCTTGAGCCGGATCGCCTTACGCACACCGGCATTGTTCAGATAAGAAGCATCATAGACGATGCTCATGGCTCCCCTGGCCAGCTCCCGTTCGATGCTGCAGCGAAACAAGCCGCTCTCAGAACCGGAAAACGCAAGGACGCTTCCCGCCTTCAGCGCCGTTCTCGTATCCATATTCTCACATCCTCTGCCTGCGGATGATTATATCGCAGAGCCGGTGATTTCTGGTTTTGCGCATGATGTCACACCTTCGGCTCCAGTTCATCCTTCTTGACCAGATACAGCTCGCGCATGAAAAAGCGCAGCGCCTCCAGCGGGGAGTCATCATGGGCAGAATACAGGAAGATCCAGTCAAAGGGATTGCCGGCATACAGCGTCGGGTAGCCGGCATCGCTCAGAAAGCGGTCAGCGATGCAGTGGAAGCGGGCTTCTGCCTGTTCATCGGCATGGTATTCCGCATAGCCTTTTTGCAGCGCATCATTCACCCAGAACTGATAGAAGACCAGCAGGATCAGCGTCTTGCGCACCACCTCGTCGTGCTTGCGCCTGCCTTGCAGGATGGCCTCCAGCCCCTGGCGGTCCGGGAACTTATCCACGGCTAACGGATGAAGCAGGCGGTTGTCCTTGAGCACTTCCTGGATGCTGCGGTCTGCCTCAAACGCAAACAGCGGCTCATAACGCCGTTTCTTTTGATCATAGTCATATTCCAGCAGGCCGAGGATCTGCAGATAGATGTCCCATACCGTGCGCTTGCGGTTTTCCATGATCTCCAGCAGGCTACGCCCCTTCGCGTCGCGCTCGCCTTTCCAGCCATACAGATATCTGGCTTCGCGGCGGGCCAGTCCCTCATCTGCGCTGATGACTTCCCACAGGCTCTGGATGTAACGATAGGCCGTCGCGTTATGATAAGCGAACTGATCTGCGTTTCCGCGCAGAAAGTCCATCAGCTGTCCGGCATCCGTGATCCGTTCGATCTCGCTGACGATGGTCTTCGTATACAGCACATCGCCCTGCAGGTCCACACAGGTGCGCTGCACATCCGGCAGCGCGCGGATCATCTCCTGGGTCCGCGCATAGCTCAGCGCATGACGCAGCGCAAAGTAACAAACGGCTTCTTCCATGTCGTGGCAGTCCAGCGGGCGCTGCAGGCAGACCCTGCGGAAAAAGTCCTCGCTTTCCGCCAGGCTGAGATGAAAGGCAAAGCAGAGCTGCACCGCATGCGGACGGCTGATCGTATGATGCCCATAGGCAAACCACTTTTTGATGCCGCGGGGCACAGGGATCTGCGCCTCTTCAAACCTTGTGCGGATAAAAGCGCTCTTTTCAGCCGGATCCTCCTGTCCTTCATAGCCATGCGCGCGGATGAAGCCGCTCAGCGCTTCATCCAGGCTGCGGAACGTCTGCGCGATCGCCAGCAGCTCTTCTGCGTAATTTTCATCTTCCACACGGATGGCATCCGCTCTTCCTTCCAGATATTCCGTATATCGTCCCATCATGCATTTCCCCATTCACTGTCACATTCAGCTTCACTATAGCACAGAACCCGAAGAATGTAATGCATGCGCAAAGAAAAAAGAGTCCTGAATCGATGTTCAGAACTCTCTCTTGGTTACTGGCGCTGTCTGCGTCGGTATGCGATCACTGCAGATGCGCCGGCTGCCGCGAACAGTGCGAGCATCATGCCCTGCTGCGTGTTCACGCCGGTATCTCCATCGCCGCCTGGCTTCGGTGTGTCCTCGCCTTCGCCAGGCTTTTCCCCTTCTCCAGGGTCTGTGCCCGGGCCTTCCTCACCGCCGTCATCTTTCCAGGAAGCGTCAGCGATGGTCCCGCCGCTGCTGATGACCTGCACATCGTTGAGGATCATGTCGATCTCTTCGATGTCCTGCAGCGCGGTCAGTTCGATCGTTGCGATCACGCCGTCTCCCTGCAGCGGGCCATTGTCGCCGACAAAGGAGAATGCGCCATAGAAGCGGACGTGATCCTTGCCTTCGATCTGCGTCTCGCCGGATTTGGAATAATCGAGCATGCCTTCGGTGAACTCACCCGCGGTAAACGGAGAATCTGCCGTGCAGACATTGTCCGGACATACCGCAGAGCTCAGCTTTTCAGCATCCAGCAGAAGCTCGAAGTTCAGTGCATAGACATTGACGAAATCATGCGCATTTACGCTGATCGTCACGGTATCGCCTTTCTTCACCGATGTCTTGTCAGCCGTGAAGGAGATCATGCCGCTCACTTCGTCCTGCGGATCGCGCACGCCGCCGTCCAGACGGGAAGCGACGAACATCAGGTCATAGGCATCGATGATGCCGTTGCAGCTGAAGTCTGCTTCCTTGACCTGATTCCACAGGCGCTGGTTGTTCTGATCCACGCCCATGTAATTCTTCAGGAACGTCAGATCATCGTGGTTCAAGATGCGGTCGCCATTGCAGTCTGCCTCAGAGAAGCCGTCTGTGCCATCCACCTTATAGATGCGGATCTCATTGCCGCTGTTGAAGCGCTGATCATGTGAGATGATGCGCACATAACGGGCGATGCGTCCGTCAAACTCATAATCATTCTGATACTGCTTTTCCCATACGCTGGCATCGACCTGCTCATAATGCACGCCGTCCTTGCTGATGAGAATCTCATGATCCAGGATCTGGCTCGTGCCATCATTGATGTATTCCAGCTTATCCAGCTGATACGCCATCTGCAGATCGATATCGATGATCTTAGGTTCTGTGTAATACTTCTGATCATCCCAGTTGGAATACCACTGGCTGGCCAGATCGCCATCTACCAGGTTCTGCGGCGGATAACTGTCGCCCGGAATATCTTCATAAGAATTAGCCGTTGCCACCGCTCCGCTGATCACATTGCGATACGGATCCAGATCGGTCTTGGCGCTGACTTGCTCGCTGAACTCCCCGCTGCCCAGCGTATTCGTATAACGCAGGCGATAGGTGTGCTCCTCATCTGAATTCAGCGAATCATGGATGAACGGAGATGTGACATTCTCATACAGCATGCCATCGATCTCCAGATCAGCCTGCATGCCTTCTGGTACATCAAAGGATAATGTGATCGCGCTGGAAGATGTCTCCGCGATCTGCGGCGCTGTTGCTGCCATCGGCAGCGTATCGTCCACGATCTCCTGTTCCACACGATTGACGATGCCTTCCACATGCAGCTTCACTTCATTAGCTGTAATATCCATTGCCGCGATCTTCACATACAGACGCGGCGCGCCATTGCCTGCGCCATCATAATATGCGCTGTTGCGCGGCGCTTCATCATAATAGTAAGCGTTGCCTTCTGCGGCCTCAAACGCTTCCCGATCTGCCGCTTCCTGCAGCTCTGCCTCAATGCCGCCAACTGTGGCCTGCACGCTTTGCGGCTTCGCATATGTATGCACGATAAACTGCGTCTCCCGCTCGCTCTTCATGCCTTCAAAGCTTCCGCTCATCTTGCCTACGGTGATGTCAGCCGTTCCATCCTGCTCATGTGAAGTGATCTCGGTGAAGCTTCCTTCACCATTCTGATATGCCTGAGAATACCCATCATCATACAAAGTAAAGGAAGAATCCCCATCCGGATATACATCAAAGATACGAGGTTCTTCACCGGTCAGTTCCTGGACCGAATTATTTTCCACGGTCATCGGGATGATGGCGCCGCTCTTCACGAACAGCGGCAGCTTCCACAGCGGCGCGTCGATGCTGTTGACGACCTTGCCGCCGGTATACTGTTCTCCGGTGAAGTAATCGATCCACACCTGGTCTTCTCCGCCCGGCAGATAGATCTTGTTGCGCACCTCAGCGTTATTTTCAGCCTCATCATAGACCGGTGCGACCAGCAGGTTCTCGCCCCAAAGATACTCATACTGCGTCTGATTGCCCATCGTGAACTCTTCTTCCGGGTATTCCAGCATCAGGGCACGCACCATCGGCACACCGGTGTCATAGGATTCTCGTGCATATGAATAATAATATGGCAGCATCTGTGCCTTCAGCTTCAGATACATGCGGTTGATCGATTCATATGGTTCGCCCCATACCCACGGCGTCTTATCCTTATCAGACCATCCGCTCATGTTGATCATAATTGGTGTAAATGACTTCCATTGATAATCGCGGGTAGAAACAACGGCAGAGCCGCCATAGATGCCATCCATATCAGAACCGACATTCGGCTGCCCGCTCAGACCCGCGCCAAGATATGTCGGGATGTGGAAACGGATATATTCAAAGTTTCCGCCTGTCTGATCGCCGGTCCAGGTGCCTGCATATCGCTGTGTGCCTGCCCAGCCATCCAGGGTAACGACAAACGGATGCCAGTCTGAATTCTGGGCGATGCCTTCATAGGCCTGCCGGACAGCGTTCAGACCGAAGGAGTAGCCTTCGCCGACCCAGCGCACATCGGTCTTGATCATGCGCGTACCAGCTTCGGAAACTTCCTGCGCCAGCTTGTCCAGATCATTTTCGGTCCACAGACCGGTCACGAAATGATAAGGCTTCACCGCTTCCACGAATGCCTTCAGGTTGTCGATGCCGCCATAGCCGCATCCATAACCGTCATTGGGCAGGAACCAGCCGATCGGCATATCATGCTCCCCATAAGACTTGGCCACTTCCACGCCGGTCGTCGTCAGCGTGATGCCTTCATCCGACTTGTTGTAGCAGTTGGCATTTCCCTGATAGAAGCCATATTTCGGCATCAGCGCAGGCTGTGCGGTCAATTCGACATAATCGCTCAGGATATCCTTCGAGGAATCCTCTACGAAATAGAACGCGTCAAAGCGCTTCTCATCATGCGACAGCACGATGGTCTCCTCGTCGCGGAAATCGTATTCGCCCTGCGCGAACGTATGACGGACGACACCATATCCTTTGCTTGAAAAATAGAACGGGTTCGGTGAAGAGACGCCGCCGTCTACCCAGGTGCTCTTATTTTCCACAGCGACCTTTCTTCCCTTATGAGAGAAATAGCCGTTCTGCTGTCCGCCGCCGAAGTAATATTCAGAAGCGTCGCTCTTCAAGGTCTGTACGGTTTCCGTATCATTGTATTTCAGCGGTTCACGCTCTTCGAGCACCGTTTCCCCGCTCTCCTTGTTCACCATCTTCATCATGGCGGTTTCCGGATCGATGATCAGCTGCATCTCGTCGGTCTCCACGATGATGTCTTCTCCTTCGCTCAGCGTAAGAGACGGCTGGTATTCCTCCTCATACTCATCCTGGCTCTTAGCCACGATGGTCGTGGTTTGGCTCTCATCTCTCGGCGACGGATGTTCCCGGAACTGTCCGTCCGGTTCCATGTCAAAACGAAGCACGGAATCATTCAGCACACTGATCTTGGCTTGTTCTCCGCCTTCATATCGCAGGTACACTTCATTCCCATCCTGACGCACATCGCTGATCGCCGCCAAAAGAAGGAAAAACGGTGATGATTCATCATGATGACATAGATCTTTTTGCCGGCGGATCCAGTTATCAATAAAAGAACAGGCTGGCAGGATTTGCCATGTCCCCAGGAATCGTATAAAATAATGGTCGTCTGACAGAAAGAGATGAGGATCATCATGATGAAAAAACTGACTTTTCGGGAGATCATTGTCGTCGCCAGCATGCTGTTCGGCTTGTTCTTCGGCGCCGGCAACCTGATCTTCCCCGTTTCCATGGGACAGATGGCAGGATCGCATATGTGGCCTGCCGCTGTCGGTTTCTTGTTCACCGGTGTCGGCCTGCCGCTGCTGGGCGTCGCCGCGCTGGGCGTCAGCCGGGAAAGCGGCCTGCTTGCCCTGAGCAGCCGGGTAGGAAGGCGATACGGCATCTTCTTCACCTGCGCGCTCTATCTGACCATCGGGCCGTTCTTCGCCATTCCCCGCTGTGCCACGGTCTCCTTTACCGTCGGCATCGAGAGCTTGTTCCCCACGGCGGACCAGACCGTCGTGCTCGCCGTCTTCTCTCTGCTCTTTTTCGCCGCTGTCTTATTCTTCTCTTTGCGCCCCGGTGAGATCCTGACCTGGATCGGCAAGGTCCTGAATCCGCTGTTTCTCTGTTTCCTCGCCATCCTCGTCATCCGCGCGCTGAGCGCGCCGATGGGCCAGATCGCACAGATCGCGCCTTCAGGCGCTTATGCGTCAGCGGCGTTTTCCACCGGGCTGCTGGAAGGGTATAATACGATGGACGCACTGGCCGGCTTGGCCTTCGGCATCATCGTCGTCAACGCGATCCGTTCACTGGGGGTCGAGGAACCAGGAGAAGTCGCCAAAAGCACCATAAAGGCCGGGCTGTTCAGTTCCCTGCTGATGGCGCTCATCTATGTGCTGGTCACCATGATCGGCGCGCAGAGCCGCGGCTTGTTCGAGACTGCGGCCAACGGCGGAGAGGCGCTGGCCCAGATTGCCGATCATTATTTCGGCAGCGGCGGCGCCATCATCCTGGCGATCACGGTCACGCTCGCCTGCCTGAAGACGGCAGTCGGGCTGATCACCAGCTGCGCGCAGACGTTTGTGAAGATGTTCCCGAACGGACCAAGCTACCGCGTATGGGCCTGCGGGTTCTGCCTGCTTTCCTTTTTGATCGCCAACCTCGGTCTTAACGCCATCGTCGCCTGCTCCATGCCGGTGCTCATGTTCCTCTATCCGCTGGCCATCGCGCTGATCCTGCTCACGCTATGCGGCAAGCTGTTCCAGGATGATCCGCATGTGCTGCGCTGGACGATCTCCCTGACGGCCATCGCTGCCGCCCTCGACTTCCTGCGCGCGCTGCCCGCTCCCCTGCTGCAGACGCTGCATCTGGATCAGCTGACCGCAACGCTCAGCGACCTGATCCCGCTGGCCGCTCAGGGATTCGGCTGGATCCCCTTTGCCCTGGCCGGCTTCCTCATCGGCATGCTCACCCGCGCCATGCGCCAGGCACACACTTCAGCCTGAAGGATCATTTTGCCATGTACAGCTTCCCGCAATGTGGTAAAATATCCATCGTTTTGATCGAAAGGAGGATGCTGCGGCATGCGAAATCTGCTGTCTTGGATAAAAGCGCACCCCTATAGCCTATGGGTCACTTATTATATTCCTTATCTGATCTGTTTCATCCTGCTAGAACAGTTCTCTGATCCGAAATTCATCATCTACAGCCCGATCGATGACATGATCCCATTCTGCGAATACTTCATCATCTTCTATCTGATGTGGTTCCCGCTCATGTTCCTGTCCTTGTTGTATTTCCTGCTCAAGGATAAGGATGCCTTCATCGACCTATGTTTCCTGATGTTCACGGGCATGAGCATCTCGCTGCTGATCTATGTCATCGCGCCGAACGGCCTTGACCTGCGCGTGGAGATCGCTTCAGACAATCTCTTTGCCTGGATGGTGCGCATGATCCAGACCGTGGATGATCCCACCAACGTCTGCCCGTCCATCCATGTCGCCAGCACGCTGGCCATCATGATGGTCGTCCTGAAGCATCGCGAATTCCGCCATCCGCTGCTGGCCAAAGGCGGGGTCTCGCTGATCTCTGTGGGCATCATCCTGTCCACCATGTTCCTGAAGCAGCATTCCATCATCGATGCGGCTGCCGGCAGCGCGCTGACGCTGATCCTCTATGTCATCACCTATCACACGGGATGGAGAAAGCTGTTTCAGCGCACGCCGCTGCGCTTTCTGGTCAGCGAGCGTCCATCCGCAGCCAAAAAGACAGGCTCATCCTGATCGGCCTGTGTCCATCAGACACAGCAGACCGAGATGAACCTGTCTTTTTTCATGCAGAGCACGTATAAAAGGGGCTGTGCCTCCTGATGCACAGCCCCTTGCTGCCAGCAGCTGATCACACCTGGATCAGCGCGGGCAGAACGCTCAACATTCAACCGTTCGATTGCTTATCGGTGAAGATGCCTGCTCTTTCTGATCTGCGGAAAGATCACCATGCCTGCGCTCAGCAGCATCAGTCCTGCCATGGCGGTCATGCCGCTGCGCACGCCGGTATCGCCCTGTCCGCCAGCCTGCGTGCTGGCTTTTTCGCTCAGCGCGCTGACTGCCGCATCCAGCATCTTCAGCGCGTCATCGACATCTTGCTGCGCAGCTTCTTCATCCGCGATGATCTGCTGCGCCTGGAACAATGCCGTGCGAAGACCGCTGACGCTCGCGTCGGTATACTTGCTCAGATCCATCGCGTTCACTTCGGCGATCAGTGCCTCCAGGGCGCTGGTATCTGCCTTCGTTCTCGCGCTCAGTCTCGCTTCGCGCAGGGCCTTCGTCGCTTCATCGATCTCTGCCTGGCTCGCTGCATTGTCTAGTGCCGCCTTCGCTGCATCTACCTTCTCCTGCAGTCCTTCCACCGTCGATGCCACATAATCATCGATGTTGGCCAGGATCTGTTCTGCCAGTTCGATCTCATGCTCGAGCGCGC